>Ga0208980_10001945_pt1 | contig 12525 bp, 8 predicted proteins | sample WetSurMetagenome_3_FD_187993 | JGI IMG/M metagenome (GOLD analysis project Ga0208980, IMG submission 187993) | Wetland microbial communities from Twitchell Island in the Sacramento Delta, sample from surface sediment Aug2011 Site A1 Bulk (version 2) | ecosystem: Environmental > Aquatic > Marine...
GCTCGCTTGGGAATACCAAGGGCGCAGCATGCATCCGCCGCGTCAATAGCAACTTGGCATAACTGTTCTTGCGAGAGGTTGTTTGAATGCGTCAGAATATACTCTAGGAACTGGAGTGCCTTTTCATTGGTAAATTCCGACCTGCATTCAGCGGCTGCCTTGAGTGAATACTGAATCGCTTTTTCCCCAAATTGCGCCTCTACAAAGTGAGCGGCAATTTCTTGGATATTTCCAGATTCTTGATGCGATAACTCCAACGCTTCTCCAATCTTGGCATGAAAACCCTTGCGCAAACGGGGTTTCATATCCTCCCTTATTACTTCCGCAATTGCGGTGTGACAAAACTCCAGCCTCTCGCTCTGCCCTGAAACGGCGTTGCGGACTACATGCCTGGACACCAGTTCACGAATAGCTTCAAGCCGAGAAACAGAATCGATGGGAGCAATTGCCGCCAGCAAATCGGAGGAAATAGGTCGATTAAAAACCGCAAGCCAAGCAGCTAACTCTCGCGCCACCTCGGATAACCGGCTCAGACGTTGACGAAGTACCGTCGCCACGCTTGCTGGCAGGTTGACTTTTTCAGAGAGATCTTGATGCATGCGCCAACCTCCCAGGCGCCGGACGAGCATGCCACCATCCACAAGGTGTTTTAATATTTCTTCAACAAAAAATGGATTCCCTCCGCTTGATCTAAACACCCATGAACCAATGGCTTCGCCCAGGTCAGGCTCCTCAGTCATACTGATAATCAGTTGGCGCACAGACTCCTCGTCGAGAGGCTCCAAAATCATTCTTTCAGCACGTTCCTGGCGGATGCATTTTTCAATCAAGGCTCCAGTCGGCCCATGCTCTACTTCGCCCGACCTCGCACAGACACAGATAAGAATCGGATATGGCAGGATATCCGAGCTGAGATAATCCAAAACTGCCGCGATTGCCTCGTCCGCCCAGTGAAAGTCATCCAACAGAAGAACACTCGGTTGGGATGAAAGACGCCCGACAATCTTCCTCGTTAGTGAATCACGAAACTGTCCGGCGGCGGAATCGCTCAGGGGTTCGAATGACTCAGGTTCGGTAACACGCGGCGTCTCATCGGAGCAAAGCGCGGTATTGTATTCCTCTAAACCACCAGGCTGATGTCTGACATCAGCCTTGGTCCTTGCCAGTATCTGTCGATATGGCTCATATGGCTTGTCCGCAATCTGCTGGCATCGAGCGTCGATCACCCTCCAGCCCCCCAGAAGAGCCCAGATTCTGAATTCCTGCATGAGGCGCGTTTTTCCGCAGCCGCTTTCTCCTATCAGAAAAATCGTCAATCCCCGACCGTTCCTGCGCACTTGCTCGCTTCGGCTCTGTAGATAGCTCATCTCCACTTCTCTGCCAACAAACTGCGCAGTCGAAAAGTAAGCGTCTCCAGAGGGCCAATCGATTTCCCCAAAGGTCTCCCCACAGGCCACTTGAAGCAATCGTATAACTTCCTCAGCAGAGGAGGGTCGTTTAGCAGGATCTTTTTCCAGCAGGCTTGCCACTAATAGAGACAGGCCGCTTCCCGTCTCTAGCCGCTCTATCGGTCCCAAATCCGGGCGCGCTTGGAGATGTTTTTGAATCAAAAAGCCTGGATCATCATCTTCAAAAGGAAGATGCCGCGTTAAGAGCTGATAGATGAGAATACCCAACGAATAAAGGTCTGACTTCGCATTCGCAGTCTGGCCCGAGAGAATCTCGGGAGCCACATATGGCAACATTCCCAAGTCAGCCGATTGCCTCGTGCCCACAATCCAATAAGCCAAACCATAATCGAGCAGCTTTAGGGTTCCCGTTTTTTCGGCATTTCCAGCAAAAAATATGTTTGAAGGTTTTATGCCTTGATGCGCTATGTCTCTGGAATGCAGATACTGCAAAGCATTGCAGAGTATGGATAGCTGGCGAATTATAGCTCGAGGTCCCCAATCACTCGTTGCCTGAAAAATATCCTTTCCCTCGACGTATTCCTTCACTAGAAAAGGTACGTTGTTTGGTGAGAGTATTCCGAAATCAATAATCGGCACGAGGTTGGTATGCCTCAACCTGGCAAGCTGGGAGAGACCGTCACGCAATGAAGCAACATTCTTGACCCCTGGAGATTCTGTATGAAGGATTTTTATCGTAACGGGTGCACCTCCCTCATGGAGATCCCCCGCCAAGTAAACCTTCCCCTTCCCTCCTTGTCCAAGGAAACGCTTTAGCTCATAGCGACTGCCGATGATTGACCCCGGTTTGAAGTTTTGCATGTTTATACGCTGCTCCCACGCGAAATTGATGCCTCAAAAATCAAGGCATTTATAAACCTATGAAAGCTACTTGACACTGTGAAACAGAGAAATTCTTGGGGGGACTCGTGAAAATGAGGATGTTGACCGCCTGGCTGGCGAGCGCATTCTTGCTAATTATCGGAGCGGTTTCAGTTTTCAGCAATTTTCTCTCTACCAAGCCTCCCGGGCAGCAAAACCTGAACTGGTTTTAGGCTTCGCCGATTTGAATCCAAGTTGTTGATGCCGGCGGAAAGTTATACTGGTCGCCTATTGTCGTGGGAGGTGAATTTGCCGAATGTTTGCTGCACTTCCCTGCTTCAATCGCAATGCTGGCACACGCGCAAATAATAAAGATGCCCAGATTGTGCCGATCTGACCTGCATTTTTTACCAACGTTCAACTGCTTTATGCGCTTTTGTGCTTCCTAAGCGCATTTGTAGCTAGTGGAAATTTCGCGCCAGGCAGGAAAAGGAACTGCGGATCACTGCATTTTTATAGGAATAAAACGCCGGTCTGATAACACACCTTTCCCTTCAAACCGGCATCCGTTCCGAGGCGCACACTCACTTCATATATGCGATCGTTGAAAGATATTGATTCAAAGAACGACAGGGTCAGGCAACGAGAACCCGGAAACGGTTTCTGTGTGCCTGACCCTGAAGTATTCCCAAAGACTTTTTACTTCTTCGGAGGAACAACTGCGTCTTTGCAGCCCTTCGCAACTCGAAATTTCACCACAGTCTTTGCGGGGATCTTAATCGCAACGCCGGTCTGTGGGTTGCGGCCCATGCGTGCCTTGCGCTGAGATTTAACCAGCTTGCCGAGGCCGGGAAGCACAAACTGACCATTTTTCTTGGTCTCGCTTACAGCGGTGCTCGCTATAATATCAAGAATCTCATTAGCCGCCACTTTTGTAATACTCGCCTTCGTTGCGATCAACGTTACAAATTGACTCTTTGTCATAACTTTTCCAGCCATAGCAATCCTCCGATGCACGGAATATTAATCGAATAAACAGACACTTAGAAAACAAGACAGTGATATTTTGCCCATATTCTGCAAAAAATCAAATGCTTTTCGCATTGAGCCTGCGCCTTTTCTGCTTCTTGTGTGATTTTGCGCAAGCAATCCGAATGAAGGACGACGCGCCCTTGCAAACTAACGGATCAGCGGAGACAGCTTCCTATCTGCCCGCCTGGTAATAAGGATTGCGGCCTCCCGCGTGATCGGTCGCATCCAGAATCTCGCCAACCTGCGGTATGAGTTCGCGAATTGATCTTTCGATCCCCATCTTCAGTGTAACATTTGCGGAACCACAACCCTGGCAGCCTCCGCCCATGCGCAAATAGATGGAGTTCTTCTTCACATCGATCAGCTCAACCCATCCCCCGTGCATTCCCAACGCCGGGTTGATTTCGCGATCCAACAATTGCTGGACCTGCTTCCGAATCTCGGATTCACTCGGCAGCGAGCGAGTATATTCATCGCTAACCGCAGGTGCGCCGGAAGAAATGTGTTCGCGAATCTTGGCTCCGATTTGCTTCCCGATTACGGGCCATGGATCGAATCCCGTTTTGGTTACGGTAACTTGATTTTCTGCGATCAAAAGATTTTCCACTTCCGGCACTTCATAAATCTTCTGCGCAAGATTAGAAAGCTTCGCGGTCTCCCGGCTGCCAAAATAAGCGGAGCCTTCGGGATAAACCGACCTATCGACAGTAAACTTACAGGTGGCCGGGTTGCTGGTTGGTTCGCCGATTATTGATATTTCTTTGTCCACAGTTTTTCCCTTTCGAGCGACTCAGGAAAAGTTAATCGACAACCTGCCCAAAGTCAATCCAGTTCGAATTCCAAGACAACAATTTTGCTCGACCTGAACGAGTCGACCCAGCACCGGCCCGCCGGCTAATCGGAATCTTCCAACCGCAGATGCACAACGGTGGCCCCTCGATCCGCAGTGTCACAAAAAGAAGCCACGTGCTTGTTCCGTTTTAAAATGGAATGCACAATTTCCCGTTGCACACCTATCCCCCGGCCGTGAATGATGCGCACTTGCTTGAACTGTTTTTGCACAGTCTGAAACAGATACTCCTCGACCACATCAGCTACATCACACGGCTGAAATGTATGCAAATCGATCCAATCTTCAATTGGAACTTCCAACGGTTCCGATATTTTAGCGTTCTCCCTCTAAATTCCGATGCCATTGGGCCGCGGCGTATTTGTCTTCGGGCGCGTACCTGAGCTCGAGCGTTCCGCCAAAGTCTCGTTCCAGCGCCTTTCCAATCCTGGCGACCAGGTGTTCATTTGTGGCAAAAACAACGATCTCGTTTTTGTTTTCGCTGGTGTTAATTATTCTTTCCAGAGGATGTGCTGCGGAGGTTTGCCGCGCGACATTGTGGATGCGATTCAGGATTTCCTGCCGGTGATTCTCGATAAAACTGCCCGTGCATTTTATTGTGCCACCAATCTGTTTATCGCGAATCTGAATGCATGCCGGGCAAAGATTCCAGTGCGGCTCATGTTTGGGATCTAATGCGCCGCGCTTCCAAACGCCGTTCCGAAAAATCAGCTCGCATTTAGGGCATTTGGTGTCACCCTTATATTTGCCTGCTTGAAGGGAGCCGCCCAGTTGGCCTCGCTTTTCCTTCCTGAATACCTCGCGCGCTCGATTTGCGTTACGCATCATTCCTCCTTCGGCTGTATGCCGCTTTCTGTCTCCTTTTTAAGTCCAACGACATATTCCTGTGGCAGAACGCTCCTCTCCCCATAGATCTTTAGGGGTGAAGGGCAACTGCCGGCATTCCGGGGATTGAAAAACAGTATGCATTAGTGCATCAACACACTGAAACTTCCCATCTTGGGGTGCACAAGCCGTTCAAAATCCGAAAGACTCATCTGAATGGTTTCGGCATGAGTGCCCGCATTGAACACGACATTCAGATGTGCCTTCAATGATTCATCCATCCAGACCTCCAGATGATAGAGATTTCCGAAGGGCGGCATGGCTCCAAGCTCACAGTCCGGGAAGATGTCGCGAAACTCGCTTTCAGTGGCCAGCCGTATCGTTTCTGCATTTAAGAGGTGCTTCAATAAGTCAAGATCGATGCGATGGCTTCCGGGCAGAACCGCCATGACCATGTTGTTATCCGCCATTACCATAACCACTTTGGCGATTTCTTTTCCGCTGATGTGCTGTGTGTGGGCAATTCCCTGAGCTGTATAGGCTGGAGAATGGATACAGTGTTGATACCTGATATGTTTGGATTCAAGAAACTCGCTGATGTGCTTTGGAATCGACATGATATTACCTTTCCGACTCTCGATTGAGGAAGCTCATAGAACACCTCGACCTTTGAGCCAGCACTTCAAAAGAGTTATTTTTTTAGTTTTTTGTCGGCTTCGCACCCCCGGCAGAACAGAAGGTTGTTTGAAAAGTCAATCATGGGCTGAAGCTCTTTATGATTGAGATTATATGCCTATTTTAAGCTCAGCGCTATTCCATCTTTTATTGCAGCGCCTCCGGATTCCGACTGCACCCGCCGGCAGCCCACTGGCAGCGGTTCATCCCGAGGGAGCCCGGTCAATTATTCTGCCGATAAATTCGATGATCCTATCATCCCGCCACGACCCCTCATCCCCAAATCTGGAAGCTTGACAAGGAATACCACTGAGGCGACGAGACAGCCTATGGCGCCCAGCGACACTGTGAGGGGAGCATCCAGTCTCTCAGCGACCAGTCCGGCCAGGAAGGAGCCGAAAGGCGCCATACCAACAAACATCATGGAATGCAGCGCCATAACCCGCCCGCGGAGCCTGTCGGGAACCATGTCCTGAATCAGAGTGTTCATGCAGCCCAGTTGCAGCATCATGAAAAAACCAACCGGTACAATGAAGAGAACCGAGAGCCAGAACAATCTGGAGATCGTGAACAAAATTAGACATATACCGAAACCGGCGCAGGAATACCCTGTCCATTGTCCTAATCCCCGTACGCTTGGACGCCCTGCCAGGACCAGAGCACCGATCAGCGCGCCGACGCCAGAGGCGCCCATCAAAATACCCAAGCCTCGCGCACCGCCGTGCAGGATCCTGTCTGCAAATATAGGCATCAAAACGGTATAGGGCATTCCCATAACACTCGAAAGGCCAAGGAGGAGAAGCAGGGCACGAATGGCCTTTGTGCGGCGCACATAATGAAAACCTTCAACAATCTGGCTTATTGCTGTTCCCGAGCTGACCGGCGCCGGGTGAACAGGAAGCCTCATTATCAACAGTCCGATGATGACAGCCAGGTAGCTCATCCCGTTGGCAAAAAAGCACCACCCTTCGCCAATGCTCGCTACAAGTATTCCCGCAACTGCCGGCCCCAGGATGCGCGCGCCGTTAAACATGGACGAGTTTAACGCAATCGCATTCATGAGATCTTCTTTCCCGACCAACTCCACAAAAAAGGATTGGCGCGCGGGCATGTCAAAAGCGTTTATCGTACCCACCAATACCGCAAGAAAGACCACATGCCATACTTGCACAATGCCAAGGAGCGTTAGCGCTGCCAGAATAAAGGCCAAAATCGTTAACATTATCTGGGCTGCGAGGATAACGTGCTGGCGCTTGTACCGGTCGGCTACGGCCCCCCCGATAAACGCGAGCAGGAATACCGGTATTTGTCCGGCAAACGCCACGGAGCCGAGCAAAAGTGAGGAACCGGTCAGGCTGTAGACAAGCCACGATTGCGCAACAGACTGCATCCAGGTACCGGTTAGAGATATGAGCTGGCCCCCGAAAAACAGCTGGAAATTGCGGTGGCGAAAGGCGCGCAACGTCAGGGAAAGGTCAAAGGACTCTCCATTGCCTGCCCGGCGTCGGGATGTATCGGGATTTGAAGCCATTGATAACACCACTCCGAACGAAGCTTATCCTAACCCTGCACCAAAAACCAATTAGGAATTGCATCGCCGATTCCGGCGTGGGCAGGCAGGTTTTTTCAGCGCTGAGGTTTTCCGGATAAGCTCTGGCAGACGATTCTCAATGGCATTTCCGGCTACGCAGTGCCTGATGCCGGAGAATGTTATGTCGAGGCACGCGAGAAAATTCAAGGGGGCAAACACCGCCCGAACTTGCCGCAGCAGTAGAATGCCTATGATTGAATAGGGTCTATGCCTGAGGTTTTACTCTAAGCTGTGACGAGTTTGCTTTAATAAAAGCTCGTATTTCCTCCGTCATATCGAGCAAACGGAGCCACTGCTCTTTGTAGAGGGTCACGGGAAAACGCCCCAGCCCATATACCGATACACCACCTTTTTCACTGACTCTCAGAGATAGTCCTTTGGATGAACTCTTCTTGAGCGCTTCATTCTCTGCACGGAGCCGATTGAGTTCCGCCTGCAACTGTTCATCGTTGGTCATGTCTAACTCCTTTCCTTGGCGGGACGTCTCCCGATGTAACAGACATTATTATCAATCATCCACGGTTTGCCACCTCTATGGCAAGCATTTTATTGGATCGCGCATAGGAGGCCAAGGTTAATGCATATCCAAGTCGATTGACAGGGCGGACGATGCGGGACTATCGTACATTTGGTGAAATGCGCTATGATCTCCCGGCGTGAGTTTTTATCGTCCGCAACGGGTTTCTGTCCATTTGTCAGGACCTTCAGTGCAGCAACCGCTGCAGCTTTGTTCGCCAATCATAACGGCAAAAACCTGTTTGGATTGGACGTGACCGCCGATTTGCTTCGAACCGCCCCGAAGGCGCGATACTGGCTCTCCACAGCCAACGCCATCAACAATTGTCTCAAGTGCCATGACCCCAAGGAAAATCGCCGAGGCAAGGCTCACGAAGGCCAGCCGGCCATCGTAAAGTGTCTGCTCTGCGCACAGGGATGCTCCTTAAAGGCAGGCGAGCGAGGGAAATGCCGCGCGCGCATGAACGTTAACGGTGAAATGCGCAGTCTGGTTTACGGCAGGCCGGTAGCCATCCACTTGGATCCGATTGAGAAAAAACCTTTCTATCATTTCCTGCCGGGTTCAACAGCGTTCTCATTGGCAACCGCGGGCTGCCCCCTGCATTGCAAGTTCTGCCAGAATTGGGAGATTTCGCAGTCGCGGCCGGAGGATCATCAGGTAGCCTTTACGCCGCCGAATTCCATTGTCGAAACGTCCATCGATCGCAAGGCACCTGTGTTGGCATTCACCTATAATGAGCCGACAGTATTTACTGAATACATGACGGACATCGCCAGACTGGCAAGAAAGAAGAAGTTGCGCTGCGCATTGGTAAGCTGCGGTTTCATGAATTCTGAACCCCTGTCGGAAATGTGCGAGGTGTTGGATGCCATCAAGATCGACCTTAAGGGGTATAGCGAAGACTTTTATCGCAAAGTGTGCTCAGCCGAGCTGCAGCCGGTTCTCAAAAGTATCAAACAGATTGCCAGGAGCGGCATTCACCTGGAAATTGTCAATCTTGTTGTTCCAACTCTAAACGACTCGGAAGACATGCTGCGTGCATTGCCAGAGTGGGTTATGGGAGAGATAGGACCCGATGTCCCTGTTCACTTCACCCGCTTCCACCCTGATTACCAGCTCCTCAATCTTCCTCCAACCCCAATTGCCACTTTGGAAAGGGCGCGGGATCTTGCGCTTAAGCAGGGAATCCATTACGCATATATCGGAAACGTCCCCGGTCACGCCGGCAATCACACCTACTGCCCTTCGTGCGGCAAGATCGTAATAAAAAGAAGCTCCTTCTTTGTGGAAGAAATGAATTTAAACAATGGGCATTGTCGGTTCTGCGGAAAAGTTATAGCAGGCATATGGAACTGACTGGTTTGGACGGGCAGAAGCTATGAAGAAACTCTCAATAATCGTTTTTCTGGTAGCCGCAAATGCTGCATTTTGGGACGTCTCCAATGCGGGCGAAAGCCAGTCTTCAAGGGTCCGCGCTCCGGCCGTCGCCGGACAGTTCTACCCTTCGGACGCGCACATGCTGGAACAGGCGATCGAGAAATATGCTGAAGATGCCGTGCCGGTAACGGCAGAGAAGCCTATAGCCCTGATCCTGCCTCATGCGGGATACATCTACTCAGGCCAAATCTGTGCGGATGGTTATCGCCAGGCGATGGGTCAAAAGTACGATACAGTTGTCATTCTGGGTACCAACCATACCACACCCGCTTTCAACAAAATTTCCGTGTATGCGCGCGGCGCATTCAAAACGCCTCTTGGCGAGGCAAAAATTGATGAGACTGTCGCCTCAGCGCTGTTAGCCAAAGATGCAGATTGCAGGGAAAACATCGAGGTGCACGAGCGCGAGCATTCAGTCGAAGTGCAGGTTCCCTTTATTCAGGTTTTCTTCCCGTCTGCCACGATCGTTCCTGTAATAATCGGTGATTCTGATTTGACCATGTGCACTCATTTTGGACAGGTGCTTGCACAATGTCTGAAAGATCGTCGTGTGCTCATCGTGGCGAGTTCGGACCTTTCTCATTATCCATCCTATAAAGATGCAGTCCAGGTGGACAGGCGGACCTTGGATGCAATAGCCAGCATGGAACCCGCCTCATTCAAATCAAGCGTGAAGGCATCCATGGGTGAAGGGATTCAAAACCTCCTGACGTGCGCTTGCGGTGAAGCTCCGATCCTGGCTTGCATGACGGCAGCAAAATTGCTTGGAGCCACACGCGGCGTTGTCCTGAGTTACGCCAATTCCGGCGATGTCTCGGTCGGGAGCCAATCGCGAGTTGTTGGATACGGTTCCGTCGCTTTGGTTGGCGGTCCGGGCAAAAGCACGACCACAACTCAGCAAGGGCAATCAATGTCCAGTGCAGCAACGGAATTGCAGAATTCGGAGAAAAAACTCCTTCTGGCTTTTGCGCGCGAGACCATTCGACGATATCTCACAACCGGGACGACTCCTTTGGCACGAGGTTTTACCGCGCGATTGAGGGTCCCGCAGGGAGCGTTCGTTACGCTCAGGAAACACGGAGAACTCCGTGGCTGCATAGGACGCATCCCCGCTGATTTTGAGCTAGGCAAGACTGTGGGAACAATGGCAATAGAAGCGGCCTTCAACGACCTTCGGTTCAGTCCCCTGACTCTCAGTGAGATGCCGGATATAGAGATTGAGATTTCTGCTCTCACCCCGATGAAATCCATAGAAAAGGCCGAGCAGATCAGGCTTGGGAAGGATGGCGTTGTTATGGAAAAAGCGGGAAGATCAGCCGTATTTCTACCTCAGGTTGCAACTGAGCAGCATTGGGGGAGAGATGAACTGCTCGATCATCTGTGCGTGAAAGCAGGTTTGCCAGCAGGAAGCTGGAAAAAAGGCGCAAAGCTCTCCGTATTTCAAGCTGAAGTCTTTAGCGAATCGGAATTCAAATAGCCTGTTATGGACAGTCGACGCAGCACAGTGAGATGTCGGCCGCCTTGCAAAAGATTTCGCTTATCGGGCGTTTCAGAGTGCCGCGCTTCATATGACACATCTCATCCTTATCGGTCTCATTTCAATCCTCGGACAGGTCACGCTGTTACGTGAACTGAACGTCGCTTCTTATGGGGTTGATCTAGTCTATTCACTTGCTTTGGGCATTTGGCTGTTCTGGACCGCTTGCGGCGCCTTCCTAAGTCACAAAACGCTAAATCCATCGCCTGCTCACATAGGACTGCTTTATGTGCTATTTTCCATTTTCCTTCCCCTCGATATTGCTTTCATTCGTTCAATCCGCCTGCTGTTTTCCAATGTTCCTGGGGCCTACCTCGATTTTGTGACACAGATTGTTTCCCTTATAGCTTCTCTTCTGCCACTCGGACTGCTGTCAGGAATGCTCTTCCAGTGGGCTGCAAAAATATATATTTCCAAGGGTAAAAGGTTTGCCACTGCTTATGCCATAGAGAGCCTGGGTGGCTTGATCGGCGGGGCATGCTCCACTTTTTGTCTGACGATGGGAATCTCGAATTTCCGAAATGCTCTCCTGTGTTCATTGATTCCCATGGGATTGCTCGTCATCACCCGGGATCGCAAGAAAAGTCTTGTGCCTGCTTTTGGTGCTGTATTATTCGGACTGCTCGCACTCGCATTCTGGCAGGCGCCCGCGCTTGATTGGAGAATGACATCGTGGACCCACCCGAATCTGCTGGAAACCCGGGACTCGCCATATGGCAGAATCACCATACAGGGTTTACAGGGTCAAATTTCAGTCTTCGAAAATGATGCCCTCTCATTCGAAACCGAGGGCACCGAGGCTGAGGAGTTCGTGCAACTCTCGGCCCTCCAACACCCCAACCCGGAACACGTGCTCATCTTGGGTGGCGGAATCGGCGGAGCAGTGAGAGAGATGCTGACGCACTCACCCAAATCGATAGATTACGTGGAGTTGAACCCGGTGCTTTTGGCCGGTGCAAAAGCCTATCTGCCCGCGACGATGACGCAGTCGCTGGAGGCGCCTAAAACGCACATTTCAATTGCCGATCCGCGCCGCTTTTTAGCGAACTCAACCCTCTATGATCTGATTCTCGTAAGCATGCCTGAGCCCGATTCAGGACAGACCAACCGTTTTTATACACGTGAATTTTTTCAGGAGTGCCAATCCCACCTGAAACCCGGAGGACTGACCGCATTCAAGTTGAAATCGTCAGAAAATTTGTGGACTCCTCAGTTGACGCAACGAATGGTAAGCATTTATAGGGCGGCTAAAAGTGTATTTAGTGATGTACTGGCTCTGCCCGGGACCACAAACATCATAATCTGCTCCCGCGAAACACTGACAAGGGAGCCCGAAGTTCTTGTACAAAGATACGTATCGCGAAGGATTCAGGGCAAGATTGTATCAGCCGCCTATATTAACTACCTCTTTACTAACGACAGGTTCTCCCAGATCGCCGAGTCACTTAACGCGGGGACAGCTCCTGCCAACAGCGATGCGCGTCCAATTTGTTACCAGTACACGGCAATGATCTGGCTGTCGAAGTTTTTCCCTTCTCTCGCATCACTGGATCTATCATCGGTTAACTTCCAGAATGGCAGCAAACCAGTTCTGATCTGGAGCCTATTGGCAACCCTGCTGATTTTTCTGATCATTAGCCGGCGCCGATACCGTCTTCGCAGGGTTGTTTTGATGGGAATTGCCGGATTCCTTGGCATGGCGCTGGAAACCCTGCTCATACTTTATTATCAAGCAAAGAACGGTGTCCTCTTTGGAGACATCGGTATTCTTTTGACGAGCTTTATGGCGGG
>Ga0208980_10001946_pt1 | contig 12524 bp, 8 predicted proteins | sample WetSurMetagenome_3_FD_187993 | JGI IMG/M metagenome (GOLD analysis project Ga0208980, IMG submission 187993) | Wetland microbial communities from Twitchell Island in the Sacramento Delta, sample from surface sediment Aug2011 Site A1 Bulk (version 2) | ecosystem: Environmental > Aquatic > Marine...
CCGGATTGCTAATGGCCTATATACCCATGACCCGGGCTGATATGCAGCAATCCGGCTATGGCAATCAGGTTGGTGCAAACGTTGTCGCAAACAGAACTTTTCCTCCAATCAACAACACTGATGATCCGTTACAGCAATCTTATGGCGAGAAAGTCGGTAATAAAGCACTCAATGCTTTTGCCAACCTGACTACAAGTCCATTGGAATTGCCCAAAAATATCATTAACACCATGAATCAAAGTAATTTTTTTTACGGTGTATTTGGCGGATGTTTCCTTTTTACCGATCACCAGGCCAGGAGTGGAATAACTATGCCGTGGTCAAACGGAAAGGTAGCAAAGGAATTACGAGCCTCAATAGGAATGAAGCCTCTGGGGGGTATTTTCAGTGTTGGTCTTGAGGAACAATACCGGTGGAAGGATTCAGTTCAGACTGAAGCTGAAATAAGGGTATGGGTCGCTGAAGGAACTGCAAATGGTATGCGTCCATGGTTCACCAAGTTTTCTGGTGTGTTATATGACAGAAGATGGCTCGACATTGTCGATAAAATATATCAGGTTCATTTCCGCAATGAGCGTTATCTCAGAAATACCGCCAATATGGCCCGTGTAGGCATGGTATTCACTGAGCAGAACCATAACTATGGCAACGAATCGTGGCAACAGAGAAGCGGAGACCATGCTCTTGGTATGTACCATGCCCTAATTGAAGATCGTATGCCTTTCGAAATGGTTAATGACAGGCTTCTCGATGCAGAACACCTGAAACAGTTCAGGCTTTTGATCCTGCCAAATATTGCTGCCCTGTCAAATGAGCAATGCGATCAGTTAAAGAAATTTGTCGCGGATGGAGGAAGCATTCTTGCAACATATGAGACTTCGCTTTATGACGAGGAAGGAAGAAGGCGGATAGATTTTGGTCTGGGTAATGTATTTGGTGTTTCTTTCGATAATGGTGTGGAAGGACCGATGCAAAACAGTTATCTGCGTATGAAGAAAGATTCATCAACAAATCAATTTCATCCTGTATTAAAAGATCTTGAAGATTCATTCCGAATTATCAATACAATAAATATGGTTAAGGTTATACCACGGTCATCCTTCCCCTACCCGGTAACACTGATACCCACCTATCCTGACCTTCCGATGGAAGATGTTTACCCGCGTGTTCCCGAAACCGACATTCGCGGACTTTACCTGCGCGACAACGGTAAAAGCAGGATAGCATATTTCCCTGGTGATATCGACAGGAGCTTCTGGCAGATAATGAGTGCAGATCATGGAAAACTTCTGAGGAATACGATCCGTTGGGCTCTTAAGGAAGAACCGATAGTTGATGTGAAGGGTCCTGGGGTGATAGATGTCACAGTCTGGCGTCAGGAGAATTCGATGACTGTTCACCTGGTAAACTTCACGAATCCGATGATGATGAAGGGCCCCTTCCGTGAACTTTTACCTGTCTCAGCGCAGGTCAGCGTTAAAATTCCGGGGGACAAAAAAGCTGCAGCAGTGCAACTTCTTGTAAATGAAACTAAACCAGCATTTGAGATCAATGAAGACAAGATAATTCTGACAGTACCAAACATATATGATCACGAGATAATAGGTATAGATCTTTCATGAGATCAAAACTCAATACAGTAATCTGAAACTAACCAAAATATGGACAATCCGGAATTATTGAGAAATATAAAAAATGAAACTGAGCAGAATAAGGGTGACAATAGAAGGTCGTTTCTGAAAAAAGCTGCAGCCGCCACAGTAACTCTTGCTGGTGCCGACTTCATAACACTTGCTATGGATAATTCTTCAGATTCCGGGAGACAATCCGGGGAAATACCATGGTACAGACGCATAACAAGATGGGGCCAGACCAACATTACTGAAAAAGATCCTTCCCATTATGATATTCAATGGTGGCGAAACCACTGGAAAAGCACTGATACACAAGGTGTTATTATTAACGCAGGCGGCATAGTAGCATATTATCCGAGCAAAATACCTCTTCATCGCCAGGCACAATTCCTCGAAGGCCGCGATCTCTTTGGCGACCTCTGCCGGGCTGCTCACGAAGAAAATGTGGCTGTTTTTGCACGTATGGATTCCAACCGCGCCCATGAAGAGTTTTACAATGCTCACCCCGATTGGTTCGCCATAGATGCTTCAGGAAAACCCTACAAAGCAGGTGACATGTTCATTACCTGTATTAATAGTCCATATTACAGTGAACATATTCCGTCAATACTAACAGAAGTTGCGAATCTGTATCACCCTGAAGGATTTACAGATAACAGCTGGAGCGGACTGGGTCGCGATACAATATGCTATTGTGAGAACTGCAAAAAAAGTTTCAGAAATAAGTCGGGAAAGGAGATCCCTGTAGTCAAAAACTGGGATAATGCAGTATTCAGGGAATGGATAATATGGAATTATAACCGGCGACTCGAAATATGGGATCTTAATAACCGTGTTACAAAGGTAGCAGGAGGACCTGACTGTATCTGGTCAGGCATGAACAGTGGATCCATAAGTGGACAGTCGAGGAGTTTTCGTGACTTTAAAAAGATATGCGGCAAAGCTGAAATAATTATGCTCGATTCGCAGTCACGGAACGACAGCGGCGGATTTCAGCAAAATGCTGACATGGGAAAGCTCATTCATGGTCTTCTTGGATGGGAGAAACTGATTCCTGAGAGCATGGCTATGTATCAGGCAGGAAGACCAACTTTCCGTCTTTCCAGCAAACCGGTACCAGAAGCACATATGTGGATGTTTGAAGGAATTGCAGGTGGAATCCAGCCATGGTGGCATTATATAGGGGCATCGCACGAAGACAGGCGTATATATCATACAAATGGACCTGTCTTTCAATGGCACAAAGAAAATGAAGAATACTTGATCAATAGAAAACCAATGGCAACAGTTGGTGTTGTCTGGTCACAGCAAAATACCGATTTTTATGGTCGTGATGAACCAGAGCTTATGGTTGATCTTCCCTGGCGCGGAATTGTGCAGGCTCTTATCAGGGCCAGGATACCATATCTTCCTGTCAATGCAGATCATATCGATCGTGAAGCCGGAAATCTGTCACTTCTGATTTTACCTAATATAGGAGCTATGGCAGACGATCAGGTTGCCAGTGTAAAACGTTTCGTCGAAAAAGGAGGTAATCTGATTGCGACAGGAGAAAGCAGTTTATTTAATGAATGGGGCGATCGCCGGCAAGACTTTGCACTAGGCGATATTTTCGGAACACATATTCCGGAAACTCCTGAACCAAATGCCCTGCCTTTGAGAAAGTGGGTAAATGATACATACCATACCTATCTGCGTTTAACACCTGAACTTCGTATAAAAGTTGACGGCCCTCAGACTGGCATGGAACCACAGGCAAAAGGGGAAAGGCATCAAGTTCTAAAAGGATTTGATGAAACCGATATAATATCATTTGGTGGCATGCTTGAGCCCCTCAGAACTGAAAATGGGACAGAAGTACTTTTAACTTATATCCCGTCATTTCCAATATATCCGCCTGAAACATCATGGATGCGTGAACCGAAAACAGATATACCAGGACTTATTCTTAACACCATTCCAGGAGGTGGCAGAGTCGCGTTTATGCCGGCTGATATTGACAGGGAATATGGTCGTTATAATCTCCCTGATCATGGAAATCTGCTTGCAAACCTCATCCGATGGACATCAAACAATAATATTCATTTGGCCATCGAGGGTTCGGGGCTGATAAATTGTAATTTGTATCACCAGCCTGGCAGAATGATATTGCATCTTACCAACCTTACGAGTGCAGGAACGTGGAGACAGCCTGTAGATGAATTTATCCCGGTTGGTCCTTTCAAGGTAAGTATTAGACTTCCGGGTGATGTTTCAGGAAAAGATATTAAACTACTTGTTTCTCAACTAAATACTTCAGGGCATATTGAGAATGGATGGATTCAGTTCACTATAAATTCAATCTCCAATCATGAGGTAGTAGTTGTTTCATAATACCATGCTTCAAATCTTTAATATTTATATACATGCATACCAATCGACGTAAATTTATTACAACCTCAATTACAGGAGGTATTGCAGCTGCATTACCATTTCACACAAATGGTATTTCATTATCAAATAATCTGCCGGATGTTCTCAAAACTGATTATTCAAAGCTTGATGAAATACTCAAAAGACCTGTATTCAGAAAAGAGATGTTCGGATCACCCGTTATAATTGAATCGCTTGAATTATTACGCTATGGAAACAGTTTCATCTGCCGGGTGAGATCAAAGGATGGTGCAGAAGGTATTTCAGTAGGACATAGCGGCCAGCTAAGGTCACAATATCCGATCTTCACCAATCTGTTAAAACCATTTTTCATTAATAAAGATGCAAGGGACCTGGATCTGTTGCTCGATAAGGTTTATATCTACAAACTCAATTTCAGACTATCCGGTATGGCCCTTGGTGTACCACTTGCAACCATTGAATTCGCCATTCTCGATATGATGGGAAGGATTGCAGGAAAATCCATGGGACAATTAATTGGAGAAATCCACAATCCAAAAGTTTCTGTTTACCAGGCAACAGAATACCGTGAAAAAACGGTAGCTGAGTCTATGGAACTGATAAAGAGAGATGTAGCTGAATATAATGCAAAAGCACTCAAGATCAAAGTTGGTGGACTTATGTTCGGAACGGAGGATATAAATGCTGTCGGACCGGCAGGCAGAACAGAAGAGATCGTGCCTCTTGTAAGAAAAACATTCGGAGACTCCATGGTACTCTATGCTGATTCAAATGGTTTCTACAATGTCGAGGAGGCAATAAGGGTCGGTAAGCTTCTTGAAGAATATCGCTTTGAATTTTTTGAGGAGCCTGTACCATTCGACTGGTATGAAGAGACCCGACAAGTCGCAGATGCTCTTAAAATATCGGTTGCAGGCGGTGAACAGGAATACAGCCTCCATGGATTCAGATGGCTAATTGCAAATAACGGGCTCCAGATTGTTCAGCCGGATTGTTTTTATTTTGGCGGAATGATCCGTGCAATGAAAGTTGCACTAATGGCAAATGCTTTCGGAAAGAGATGTACCCCGCATATGACAGGCGGAGACCTGGGATTTCTCTATATGCTGCATTTTGTCTCTGCACTTCCCAATGCATTGCCATATCATGAATTTAAAGGATTTAAAACAGATATCATCTATGAATGTAAAACATCACCTCTGCAAAGTGTGGGTGGTGTTGTAAAAGTACCTACCGGCCCGGGTTCAGGCGTTGATCTTGATCCTGAATACATGAGGAAATTTCAGATTGTAAAAGGGTAAAAACTATACTTTATTCACCAAAGAAAGTTTTTTTCTTATTCTTAAATGGTGTAAATTTGATTAGTTCTTTCTCAACAGTATAAAATATAGTGCCATGAAAAAATTATTTTCAGTTTTTACACTTCATGCAATTGTAATCCTAACTTTGCAGGCTCAGCCTGTTTCAGACTACACTTATAAACTTGATAATGGCATCACTATCAAAACAGAACGATGCTGGAGTCAGGTATGGGTACAACAAAGTTATGCTCCCATAGCGGCAGGCGATCAGACACCTCTGGCTGTCAGCACAAGAACTCTTGGAGACCTGGTTGCTGGTTCATCTTATAAGCTTCAAAGCGCCGGGAAAGAGGTCAAGATGCAGGGCGCTGCTCCGGGCACTTACGATCTGAAGCTGACTTTTAAACTTTCAGGAAAACCAGGAACCCTCAGCTTTGTAGTGGGTAATATACTTATAAAACCTAAAACCAAAACTACTGTTTCAATAACTCTGTATGATTACCAGATTCTTATTGATGAATCACCGGTATCTCTGAGCGGCCTGTCATCTTTTGAGACCCTGGTTAACAGGTGTAAAACAAATACAATACAGGATACATATTTTGCTACTCCTGTCTTTTATGCAAAAGGGAAACATGATCAGCCAATATCTCCAGACGAAACTACCAGCAAAACAAAGGGAAAAATTAAACCTGGAACATACGATCTTCTCTTATCAATCGGTATATCAGGACAAACTCATAAAATATGGCTTGAGAACTTCCAGCTTAAACCTGATATCAGTTACAAGATTGCTACCAACCTGAACGCAGGCGGAGTCATTTACACTGGAAGCAGCAAGGATGTAAAAATGTTACATCTCTATCCGGCTGGTACAGCCGCCAAGCAAACAGGTAATCCTGCACCCATTAAAAACCTGGAGACTATTAGTTATGAGAATGTCTCTGTTGCACATTGCAGTGCACCAGGAACATATGATGTTCTTATCAACTATGGTACCAAGTATGAATGGAGAAAGAATATTGCAGTTGTAACTGGCTCAAAAACAGAGGTTAAGTAAATTTTATATTTCTTATTTTTAATCTGCCGCTAAACCTGGTAATTAAAAATGTTACCGGGCCAATTAATATTGCCATTTTTATATAAATTGCAGATGAGATATTCAAAAATCTATTTAAAAATGATCTGCTATGCTTAAACTTGGAATTCAAAGTGCTATTTTAGGTGATCTTTCATTTGATGAGGTCATTGACTTTGCATCAGACAATGGTTTTGCATGTGTGGAAATGATGTGCTGGCCTAAAGGTCTGTCGAACCGGAAATACGCAGGGGTGACACATATTGATGCTGCAGCACTCGACGATAATGAGGTAAACAGGATAAAGACCAGGCTAAAGGAAAAAAGAGTTTTTATTTCCGGTCTTGGCTATTATCCTAACCCACTCGACGCTGATAAAGAGAAATCAGATATATATATTGATCATATTAAAAAAGTTATAGATGCTGCATCCAGACTTGATATAGGCATCATGAATACTTTTATTGGAGCAGACCCGGCAAAGCATGACGATGATAACTTTAAAAAGTTCCTGGAGGTCTGGCCACCGGTCATAAAATTTGCAGAAGAGAGAAAAATTAAAGTTGGGATTGAAAACTGTCCGATGTTCTTCACCAGGGATGAATGGCCTTCGGGAACAAATCTGGCTCATTCACCTGCATTATGGCGCAGAATGTTTGAGGCAATTCCTTCGAAAAACTTCGGACTGAACTACGATCCTTCTCATCTGATCTGGCAGATGATGGACTATGTAAAGCCAATCTTTGAATTTAAAGAGCGTATTTTTCATGTGCATTTAAAAGATGCCAGGATATTGTGGGAAAGAATCAACGATGTTGGAATCCTTACAACACCACTTATGTATCACACCCCCAAACTTCCGGGGCTTGGGGATATAAATTGGGGTAAATTCTTTTCAGCACTTTACGAGGTCGGCTTCGGTGGAGCAGCCTGTATCGAGGTAGAGGATAAATCTTTTGAAGGTTCAATTGAAACAAGAAAAACTGCGTTACTTCAAAGCCGGAACTACCTGCGGCAATTTGTTACTGAATAAAATCTTAACTCGAAATACTTATGAACTAAATCCTATTTTAATGAAAAAAGTAATATTCTCATTTGCAGCAATTCTTATCCTCTCTGCCTTTGTTCCACAGAAGAAAGTATCTCTTTTTAACGGAAAAGATCTCACCGGATGGAAAATATATGGCACCGAAAAATGGTATGTTGACAATGGCGAACTTGTCTGCGAAAGCGGCCCGGATAAGAAATACGGATACCTTGCCACTGAAAAGTTTTACAAAAACTTCGATATCACGGTTGAATTTCTACAGGAGAGCAACGGAAACAGTGGTCTCTTTTTCCGCTCTACAATTGAGGGTACAAAAATATCAGGATGGCAGTGCGAAGTTGCACCAAAGGGACATGATACCGGTGGTATATATGAGTCATATGGCCGCGGATGGTTAAAACAGATTCCGGATGATAAAGAGAATATCCTTAAACCAGGCAAATGGAATAAGATGCGTCTGCGTGTAGAAGGCGACAGAGTTCAAAGCTGGCTTAATGGCAAACCCATGGTCGACTTCACTGACGAAAAGATTGGCAAGGGCAATGGTTCAATTGCGCTTCAGATTCACGACGGAGGCGGAATTAAAGTCAGATGGCGTAAACTGGTAATCGAAGAACTTCCCTGAATATTAACATCAGGATCATCATCGGAAAATGGCAGAGATCAGGCTGAATCTATTTAGGTAAAGTGTAAAATTCATACCTTATATAGTCCAGCTTATCTCCTGCCCGGGTTCTGCTTTTATTTTTATGTATGGTTCAGCTTTAATTAATCAATTTGTAATCTCTGTCTGTGGAATTTTCATTTGTGTCGTGCCAGTAACTATTAATCCTGATAATAAACAAAATAGTTTTTCATAATCTATGCTGATCTGTTAATAAATTAACACAAGATTCAGATATAATGTTCTTCTTAATTACTTCTATTCTATCTTATTAAGGTCTGATAAGTGTACCGTCGTTCTTTCTCACCTGCCAGTTGGATTTTGTATTGATCGGATATTTAGCAGCTTCCTTTTCGTTAATATCCACTCCAAGACCGGGAACTTCATTTACTGACATATATCCTTTATTCATTGTAGGACAGCCAGAAAAAACGGTTTGCAGTTTTTCAGAGAAAGTAACTGATTCCTGTATACCAAAATTCCAGGTAGCAAGATCCATATGGCAGTTTGCTGCATGGCCAACAGGAGAAACGTCCCCCGGACCATGCCAGGCTGTTCTTACATTAAACCATTCACCCAGCCTGGCGACTTTCATCGCAGGTGTAATTCCTCCTATCTGCGAGACATGAATACGAATAAAGTCGAACCACTGGTTAACCATAGGTATCTTGAATTCGTTGATATTGTTAAACAACTCTCCCATTGCAATAGGAACTGATGTGCTTGTCCTAAGCTGCTTAAACCATTCCATATTCTCGGGCGAAAAAGGATCTTCAATAAAGAATGGGTTGTAATCCTCAAGTTTCTTTATGAGATTAATTGCATCCAGAGGCTGAACACGCTCATGTATATCATGTAATAATTCGATCTCTTCCCCACAGACTCTTCTCACTTCAGCAAACATTTTCGGTACAGAATTCAGGTAGGCACGCTGATCCATAAATGAATCACTCTCCCCGCCAAATCCTGCATCCTTAAAATCAGGCTTACTGCCCAATGTTCCGACGCTTCCATACCCTCCAAGCTGAATCCTTATATGCTTGAATCCCTGTTCTATAAACCTTTGTACAGATTGAACCACTTCATCAATGGTCCTGCCACTGGCATGTGTATAGCAGGGGACTGCAAACCTGACTTTACCACCAAGCAGCTGATAAACTGGCATGTTAGCCCGTTTTCCTTTAATATCCCATAGTGCTTCATCGAGGCCGCTGAGAGCATTGTTCAAAACAGGTCCATTGCGCCAGTAAGAGCTTACATATGCACCCTGCCAGATGTCCTCAATATTGTCAACATCCTTCCCTGCACAGAAATCGTTTAGATAACTATTGATTGCGGTGATTACAACCTCAGCCCGCTGGGTAAATGTTGCACATCCAAGGCCATATAAACCAGGTTCAGTGGTTTCAACTTTCACAACTATCAGGTTCGATCCAGCCGGTGCAGTCGCAATGGCTTTTACACTTTTGATTTTAACAGGTGCCAGACCTTTTGCATAAGCAGGCGCTTCATATTTTTCTGCTCTTGCAAATGGCGATCCGAAAAGGCCTAACAACCCGGCAGCAGAACCTGCAGCCATAAGTTTCATCGCGTCACGGCGATTTGATAAGAAATGAGATTCTGTATTCTTCATGTTAAAGTATATTTATAATAAAAGTATAAAAAATAGTAATATAAGAAATGAAATAGCTACTTTAAGAATGGCTAAAAACAGAAAGAATAACAGGTATTAATCAGAACCTTTTTGTAAATTTGATTAAACAGAGGTTAATAAGCATGATTTAATAAAAATATTTTCTAAAAACTCTCATTATGAACAAATTATCAAGAAGACAATTTCTCGGAAAAAGTGCCATGGGAATAGGATCAACTGTTATTGCAGGCATTATTCCTATTGATCTCAGTACTAACGCAACTATGAAAGCAAAAAAAATGCCTCTTGGATTCCAGGTTTGGACTGTAAAAGACATGCTCATCAAGGATTTTCCCGGGACCCTGAAAATGATTGCCGGGATGGGATACGAAAGTGTCGAAATGTGCTCTCCTCCAGGATATGAGAGTTCAGGTTTCGGGCCATTAATGAAGCTCACTGCCAAAGAGATGAAGCAAATAATCAATGATGCCGGTCTTGTATTCGAAAGTTCCCATTATGGTATGGATGAACTCAGAAACCACCTCGATGAACGTATTGAATTTGCAAAAGAATCCGGACAGAAACAGATGATACTTTCCAGTTTCGGTCTTCCAAAAAATGCAACTATGAGCGATTGGTTAAAGGCTGCAGATGAACTTAATACTATTGGAATAAAGACCAGGAAATCGGGGATACAGACAGGATTTCACAATCACAATATGGAGTTTGAAAAAATTGGTGATACCCTCATATATGATGCTTTAATGAAGCAATTCGATCCTGAATATGTTAAAATGCAATTTCAGGTTGCAGTAATAAGCATTGGATATAAAGCTTCAGACTATTTTACAAAATACCCTGGCAGGTTTATTTCAGCTCATCTGGCTGACTGGTCACCTACTGAAAAGAAATCGGTGGCACTGGGTAAAGGTATTGTTGATTGGAAAGCTTTTTTTGATACTATCAAAAAAGGTGGGGTTAAGAACATTTTCATAGAAATGGATCTATCTACATTCAAAGACAGCGCAACATTTATCCATAGTCTTTAATCAACTCCTTGGTTAGTTATACAATATAAAATTACCATATCATTTTCAGATACTAAATAACAATAATAAAAAATGGCAAATTCAAAAAAGATCAACCGTCGTGAATTCCTTGGTTCAGCTGCAGCTGCTTCCCTGGCATTTACTGTTGTACCAAGACAGGTCCTTGGCGGACCGGGTTTTGTAGCCCCAAGCGATAAAATAACCATAGGCTATATCGGTTGCGGTACACAGGGTATGAGAGAGATGGCCTCGTTGATAGCAAATCCTGCGCTTCAGATTGTGGCAGTCTGTGATCCCAACAAATTCACCACCGATTATGTTGACTGGTCTTTAAATGACGTGCGTAACACAATACGAACAGCACTTGGCGAAACTACCTGGGGAGAAAATTTTAAAGGTATTCCGGGAGGAAGGGATATAGGACAGGAATTTGTTCAGAAATATTACGGCAAATCTAAAGATTCAGGCACTTACAAGGGATGTGCGTCTTATGAGGATTTCAGGGAATTGCTGGAAAAAGAGAAAGACCTGAATGCAATTAAGATAATGACCCCCGATCATCTTCATGCAACAGTAGCTATTGCATCGATGAAAAAAGGAAAACATGTTCTTACTCATAAGCCGATAGCTAACAGAATGCATGAAGCAAAGCTCACTATAGAGATGGCAAAAAAACCAGCCATGAGCACACATCTTCTTGCATGGAGCAACAGGCCTGATAATGAAACTATTAAAAAATGGATCAGCGAGGGTAGAATAGGCAAACTTAAGGAGATACATAACTGGTCAAACAGACCGGTTTGGCCCCAGTGGCAATCTAATCCGGCAGATAAGCCACCTGTACCAAAAGATTTCAACTGGGCCTTATGGCTGGGACCCGTTCCCGACAGGCCATATCATCCGAATTACACCCATGCTGTTTTTCGCGGATGGTACGACTTTGGAGCTGGCAGCATTGCAGATATGGGTCACTATAGTCTCTTCCCCTTGTTCCTGACACTTGGCATCAATACTCCGGCCAAAAGTGCAGAAGCATATGCTGCAACTACATGTACGCTTCAAAACAATGTGTCAGTCGGAGTTAAAAATGATGTTGCCTTCCCATTATCATGCATAATAAGATTTAAGTTCCCGGCTCAGGCCGAACTTCCTCCATTTGAGCTTTTCTGGTATGATGGCGGAATGAGACCTGTTATTACTGATACAATGGGTATTGGTGATTTAGCATTGAAACCGGAAGGTATGATGTTTGTTGGCGACAAAGGAAGAATTATCGCTGAATTCAGAGGGGAGAAACCTGTGCTTTATGCCGAAAACAAAGCCATTTCTCCTGAGATTCCTGCTGAACAGTCTCGGCAAGACAGCAATAATGTCTGGATCAATGCCTTTAAAAATAATACTCAGTCACCCGGGAGTTTTATTTATGCGGGACCGGTCACTGAAACCATACTTCTCGGAGCTGTCGCCTTACGTGCGGGGAAGAAAGTGGAGTATGATACTGCTAACATGAAGATTACCAATATGCCTGAGGCAGATAAATATCTTGTAAGGCAATATCGTCTGGGATGGGAATTGTAAAATACTATGGATTACAGTAAATCAAAAAGGGCCTTAAAACGGGCCCTTTTTTCTTTGATTCAGAGATAAGTTATTTCTTGTCATAAACCAGAGTTGCCTTCATTTCATTATCCTGGAAAGTAGTTGAAGAGAGAATAGAAAGAGT
>Ga0208980_10001947_pt1 | contig 12523 bp, 9 predicted proteins | sample WetSurMetagenome_3_FD_187993 | JGI IMG/M metagenome (GOLD analysis project Ga0208980, IMG submission 187993) | Wetland microbial communities from Twitchell Island in the Sacramento Delta, sample from surface sediment Aug2011 Site A1 Bulk (version 2) | ecosystem: Environmental > Aquatic > Marine...
CGACTGCCGACTGCTGACTGCTGACTGCTGACTGAAATGTGATCCCGGCAGGATTCGAACCTGCGACCCGCAGCTTAGAAGGCTGCCGCTCTATCCACTGAGCTACGAGACCAATGCGGGTGCAAAGGTACAAAAAAAGTGTTGAGTGTTTAATGTTGAGTGTTGAATTCCGGGTTGATCTGGCCTGATCAGCTAGGCAACGGTTAAAACGGTTTGTTTTTTATTAATGACAGCCATGCTTCTGCGAATTTTAATGTAGGAAGCCAGGATACAGCATAATAGTTTCTCAGCTCATCGGTCATCCTGATAAATTTTTTGGCTTCAAAGCTGCCTGCATAACATGGCTCGGTTGTGATGGCGTGAAGTGCATATGATTTGTCCGGATCGGATATTTTTTTGCACATCCGAATGGGAATAATTTCGTCAAAAAAAATACCGGCCAGTTTTTGAGTATGACCTATTTCGTGTCCGGCATTAGGCTCTTCGGCAATTGCCCATAATGCACCTACCCGCCTGTTGAGAGAAAAGATCCCCTTTATAATATCAATTCGCGGTGGAAAATCATTTTCTCCCGTAAAAAATAAACCAGGGACATCTCGTGCCGGCTTAGGAGCAAGAGCGGTATAATAAATCCCTCCTTTATTAACCACAAAGGCAACAACCCGCTCAGGTTTCCAGCATACAAACTCATAATTAAACTGACCTCCTGCCGAATGTCCCCAAAGAACCAATGGAGCGTCAGACAATTCAGAAAATCCGGATTTTTCAGCCATGTGCGAAAGTGATGTCAATAATGCTTGTCCGCTGCCTTCTTTTGCATTGGCATAATACTCAATATCCATATCCATATGTTCCTGGTCTGTGAAATAGCATCCCATCAAGGCAAAATTGTGCTTTTGAGCAAGGCTCTGCCAGAATTCATCATTGATCCAATCCCGTCCATCGCTGTTTGAACCGGGCATAAGGACTATTATTCCGGATATTGTCTTATAATCATCCGGGTACCAGAGACGAAAAGCTGCCTTTTCGTAGTTGTTGCCAGGGGGTATGGAGTCATTTAAAATGGCTGCCTGCATTGTTAAATTTGAACATGCCTGGATCAAAAATAAATAATAACTAAATTTTTTCATTCTGTTTAAGGTTCTAAAGGTAAAACGGGAGAATATGGCAACTTTCAGATTATCCGAAACCCGGAACCCTATCTCTTCACCACCCTCGTAATCCCCAGAATATCTTCTGCTTCAATCCGGACTAGGTAAATCCCCGGCGGTAATTGCCCTGTTTCTATCTTGATTAAGTTATTTCCCTTAACCAGTTGAAAACGGTCAATTTTTTTTACAAGCTGTCCCACAGCATTGAACATATGAATGCTGGCATCGGAAGTCTCATCTGCCAGCAATTCAATCCGGAAGAATTCGTCGAACGGATTCGGGTAAACTTTTGCCTGCAACCCATTTTCTTGTGTCTCAGCAATGCTGCCAATGATCACAGGAACCCTTGAGGTATATAACTGGCTGTGGCCGTTACGGAAAGATTCCCAGATGCAAATGAGTTCAAAGCCGTCGCCGAACCACGGCCCCATGAACAACTGCGCATGGCTTTCCGGCTGTGAGGTGCTGTCGACGCTGCAATAGCCGAAGAAATACTGCGGGACTTCCTGGTAATCGCTGCAATAGATATCCCTGTTGCCCATGCCTTCATCATGCGTGAACGCCATGAAGCCGGTGCCCCAGAAATCGGTGATAATGTCTATAACGAAGAGTTCGGGATCCATCGGGATATCCTGGGTGAACTCCGACCGGACCTCCCAGGAGTCATAGATATCATAATACGAAAAATGATACTGGCCGGTGCTGTCCAGGTAATCCGTCGTGATCACAGAGGTCCATCCTCCCCAGTCATCCATCCCCTTTCCGATCTTCAGGTTAGTATGCATGCCATCTTCAAATAATATTACAGGTTCGCCCCACTCATCATTGACATAATCCCATAGGCTGTACCAGATCTCCGGCGCATCGGGGTTGCCCTTTTCCCAGGCTATACAATCAGTGTTGCCTTTGTTCAGGACTGGATTCCTGCAATCGCCTTCATCAATGATCACAGCCGGCGTAAAATAAAAGCCTGTTGCATCCAGTCCCAGCTTGCAATATTTGATGGCACCGCCTTCTTCCCATACCATGCTGCCATCAATGCTGATGCGCAGGTGGGTTTCATCAGCTTCGGAATTGACAAACGGCTCCGGTTCTGTAAAACCCCCGGTAGTCATGACGGTGTAATATATATCCTGGCTGGAGGCCTGGTCGGTCTCATAAAAGATGAAAGCGATGGTATCCGATGGCGGGTATTGCCAGTTCCCCACATAGATCACCCTGGGATTGCTGACATTATATCCCTCTGCCAGGAGGACAGATTCCGGGCCGCCCTGGCCGTAATAATTCTCATATACGATCTCTGTGCCGAACACTTCCAGGAAACGAACCCAGAACACGTAATACGTATCATAATCGATTGGGATATTTAGCAGGAAAGGATCATAATTGTCAGATTGAGAATCAGATAAGGAATCGGGTTCGGACCAGAGTTCGCATTTTTGAGCAATCAATACCGCAGGGATCAGCAGGAAGATCATCAAAGCTAATGACAACAGAAATAATTTCAGGGAATACATTTCTTCAGGGATTAGTCCATTTAATGCTATAAATGTATGATAATTCGATATATAATATGAACTTTCTGGCATCGTTTCTTATTATATTTGTATTAAACATTTTACCATATGAAAAATATAGCAATACTGTTTTTAACCATGCTTGCTGCTTTTTCAATGCAGGCGCAGAGCGTTTTACGTTATGAATTCCTGAATTCCCTGAACGAGAAAAACGGCCTGGGACCAGCGCTCACAGTCCTTGGAAACCAGGGGTCATTCGTCAAGGATACCTTAAACGAAATCAGCGGAACTACTAAAACAGTGTACCGTTTTGAGGAAAATTCCGGCGTGCAGTTCAACAACACCGCTGCAAATAATTTCATCGGGACTACTTATTCAATAGAAATCTACTTTGTCTTCGACGAACTGAGCAGCTGGAAAAGGGTGGTCGACTGGAAAAACAGGAAGACCGACAATGGCGCCTATGTCTATTACGGCCAGTTGAATTTTTACCCTTATGAATACAGTGACAATGCCCCGGTTGAAGCCGGGGAATACACTTATTATGTCGTGACAAGGGATGGCGTTTCAGGGCAGGTGCTGTTATATACAGACGCGGATGAGGAAATCAGCTTCACCGACAATTATACCGATGCAGTATTGGATGCCGACAATGTGCTCAATTTTTTCCACGACGACCTTTTTGTCCCGGGTGAGGCCAGTTCGGGGGCGGTGGCGCTCATAAACCTTTACAACTATGTCCTGGATTCCAATACGGTAAAGCAGAATTTTGAAAACATCGGCGGGCAGGTTTTTGGTGTGAAGGATGTTGGAAAGTCTGTTGCACAGTTGAAGATATATCCGAATCCTGCCTATGAATCCACCCGTATCGAGATTTCCGGGATGGAAGGACAAACAGCAGACCTCAGGATCTTAAATTCTTCCGGAATGCAAATAAGAAGGGAATCAATAACGACAGGGAAGCCTGCTCTTATTGATACATCAGAGCTTCCTGAGGGGCTCTACCTGGTCCGGGCGGAATACGGACAGATGGTCTATTCCCGGAAACTGATCGTCGTTCATTGACGGTTATTCTTCAACACATAGGCGCACTAGCGCACATAGGCTAAACATAGTGGTTTCGAATTATGAATTTTGTCCGCCAGCCGGCGGATGAGTTTGTTTGGAATTTGGGATTTGAGATTTATCCAGTAGTTTCTTTTACCTAAATTTGCCTTATGCAAACACAATTACTCTCGAAGGTTGAAGCGGCTTTCTATGAGAGAGCTGGCCGCTACGATATAACCACTTATCTTCCTTATATTTTAGTCGAGAATTTCCCGAAACTTGGCATGCTGGCTGCCCTGCGTTTCCTGGAATGGGTGGCGGAGAATCCATACGGGGTGATCAGCCTTCCCACGGGTAAAACCCCGGAGTATTTTATCAAGTGGACGAAATATTTCCTTTCGGATTGGGAAAATGAGAAGGCCCGAAGGATTAGAGAAGAAAATGGGCTATTCCTGAAGAAGAAACCCGACCTGGGAAACCTTCAGTTTGTCCAGATCGATGAGTTTTACCCCATCTCCCCGAAGCAGCATAACAGCTTCCACTATTATGTCCGGAATTTCTATCTGCAGGGATTTGGATTGGATGAGAAGAATGCCTTGCTGATCAACTGCGACGAGATCCGGCTGGCAGGTGGCAGGCATTACGGGGAAGTATTCCCGGATAATAAGGTGGATTATTCGCTTCGGTACAGGGAATGCAAAACGGAAACTGACCGGATCCAGCAGGAATCGATCTTTCTGATCGACGACTGGTGCCGGAAATATGAGCAGAAGATCGGGGAGAAGGGCGGGATCGGCTTTTTCCTGGGAGGCATCGGTCCGGACGGTCATATTGCGTTCAATGTGCGGGGCTCCGACCATTACAGCACGACGCGCCTGAGCCAGACCAATTTTGAGACGCAGGCTGTCGCCGCCACCGACCTGGGTGGCATCGAATTGTCCCGCACCAGGATGGTTATCACGATTGGCCTCAATACCATTACTTCCAACCCGGATGCAGTCGCGATCATTATTGCAGCCGGGGAGGCCAAGGCCGAGGTCGTCCGGCAGGCCCTCGAAAATGGACCTTCGAATATGTTCCCCGCCACAGTGCTTCAGAAACTACGCAATGGCCGGTTCTTTATCACGACGGGGGCAGCATCCAGGCTGAAGGATTCCAGGAAACGGTACTACAAAATGGGGCCCTGGACAGAGGAGAAAACCCAAAGGGCCATCCTCGACCTTACTAAAGGCCTTGATAAATATGGCCATCACCTGGAGCAATCAGATATCGACTATGATTCCTGCGCGGTGCTGATCCCGGGCAAACTGGAAGATATCGTTCCACGCGTTGAGGAAGCAATACGACAAAAGCTGATGAAGGGCCTTGAGCCAGAGCTGAACCAGGTTTTTCTTCATACCGGGCCGCATCATGACGATATTATGCTCGGTATGCTGCCGCATATCGCCCACCAGGTGAGATCAGCGACCAATGAGTTGCATTTTGCCGTCCTTACCTCGGGATTCACTGCAGTGACCAACAAATTTGTGAAGGATGCGCTGGAGCATACCCTCCAATTACTGGAAACAGGCGGCATCCAGATGATCAGGTACCCGGACTTCTTTGACACCGGCTTCAATTTCAAGTGGGACAAGGATGTCTATCATTACCTGGATAATGTCGCATCCGGTAATGAAGCAGAGCGGAGACGGGGGTTGAGCCACCGGATCGTGCGTGCTTTCTGCATGTTATACCGGGTTAAGAATAAAGAGGCGTTGTTTGGCAGGATCAGGGAGATGATCGATTACATCCGGAACAGCTATGACGGCGAAAAAAACCCACCGGATGTACAAAAACTCAAAGGAATGATCCGGGAGTTTGAAGAAGAGCTGGTCTGGGCGCATTTCGGGGTGCAGGTTAAAAATATCCACCATCTCCGGTTGGGGTTCTATACCGGGGATATCTTCACGGAAGTGCCTGACAGGCAACGGGATGTGGAGCCGGTATTAAAAATGTTGCGTGAAATAAAGCCGACGGTGATCAGCCTGGCGCTGGACCCCGAAGGAAGCGGCCCGGATACGCATTACAAAGTATTACAGACCATTGCTGCCGCTGTGAAGCAGTGGTCGAAGGAAACAGACCTCGGCGGTTTGAGGATCTGGGGTTACCGGAATGTCTGGTACCGGTTCCATCCGGCCGAGGCGAATGTATTCGTGCCCTGCTCTTTGAACTCCTTGTCCATGCTGGAAAGTTCCTTTAACGACTGCTACCTGAGCCAGGTGGATGCCTCTTTCCCCAGTTATGAACTTGACGGTCCCTTTTCAAAGCTTGCCCGGAAGATCTGGGTGGAACAGCTCAAGGCGATCCAGCTCATGCTCGGAAAGAACTATTTCTACGAAAATCCCCACCCGAGGATCAGGGCTGCCCATGGGCTGGTCTTCTTCAAAGAGATGAGCCTGGAAGAATTCCTGGGTCAGGCGAGAGAGCTTGAAAGGACGATCGAAGGATGAGGCTTTTACTAATTCCCCATTCTTGCCCCGATCCGCTGGTACTCGGGTAAGCTGACCAATCTTACCAATACCGTGTCATTTTCAATCAGGGCTGGATCGTGAAGACCTTTATCGACGGCTAATTGCAGGTAGGAAAGGGCTTTGGAATACTTCCCCTGGCCGGTGAAGTATTTTGCCAGGTAAAAATAGGGCGTGATGGCATCTGGCTGTATCAGGGCCCAGATTTCCAGATAATCTCGCGAGACTGGCTCAAATTCTGTGCCCAGAACAGATTCGTATTGCTGGTAGGCTGTTCTCCACATAAAATCAATCATTCTTCTTCCCAAAAGCGTTTCAGCATAAGAATCCCCTTTATCGATCTTATTCAAGGCCAGTTTAACCTGCTCTTTCCACCAGGATAGCGGTACTACAGGGGTCATGCTGTCTTCATAGTTTCTTCTGTAAGCTGCAAAAGCATCCATATATCCTTTATAATATGTCCTTTCCTCCTCCAGTATTTGACGCAATCTTGCAGATTCTTTACGGACATCTTCCTTTGTCTTGAGATCATTGAGGATGGCATCGAGCTCATCAAGTTTTCTGATCCCGTCCAGAAATGATTTCAATTCGAGCGCTTCTTCATAAGCTGCGTAATAATTTCCTTGCTTTATAAGGCTATTGATCAACGCCATGTGATTTTCGTAATATTCCTCCCTCAGGTTATAATCGGTCCATTTCAGTTCATTTTTCATCGCTTTGAACTCCAGCCATGTTACAGCATTGGTAATGACTTCAGCAGGCGGCCATTCATGTCCGCCAGAGAATTCATAAATGTAATGATCGATATTAAATTTGCTAAGCCATTCTCCAAGGTGCATCATCTCCTGGTAATTGAAATCGCAATTCCCGACCAGGCCGATATAGCAAGTCTGGAGATCGAAATAAGGGGGATAATTCGGGGAAAATCCTGCCCCGCATCCGATGACTCCTTCAAAAGTGCCGTACAAGACAGCAAGCGAAGTGGCGACCCTGGCGCCGCCGCTGAATCCAGTGGTGTACCGCCTGGCCTTATCAACCCGGAAGCGGGCTTCGACGTCTTTCATCATGGTTTCAGCTGCTTTCAGGATAGGTTCCCATGGGCCGTTTTCTGAAACATTGCTCCCGGCGATGATATATCCATATTTTTCAGCGGCATCCCTGAAAAGTTCCACAGGCATGACACCCCTTGCAGCGGCATCAAAAGCATAAATTACCGGAAATTCAGCTTCAGGATCGTCGTAATAATTGGTTGGAAGATACAGGGCGTAATTGTGTGTGGAATCGCTCAGGCATTGCATGGATGGGATGACTTTTCCAACCTCCGGAGGAGCCTGGGATCTTAATCCTGAAGGAACCATTAAAGCCGTGACAAGAAGTAGTAATGAGTATGCCTGGGTAAATTTAATCATGCGGTTTGCCGGTTGGATGGCCGGGATGTCGTTATCCTGTCAAAAGTACAAATCCCTTTGGATGCTCGGACATGGAATGATTAAAATGCTGGTTTATCTTTATTTTTTACTGAGACTTGTATGGCCGGAACTGAGGGTGGATATGCTGGAGATTGAAGTGTAGAACCGGTCGTGCTTAGCGGATATATCACGGTATTTACCCTTTTTGGAAAAAATATTGTATCCTACTGTGAACCCGATATTATAGGAAGGTTGACCCCTGGAAAGCGACTGGATCTCTATACCCAGTTCCGTTCGGAAAAACCAATCCAGTGAGGCACTGATATAACCCAAGCCAGTAGTTATCCCGAAAAAGGGGTTAATATGAAGGATTTTTCCAGGGATGATTACCACATAAGCGCCGGAGCATAGGTCAAAGCGCTCTTTTTTTATAATATCACTGTTGATTCTGGGACTGAAAAAGAATAATTTCTGGTTACTCACCGTTTCTTCTTCACCCACTAACAATTCCTGCCAGATGCCAACCGGCAGGTACAGGCTGATCCGGCCTTTTTCACTTCCAATTTTAGGAATGATCTGGACAACATTGAACCCGTCATTGATTTCCTGCCGGATATTTCTGAAAAAATATACTTTTAAGTCAATGTGATCGGTTAGTCCTGCCCCTGCTTTGACCCCGAAATTGGCGGGGTAATATTTGCCGGTAAGGCCGGATGGCGAGGCCGTTCCCCCAATCGCCGCTATTTCCAATCCTCCCCGCCCAAGTGTGGCAGGACCTTCAACGGAGGAGCCGGTGACCTGGCTGTAACTTTTTTTAATGAAGATAAAAGCGGATAGAATCAATAGGATCCAAATGAAAGATGTTGAATCTGGGAACCTGACCTGTTTAAATCCTGCCGAATTCATAATTTCAATATTTTATTGTATGACAATGAATTACATTGACAAACTTACTTTCAGGAAGAAGCAGAACAAAACGGAAAAATTTGATTCGATAGCTGCAGGATATGAAAATTACCAACTGATCAGAATTTCAAGGAAGTCATTATGACTTTATACATAAAAGAGAGGATTTAAGGAAGGAAGTTGCAAAAAAGCAAAAATTTAATTTTTCGAATCTGCGGGAATTGCAAAAGAATAGATACGGAAAAATGTAGGGTCAACCGGCCGGTTGACCCTACATTTTATTGCTACTTCCCTTTCGGCTTGATCAGAAGCCTCAGCGCCTGGTCATAGGTGACATAGTTCCAGGCCCAGTTAATGAAGATGATGAAGCGGTTTCTGACCCCGACGATGGACATCAGGTGCACGAAGGACCAGATGGCCCAGGCCGTGAATCCATGCCAGCTGGTTTTGAAAATGTTTGCCACCGCCAGGTTACGGCCGATGGTAGCCATAGATCCCCGGTCGATGTAATGGAAAGCGGACAATGGTTTCTTTAATTGAAGCCGCAGCAGGTTTTTAGCAAGAAGGCGGCCTTGCTGAATGGCTACCTGGGCCACCTGTGGGTGACCCCTGGGATAATCCTCTGTGATCATCTGGCAGACATCCCCGATTGCAAAAATATCTTCATGTCCCGCCACCCTGTTGAATTCATCGACGATCAGTCGGTTGGCAGCACCGTAAGCGTTCACTGAAAATCCAAGCACCGTGCTGGCTTTCACTCCTGCCGCCCAGATCAAGGTCCGGGAATTGACTGTGGATCCGTCACTGACCTGGACTATCTGACCGTCATAATCTTTGACCGCCGTATTCAGGTGCACCTGCACTCCAAGGGTTTTTAGGTACCCGAGTGCTTTGGCAGCTGATTTTTCGGTAAGGCTGGTGAGGATCCTGCCGCCGGCTTCATAGAGGTGGATTTGCATGATGCTGAAATCCAGTTCCGGGTAATCCTTTGGGAGAATATTTTTTTTCATTTCAGCGAGTGCGCCGGCAAGCTCCACGCCGGTAGGGCCGCCGCCCACAATGACTACGTTCAGCAAATGTTGTATTTCCTCGGGGGTCTCATAGTTCAGTGCGCTTTCGAAATGCTGGAGTATGCTGTTCCGGATATACAGGGCATCAGGAACTGATTTCATCGACAGCGAATTGGCCTCCACATTCTGAAGTCCAAAGTAATTGGTAGTTGCACCGATGGCCACCACAACATAATCATAGGATAAGTTGCCGATGTCCGTTTCGATGGTATTTTTATCAGTATCGATCCTTTTAACCTCGGCAATCCTGAAATGAAGATGTTTCTGATGCTGGAAAATCTTTCGGAGGGGGAACGAAATGGCGCTTGGTTCAAGTCCGGCAGTGGCCACCTGGTAAAGTAATGGTTGAAACTGGTGATAGTTGTACCGGTCGAGCAACACTACCTGGAATTTATCTTTGTGAAGTTTTCTGGCGAGTTTAAGGCCTGCGAACCCGGCGCCTATAATTACGACCCTTGGGTCATTCGAATCCGGTATATTGGCAATCTTACCCATAGCTAAAATTTTCCTTTTGCCAGGCTGACGCAAGTTTCAATTAACTTTCTGATAACCGGCGGAACACCTGGGGATCCTTCACGGGCCATGGCTTCGACCACAGCTATGGCCATGAATGGCTTGGAGTTCCGGTGGATGGCCCGTCCAATGACATTTCCGGCATAGACATTCTGGCTGACATCGGCCGGATATCCCGAATATTGCTGGTAAACGCTGGCATAACCATTGAAAAACAGATGGTGTTCGATGTCTTTTTCCCTGAAACGGGTGAACCGCAAGGAATGATCCTCCCCGGCCTGGCTGGAAAAATGCCTGGCAGTTTCGATATATGCTTTTCCCGCCGCATCTCCATCTGCCAGCAAGTGCCATTCTATCCCGAGTTGAGTAGCGGTTTTGATGAGCGGGGGGATGCCGCACTGCGCAAATTCCACACAGGCGATCCCTTCCATGGTCAGCTCGAAGCCGCAAAGCCTGGCAAGATGGGGGAGGAGCCATACTTCCGATTCCCCTTCTACCAGGAGCCAGCAGCGGGCAAACGTTGCAGCGCTGCGCCTCATCCTGATATGGTAGCTTAGCCGGCGAAGGTCTTCGCTGCTGAGGCTGCCCGGATCGGTTCGGAATTGCCGGATGACACTGTTTTGCCTTGACAGGCGCCGGATATCATGAATAGGGAAACCGGCCAGGAAATCCCCGGACTGAGTAGTGATGATCTTTTGCCACTTGAGACGTTCTATAAGAAGACGCACTGATTCAAGGGTCATCGGGTGAAGGTTGGCCTCAGGGTCTTCGATGATAAAGATGGGTTCTGATGACGGGTCGGCAGTAAGCGTCCCCGATTGTAACATCGCCGAGATAAAAAGCAACATCCCTATCATCTCGGAAGCCGATCCGTGATGAATCTGGACCCTTTTCTCCTGTTGTCCGGATTGGGAATGACGCTTGCCCAGTATTTCACTGATGATCCCTTGTTCCCTTAAGCCATCCGGCTGAAAGAATCCCGATGCTTCTTCCAGGTATTGCATCGCAGCTTTGTATCCTGAGCGAAGTTCAGCATGGGCATCAGGTGTCGTTCCTTGCATCAGGTTTTCAATATGATGAGTGATGCTGCCGATGACCGATTCGCTGCCCGGTTGGCCAGGAAGGTTTTCTTCAGGCTTGATTGCCTGCAGATTCACTATCCCGGTCAACATTCCCCCTTTGATCCGGTAGACGGGGTTCATTCTCCGAATCCATTCCAGAACAGATGGGTCGTTTTTCAGGTGTGAAGTGTCCACGCCGGGAATGGTGATTGTCCACTCAGGTATGGATGGCACATGGCCAGGGTAAGCGATGACTTCGATGGTAAGTTCCTGGAACCTGGATTTGTCATCGATAAAAACAATGCCCATTTCAGTTCCCTGGATGAAGGACCACTCATCCCGGGTCCGCTCCCTGAAAGTCATGGCAATCCGGATCGGGCCGATCGGTTTATATTGGATGCCTGATCTCTGCTGATGAAATTCGTGAGGATAAAACTGAAACCCGGATTCGTTCTTGTCCGGAGAGAGGACTTTTACAATGGCTTCCAGGATACCCGTTTTGCCCGAATCGTTTTCACCGATCAGTACGGTTGTTTCATCAAAATCGAGCTTTGCGGACCTGATTCCAAGAAAATTGCCAATTTCCAGCCGGTTAAGATACATATCGCAAAGTTATTCGGTTTTTCACAGTGGAGTAACTTCTATCAGCAAATACCTGCTGAAATCAGACTCGAGCCAGGGCTGATCACCTGTGACTGTCCCCAGGTCAACTTTATTGACATAATCGAGCACTTTGTACTGCTTCCCGGCCTGAAGCCCCCTCAGTTCAATCTTTCCTTTCCATTCCGGAGCATAAAAAGCATAATAAAAGCTATTCCCCTTGCTGATCATGTGGGTTTCGGGTTTATCATAGCCGATGTCGTATAAACCGCCCAGGTACTCTCCTTCGGGAAGCATTTTCTGGTTGTACAAGCCAAACCATTTTTTCCATTCCAGCTCCTTTTTTTCATTCAAGAGAAAACTGCGGCTGGCATAGGGATTGTCTTTCGGCCAGGTGAATTTGGTGCCCATTACGGCACCGATGCCCATCTGAGTGGCAAATCCGTCCATTGAGTCAATGAGCTCTACATGGTCACCGTAATAGGCGGTGGAACCTATAATGGCTTTGTAGGTCTTTCCTTTCAGCCTTACCTGCCAGTTGCTGGTTGGATCGGATGAGACAGCCTGGTTGAGATACGGCGTGAGATAGTATGAGATGCAGCATCCGCATGGACAGATCTCTATGACCGCATCCGGTTTGATTTGCCGGCTGTAATCGATCACCATCTGGAAAAATTCAGGAAGTTTTGCAAGGCATTCCTGCGGATCATCCAGTCCGTGGTCAGGGTGATGATCGGCGGGG
>Ga0208980_10001948_pt1 | contig 12521 bp, 12 predicted proteins | sample WetSurMetagenome_3_FD_187993 | JGI IMG/M metagenome (GOLD analysis project Ga0208980, IMG submission 187993) | Wetland microbial communities from Twitchell Island in the Sacramento Delta, sample from surface sediment Aug2011 Site A1 Bulk (version 2) | ecosystem: Environmental > Aquatic > Marine...
ATCATCGATGAGCTCATGGAAGTGCCCGAGTATGACCTCGCGGCTAGGTGCAACAACCATCCAGAGGTCTATGTAGGGGACCGCAACCGCAAGGCCGGCAAGATATTAGTCAAATTTGCTGGCGGAACTGCTGGACCGAAGGAGATGTATGATGCCCTCTCGAAGGCGGGCGTGGGCACGGTGGTATGCATGCACATCCCCGACAATCATATCGAAGAGGCCAAGAAAGCCCACATGAACGTCGTCGTCTCCAGTCACATGGCCTCCGATTCGATTGGCTTGAATCTGCTCGCGGACAGATTGGAAGGCAAGGGCGTGAAGGTCGCTCCCTTCTCGGGCTATCTTAGGGTGAAGAGGAGCTGAGGTCGAAGGATGAACAAGGGCCAGTATCACGAGAGGAGCTCAAGAGTGTTCAGAGACGCCTCCAAGCTATCCTTCGACTACGTGCCGGAGAGGCTTGTGCACCGCGAGGCCCAATTCGCCAAGCTGTGGATGCTCTTCAGGCCCGTGCTGGAGCAGGGCATCTCCCAAACGGCGTTCCTCATCGGCCCTGTTGGTACCGGAAAGACCGCCACCTCCAAGCGCTTCTGCCTGGACTTCGTCAAGGAGGGCCAAAGCAAGGACCGGGCAATGGATTTCGTCATCGTCAACTGCCGTCAAAGGAACACTGAATCGAGCGTCCTGCTGCGTTTGGTCACGCACTTCGACGAGCACTTCCCCGACCGAGGATTCTCCTCCTCAGAGATGCTCCGCTCCTTGCGCAAGCACATCGAGAAGCGCAAGATCCATCTGGTGGTGGTGCTGGATGAGGCGGATGTGCTGATCCGCCGGGGGGCGGGCGATTTGATCTATCACCTCTCGCGCTTCGATGAAGAGAAGGTCGGCGGCAAGGCATCGATGTCCTTGATCCTGGTATCCCAGAAGTATGTGCTGGACATGCTCGACCCCGCCTCTTCATCCACCTTCAAGAAAGCCAACGCCATCCTCTTCGATAGGTACAGCGCCAAAGAGCTTTCCGACATAGTGGCGGAGCGAGGCGGTCTGGCCCTATTCCCTGACGCCATAAGCAAGGAGTGCATCGAGCTGATCGGCGACATCGCCTCCGAGTTCGGGGACGCGAGATTCGCCATCGAGCTACTGGAGAAGGCCGGCATGCTGGCCGAGGAGGAATCGGCCGAGATGATCACCCCCGAGCATGTGCGCGCCGCCAAGGCCTTGACCTATTCAGTCGTGACCGAGAGCAAGATCGAGGAGCTGGACAAGCAGCGTAGGTTGGTGCTTCTATCCATTGCTCGCGCCATCAGGGACCAGGCCTACGTGACCACCGGTGAGGTGGAGAAGATCTACAAGGTGGCCGCGGAGGAGTTCGGGGAGAGGTCGAGGGCGCACACCCAGTTCTGGGCCTACCTCCAGGACCTGGCCAACGAGGGCCTCATAGAGACCAAGGTGGTGGGGGACTCCACCGGAGGCGGACGGACCACGTACATCTCCCTTCCAGACATCCCAGCCAAGGTGCTGCGGGAGAAGCTTGAGTCCTCCATGCACTAAGCTGTTCGTTTGCCAGGTTGGTTCTCGGAAAAGTAATTTAGCGCTTGTTGGCTTATCAAGGCCGAGGCGTGAATGATGCTTAGGACCCCTCTGTATGACCTTCATGTGAAACTTGGGGCCAAAATGGTCCCCTTCGGCGGCTGGGATATGCCATTGCAGTACTCCTCCATCATCGAGGAGCATCTGGCGGTGCGAAAAGCTGCGGGCGTATTCGACGTTTCGCATATGGGTGACATCATCATCAGGGGAGAGGGGGCCAAGGAACTTCTGGCCAAGTTGCTGACCAACAACGTCGAGAATCTTCCGGTCGACAAGGGGATTTATTGCCACATCCTCAACGACGATGGCCAAATCATAGACGACACCATCGTTTACCACTTTGAGGAGGGCATGTACCTGATGGTACCTAACGCCGCCACCACCGAGCGCGTGCTCGCCTGGGTCCGGGCGCATGCCGATAAGCAGGAGATCATCGACGTTTCGCGGAGGCTAGCTTGCATCGCGCTGCAAGGCCCGAAGGCCGTGGAGGTTCTTGAGAACCTGACCTTTTCCGATCTCGGCCAGATCAAGCGCAATTCCTCCGAGGTAACGGTGCTCTTCGCCGACCCTGAAATCACAGAAGGCATCATTGACCGTTACCAGCCCTCTGGCTTCCTCTGCGATATCGTCGCCACCAAATGCAAGCCCAACACCAAGGGCCAGTTGGGGTTCATAGAGACCGGCTACCTTTGCAGGACGGGCTACACGGGAGAGGACGGCTTCGAGATCCTGGTCGAGAATTCGGCCGCGCCAGTGCTCTGGCAAGCGCTGTTGAAGGCTGGTAAGGGATATGGGATCAAGCCGTGCGGTCTGGGCGCCAGGGACACCTTGCGCCTGGAGATGGGCTTCCTGCTCTCAGGCACCGACTTCGATGGTAGCCAGACCTCCCTCGAGACCGGGCCATCGTGGGTGGTCAAGCTGCAACGCGATTTCATCGGCAAGGAGGCGCTCCTGCGACAGAAGGCGTCTGGGGACTATCCGCACCTGGCATGCTTAGAGCTAATGGAGAAGGGAGTTCCACGCCACGGATATCAGATCGTGGTGGCCGGGGACGTGGTGGGCATGGTGACCAGCGGCACGCTCTCTCCCTGCTTGAAGAGGGGGATCGCCATGGGTTACGTGAGAGCGCCCTTCCACCAAGAAGGCACCGAGGTCGACATCGTCATCCGTGGGGCAAGCGCGAAGGCCAAGGTGGTCATGCCCCCGTTCGTCAGGGGATGTTAACTTGCTCGAGGAGATTCTTGAGCTTGTGTCAGTGCCGGGGGTCTCCGGCTTCGAGGGGGCAGTGCGCGAGGCCATCAAATCCAAGGCCCAGTGGTACGCCAAGACCTCGGTGGACAGGATGGGCAACCTTCATGCGGAGGTGGGGGGGAAAGGGCCCCACGTCATGCTCATAGCTCACATGGACGAGAACGGCTTCGTCATCACCCGAATCGAGGATTCTGGCTTCTTGCGCTTCCGCACGATAGGAGGGTGGGATGACCGATGCCTGGTGGGAAGGGTGGTCAACATCCTGACGTCGAAGGGCGTCGTCAAGGGGGTCATCGGTCTGCTCCCCCCTCACCTCATGGCCAAGCCCAACGAGGAGATGGCCAAGGTGCTTAGGACCGAGGACCTGCACATAGACATCGCCTGTGTGAGCGCCAATGAGGCCAAGGATCTCGGGATAGAGGTCGGGACTCCAGTGGTTCTAGAGAAACAACCGGTAATGCTAAGGAACGACGTGCTGAGCGCGAGGGGCTTGGACGACCGGGTGGGATGCGCGGTGCTATTGGAAGTATTGAAGAGGCTTCATGGAAGGAAGCTTAGCGCGCACATACACTATGTTTGGTCAGTGCAGGAGGAGATCGGACTAAGGGGGGCACAGACGGTCTCCCTGACACACCGCCCAGACGCGGCGATCATCGTCGACACCTGCTCGGCCAGCGACATTCCAGGTGTGGCATCGCACTTCAGCCACATCCGGTTGGGGGGTGGGCCGGTCATCCGTTTCATCGACAACAAGGCCATCGCTTCGCCCGGACTGGTCGCCTTCGTCAAGAGGATGGCGGAGGAAAGGGGAATTGCTGTCCAGATGGGGATCTCGGGCGGCAGCACCGACGGCGCCATGGCCCAGGCGGGTGGGGCTGCGATGGTCCCTCTTGGTTTCCCCATCCGCTACACCCATTCCCCCGTGGAGTGCGTCAGCCTGAGGGATGTGGAGGAAATGGTCAGGCTCCTCGAGGCCCTGATCCTCGATATGGACCAGGGGGGCTGGGATGCCGAGAAGGCATGAGAAGGTCGTCAACACCTTGCTGGACCTGCTATCGAAGCCCAGCGCCTATGGACAGGACAAGTATGAGATCTTGAGCTACGTCATGGACTGGTTCTCGGAGCTGGGGATGAGCGTCACCTTGCATGGCCAGGAGAGCATGCCCGCCATCTGCGCCACCAACGGCTCGGGCGGACTGATCCTATCTGGGCATCTGGACACCGTTCCCATCGGATCAGGCTGGGAGAAGGATCAAGGGGAAGTGGAGGGGGGCCGCATCTATGGCAGGGGGGCGGCCGATATGAAAGGAGCGGTGGCCTCGATGCTACACTCCTGCATCGAGCTCATGCGCGAGGACCTGCGCTTCTCGGTGTTCCTGACCACGGACGAGGAGGAGAAGATGACCGGGGCCTACGCCTTGGCGGAGCTCGACCTAGTGAAGGAGGCCAACGGGATACTCGTGGGAGAGCCAACGGACCTTCTTCCCGCGTACAAGGAGAAGGGCATATCCCGCTTCCGCCTCACGACCTATGGCACCGCGGCCCATGCCAGCCAACCGTGGCTAGGGGACAACGCCATCCAGAAGATGTCCGGGCTCTTGGAGCGCCTGAACAAGTGGGCCAAGGCGCCGGACTCTCCGACCGAGGATATGACGTTGTGCATCTCTATGATCAAGGGGGGGACCAAGTCCAATATCGTCCCCGACCGTTGCGAGGTCGACATCGACGCCCGCTTCCCCAAGCCTTTGACCTACCAGAAGGTCAGGACCATAATCATGGATGAGCTCAAGGGAGGCGATTACGACATCCACATGCTCTACGAGCTCGAGGCTTATGAGGCGAACTTGGAGTCGGTGCTGTCCCAAGCGGCCAAGGAGGTCACGGGTAGCGACCTGGTGATCGTGCCCTACGCCACTGAGGCCCCGGTGTACGCAGCATCCAATGACAACGTCCTGGTGTGCGGACCAGGGGCTATGACCATGGCCCACGCCGACGATGAGTTCGTGGAGAGGTGGCAGCTGGAGCGCGCCATTGAGATCTATTCCGCCATCGCCAGGAAGATGGCCTAAGGATAGCAGCGAGCCACTGTCCTGGGGAACGGTACCGCGTCCCGGATGTGCTCGAGTTTGCAGATCCAGCGCAGCACCCGCTCGATGCCCAGTCCGAAACCGGAATGCGGGACGGAGCCGAAGCGCCTCAGGTCCAAGTACCATTGGTATACTTCCAAAGGTATCTCTTGCGCCTTGAGCCTAGAAATCAAGAGCTCGACGTCCGTCTCCCTCTCCGACCCTCCGATTATCTCCCCATAGCCCTCTGGAGCGAGCAGGTCGGCGCATTTCACCGTTGCTGGGTCGATAGGGTCCTCCTTCATGTAGAAGGCCTTGATCTCTTTGGGGAAGTTGGTGACGAAGATCGGGACCTTCTCCTCGGCGGTGAAGGCGCGCTCCTCCGCCGCCCCCATGTCGCTACCGAAGCTCAGATCGAAGCCTTTGGCCTTCACGGCTTCGATGGCTTGCGAGTAACGAACGCGTTTGAAGGGGGGTCTGACCTCCTTGAGGTCGGCCGGATCGCGGCCGAGGAGCCTCAGCTCCGCCTGGCGGTCCTTTAGGACCTGTTCCACCATGGCCGTGACCAAATTCTCTTGGATCTCCATGTTGCCATCGTTGTCTGTCCAAGCCTCCTCCAGCTCCAGATGCCAGTACTCGGTCAGATGCCTGGTGGTCCTGGACTTCTCCGCGCGGAAGGAGGGGGTGAGCGAGTAAACGCGGTCAAGGGAGAAGATGAGCGCTTCGAGGTACATTTGGGCGCTCTGCGATAGATAGGCCTCGCGGTCGAAGTACTTGAGCTTGAATAGGGTGACGCCGCCTTCACAGGCGTTCTGGGTGAGGATCGGGGGGGTCACCTCGGTGAAATCGTTGGCCTTCAGCCAAAGCCTCGCGCCTTCCAGCACGGAGGCCTTGACCTTCATGACCGCCGTCTGTTCCCTGGAGCGTATCCAAAGGTGGCGGTTGTCCAACAGGAGCTCCTCGCTCTGATACTCAGTTATGGGGAATGGCTCGGCTCCCCCGACCAATATGAAAGAGGAGGCTTTTAGCTCGAAGCCCCCTGGTGCCCGCTTGTCCTCAAAGACCTTGCCTATGACGATCACGGAGGATTCTACGGGTGCTGACTTGGCCGCCTCGAACTCCCCTTCTGGAAGGTTGCCCTTCTTGACTGTTACTTGGATTATCCCGGTGGAGTCCCTCACCACCGCAAAGACGATCGCTCCGCTGCTGCGCGTCCGGTAGATCCAACCTTGTACCATCTCTTCCTGCCCCTGAACCGGGGAGGCGAGCACTTGGCCGATCTTCCGAGGAGGGCCCATGCCCCTAAGGATGGCTTACAGCTAGTTTTCCCTTTCGGTGCAAGGTTGCCCTACCAGTAAGCTTTATCGCATAATGACGGCGATTCTCGACCGTGGACATTCGCAAGGCCCGAGGACGAGACCTCGCATCGTTGGAGAGGATCGAGCGCACCTCCTTCCACGAGGAGAGGTTCCAGCGCTGGCTGCTCCAATCCATAATCGTGGAGAAGGGATTCTTTACCCTGGTAGCCTTGATGGAAGGAGAGGTTGTTGGCTATGGCTCGATCCATCTCTCTGGGAATCCGGCGAGGATCATTTCCATCGCGGTCCTGCCCGAGCAGAGGGGGAAGGGGATCGGTCGATCTCTCTTGAAGGCTCTGGAAACCGAAAGCTTGTCTATGGGGATCATGAGCCTCTGCCTCGAAGTGTCCATGAGCAACCTGGTCGCACTGCATCTATACCTGTCAAGTGGCTATGAGCTCAAAGGTACCATCCCTGGTTATTATGGCGAAGGTAAGGATGCATTCTACATGGTCAAGAGCCTGACCGGAATGGGAGAGGGAAACCAAAGATGAGGGGTTTTCTTATCATCTGGCTATTGCCGAGGCAGGGGCAGAGTGATTAACGAATCATTATATACTGAACCGTGCATTCGCGCTTTAATATCGTCCCTCGCTTTGACGTGGCAAGAGGTGAAATGACCAATGGAAGAGACCCTGTGCAATGTCGAATTCCTCAAGAACAATAACACTTACATCGCCAGAGTGCAGAGCGACCTGGGAGGCATGAGGGAGTACCGCAGCTCGAGCTTCGAAGAGGTACTCGAGCAGGTGATCATCGACCTCCAAGAGGAATTCGAGACCGCGGTCTGAGCCGGGCTCGGGCGCATCTGGTCTTGCTTTGGGGGCACGATGGTCGTCGGGAGCGACCAATGGTTCGGGGCATAATGTTCCTGAAGTGGTGGAGGTCGTTGGTATGCAGGAGAATGTGAAAACTGACATGGACGAGGTCATCTCTCATTACTATGGAGATGACCAGGTCACAGCCTTGATCAACCTCAAGGTCGATACTAAAGACGTCGACAAGATCGCGGAGAGGGTCTCTGGCTACTTGCAGGTGGAAGATGTGTTCCTAGTCACAGGGGACACTGATATTGTAGCCAAGGTGAAGGTCCAGACTTATAACCAGTTGAAGAGATTCATCGTCGACGACCTTTCCAAGATCGGAGGCGTCAAGGACACCAAGACCTTGATGGTCGTTAGCACCTTCAAAGAGCGTGGCGAACTAAAGTTCGAGCCTGGCGAAGCGAAGGAGAGCGGGAACTGATCCCATTTACTTTCAAGATCCAAGGAGGCTTAGCACATGGTAGACGCGGATACGAAAATGAAGCAGATCATAGATGTTCTAGATCAGCTAGCGGAGGACACCTCCGTGCCGAGGAATATCCGGCGCGGGGCCACGTCCGCCAAGGAAAGGCTGCTTCAGCAGAAGGAGCCTCTGGATGTCAGGGCGGCCAGTGCCATATTCATCCTCGATGAACTGGCAAATGACCCGAATATCCCCTTGCACGGCCGCACCCTTATCTGGAACATTATCAGCCAGCTGGAAACCATAAAGTGACTTTCAAACATAAGAGGGCCAGGATGCGACGACATCCTGGCATGCCTTCTTTAATCCTAGTTGGATGATCAAGCAAACTGATTTATATTGATTCAAGGGACCTAAATCGATGCCCCTTATCGATGACTCCCATTTGTTGTCCCTTTGACGCGTGTTACATTAAATGGACCAGTTGCAAAGATTTATCAGGGCTTGTTCAATTCTGTTGAAAGCTAATGCGGTTGTGGTCTAGTGGTTATGACCGGAGCTTCCCAAGCTTCAAACCCGGGTTCGAATCCCGGCAGCCGCACTTCTTAATATTTCAAGCTAGGAGAGAAACATCAGTCCTTGATTTTATGCCCTACCCCTTCGAAAATCGCGACAAGGACATCACCAGAAGATACCTCGACCCTGTAGATAGACCCCTGCTCATCCTCTTTGACCCTAAGCGCGACCGCCACTAATTTACCTCGGGCCGGTTTGACATACTTTATGCTGGCTGACCTTGCCACCTGAGTGTGCTCCCCCATATTGCAAGCTATGGCGAAAGCCTGGTCAGCCAGCGAGAAGATGGCTCCGCCATGGCCAGTTCCGACGCTGTTCAGTTTGCCTTCTAGGTCCATCTCCACCACAACTTCTTTCTCGCTGGCGCGAAGCGTTCTCATTCCCATAAAGGTGGAGAACTCGCTTTGATCGATGGCCTTGAATCTTTCTCTTGGGTCTTGATGAAGCGTGAGCTTTTCAGCCATTTTTCCCCTCGCTCACGCTCCCATATGAGATGTTATGCGAAATATCCGTCGATGGTCGATTCTAATCATGAAGCAAGAAGAAGACGGGGCAGGCTTTCGCCTGGCCCCTGGTTTTGTAAGGTGTTTTGAGGACTAAATTGATCGCCATGCTTCCTTCATTCCGTATTCCTGTGGTAAGCCGATAGCTCGACCCGTAATCTCGAACATTGCTTACCTCCGAATCCAATCTCTCCTTGGATGAGAACAACCACCCCTCAAGAGGCCGTCTCCTCCCCCCTCAATTTTCGAAGGCAAATCCGAGTAGGATAAGTGGATTAAATAATACTTCTCATCATGCGATATATTATTATAAGAAATAATGATTATATTAAGTGATCAATCCAGATGTGGGTCGTCCTGGTCCACTTAACAAAATCGATTTAAGCCTTCGAGGATTGTTCTATTCTGAGGCTTCAGGCGGTCACGACGCTATTGCCCTTGGCAGAAGCGGAGCCCGACTCCCTCGCTGATCGACCAAGCTCTTTGGCATGGGCCAAAGCCCTCTCGAGGACGCGCAAATCACAGCTACGGCACTCGTGCCGAAGTTTCAAGCTCTTTGCGAATCCCTCAGATTTGTCCTTGTACTGCTCCTCGTTGTCCACTCCAGTATAGATGTAGAGGCAGCGAGAGTATCCTTCAAAGAGCATGGTCAGGAAGTACATCGGATCATATCCCTGGTCCTTCATTGAATCCAGATGTAGTTCCTTGATGGCGCCTTCAATTCCCAGTTCCGCCCAGCCTGGTGACGAGAACCAAGTGCCAGTGCACTTCCTCTTCTCCTTTTCGTACTCCGATGGAGTGATGAATGCTCCGATGCAATCATCTGACTCCAACATTGCGGTCGGGACCTCGACCTCTTTGGTCAAGTCTCTCAACGATTGGCATATGGCATACCCCAAGAATACCGCGTCTACCTTTCCTTTCAACGAGTTCACCTTATCCTTCACCGTGGTCTTCAGATAGGCAGAGTCTGTGTGCAGGGCGAACTCTAGATATTCGCGATGAACGATGTCTGGATCATCCTTTGTCATGAGCTCGATCTCACGCTTGAGGATGTCGCAAGCGACAATCCCGATTCGAAGATTCCCGTTGCCCGTGGTCATGCTCCAACCGGCCATTTCCGCTAAGCGCGGCGACCAAATTTAATACTAATGCCGCGAACTTCTTGGAATCGGGCTAAAGGAAGCGGTAGCGGTCATCATTCTTCTTGAACTTCTTTGGAGGGACGGCCTTGAACGCGGTCTTCTTGGAGTTGGCGGGGATAGGGAAATGCGCCGAGGACGCCGCCTCTATGTCATAGCTGAGCCGATTCGGGCTGGGCTCGTAAGCATCCAAAGTCCAGGAGGCCTTGATTCCGGATCCGATGCGCCTTGGGGCTTTGACCTTCTTGGCGCTGACCGTCATCAAGGTCACCATGGCCACGAAGTATCCAGCACAGACCACCAACGAGAGCCACCATTCGTAGGGGAATACGAAGGTGATCAGGAGAATGGCCAGCAGGCCAAGGAATATCACGTATGAGATGAAGTGGGCTATGGCCCTGCCATCCCTAGCCGCTGCCCCTAGGTTCTCGTAGTTGAGCTGGCGAACGACAGGGATGAGTTCCTCCTCGATCATATAAAGTGTCCAGACAGTAAGGGCTAGAGCCCCGGCGAACAAGGCTATATGCAGTAAACCGCTCGAAAAGGCCACCGCCATCAATAGGACAAAGTAAGCGGTCAATCCATACTCGATGCGCCTCCCGCGCTTGAAGAGCTTGATCGAACTGGGAAGGACGATCTTGCCCATGGTGCGCGACATAACCGACGCGCTTTGCTTGATCGAGGATGGAAGTATGTAGGTAAAGGCCCGGTAGATGCTGTCGCTGAAGCGCATGAACACGGGCGTCAATACGCTCATGATGAAACAGAAAAGGCCAGCAAATGGGTTCAGTTCCGCCCCCTTGGTGGCACTTGCCGCGGTCGAGCCGACGCTCGCGTACATGATGGATTCGGCGCCACGGCCGCACATGGATGAACCCATGAAGGTGGCGGCTCTTCCGGAGAAGCCTAGCAAGTAAGCAATTGCCCCAGTGGTAATGAGGTCGCCAATGAGGATCAAAGGCACTGCCATGAGGACGATGCCGATGACCGAGCCGAACATAGCTGGGTTGATCAGCATCCCGAAGAAAACGAAGAATATGGCTACGAACACATCCCTTAGAGGTCCGAGCTTGACGTCGAACTTCTCTGCCAGCTTGGTCTCGGCGAACACCATGCCTAGGAAGAAGGCACCGATTATCGCGGGAACTCCGCACGCTATGGCCAACCATCCAGAGAGGAATACCAGACCGAAAGCGAATAGGACAAAGAGCTCGTCGTTCTTGATCTTCTGGAAATAGATCGCCGTCTTGGGGATCACCCAAATGGCAAGGAATATGAAGAACACGTAGAAGGCGACGATTCCAACCAACATCATAGCGAAGCTGTCCGCCCCCATGCCCACGGTGCCACTAGGGATAACTAGGCTACCGACCACGGTCAGAACTATCATCGAAATGAAGTCCTCCACCACCACCATGCCTAGGAGGAACTCGGTCTCCGGTGAGGAAAGCTTCTGTAGCTCCATTAGCGACTTCCCGGTTATCGCGGCGCTGCCCATGGCCACTACACCAGCCAAGAAGATGGTGTCCACCATTGGCCATCCGAGAATCAGACCGATAAGGATCCCGAGGAAGAAATCGATTCCAGTGTTTACCATTGCTAGTATAATCGCGGGACCCTTGGTCTTTTTCAACTTGGATATGGAGAACTCTAGCCCCACGAAGAACATCAACAGGATCAGGCCAATCTGGGACATGTAGGCAATGAAGGTCGTGTCCGTGACCATGCCATTATATTCGTAACCGAAGAGAGTGATATGGATGAACGGACCGATCAATACGCCCGCCAAAATGTATCCAATGATGACGCTTTGTTTGAACCGGGCAGCTATTCCCGCACCGATGAAGGCGAAGAGTAAGATGATCCCAAGTTCCATCATCACTTGTAGCGTCTCGACCATTTCTGTCTCTCTTCCTCGGTTCCCTGCCCGTTTTCCGCCGGTAGCGGCTTAGATTTCACTGGCCTGCTGGTTTTCGCGGCCTGGATATACTGTCTGACGGCACCTTGGTCCAATCGGAACTTGAGTTTTCTTCTTCTGCGTTATCCAGATTGCTATTATTATCATACGTTGTTCCTTGCGAAAGGAACAGCGAGCTAGTGCATCCCGCTTCCCATAATGCATGTGCTTAATACAAATATCTTTCTAGCCAGTAGACTCGCATTCAACTACCTTAATTTTGATGTCTGGCTTTGTCTGACGATTGACCGACGGATATTTTGATTGGTTGCATCAATGGTTTTCGCGTTAGCACGATCTTAAGTCGATTAAACTAAAGTGAGGGGAGATCGCTTCAAGGATCGCTGATTTGGATTCTTAGGAGAAGAGGTGCCGAATTGATAGAGATCGATGGCTCGCAGGGAGAGGGAGGGGGACAAATCCTTCGCACGGCCATAGCGTTATCCGCACTCACTGGACACGAGGTGTCGGTCCATGATATTCGCTCGAAACGGGATAACCCAGGACTCCAGCCACAGCATCTTTGCGCAGTCAATGGAGTCGCCAGGATTTGCGATGCCGAGGTGAAGGGTGCCAAAGTGGGATCGAATGAGCTCGAGTTCTCTCCTGGCAAGGTCAAGGGTGGAAGGCACAATCTTGAGGTTGGAACTGCGGGCAGCATCACCTTGGTGTTGCAGGCTTGCATGCTGGCGAGTGCGCGTTGTCAAGAAGTCTCCTGGTTCGAGGTGACGGGTGGAACAAACGTCAGATGGTCTCCCCCCATCGATTTTTACGAATGGGTCTTCTTCCCAAACTTGGAAATGATAGGCGGGCGGGCTTCGCTGCTAAAGGTCGTTAGAGGCTTCTATCCAGAG
>Ga0208980_10001949_pt1 | contig 12519 bp, 11 predicted proteins | sample WetSurMetagenome_3_FD_187993 | JGI IMG/M metagenome (GOLD analysis project Ga0208980, IMG submission 187993) | Wetland microbial communities from Twitchell Island in the Sacramento Delta, sample from surface sediment Aug2011 Site A1 Bulk (version 2) | ecosystem: Environmental > Aquatic > Marine...
ATATGGAAGGGTATCATTTCGTCCCTATCATCAAATCATGGGCATCAATCTATAAAACTACATCAGAGTGTTTCGATGGTCCATTATACAGTAAATAAGATTTAGGTTCATTTCTCTTAGTATAATAATCCAGTTAAATACTGTAATATATTATCAAATGGCGAAGCATGAAATATATACATTTGGCAGGAGCTAGGAAGAAGACAAGGTGGTAGTAATGGTTGAGGATGTAGCTTGAACGGACTTTTATGCCTGCAGCAGGTCAATCTGGATAAAATCATAGTTGAAGGGATAAAACGCGATCGTCGTCGTTACGAGGAAGATTGTGGACAATAATAATCAAGTGACATCCGCGGTGCTGTGGGACATGGACGGTGTTCTGGTTGATACAGGTGAATTGCATTTTCAGTCTTGGGTAATGGCGCTTAGTGAAGTGGATATTCCGTTCGATCGCCAGAAATTTCGCCAGACCTTCGGCATGAATAATAATGGTATCTTGAGTGTTATGCTCGGGCACCCACCTGAACCATCATTCCTGGCCAGGGTCAGTGATCGCAAAGAAGGACTCTTCAGACAGATGATCCGAGGTAAGGTACATCCCATGCCCGGTGTGCGAACCTGGCTCAAACGTTTACAAGGAATGGGTTATCGCCAGGCAGTCGCCTCATCAGCGCCGATGGCCAATATTGATGCATTGGTGGGTGAAATGCAAATCCAGGCTTATTTCGCAGCAATTGTGTCGGCTTACGACCTGCCCAGCAAGCCAGACCCTGCCGTATTCCTTGAAGCCGCAAGTCAACTTGGCGTATCCCCAAAGAGATGTATCGTGATCGAAGACGCAATTCCCGGTGTGAGAGCAGCCCACCACGCCGGGATGAAATGCATCGCCGTGACCACGACCAATCCCAGGCAGGATCTTTCCGGGGCAGAGATAATCGTTGATAGCCTAGAGGAACTGCAAACGGAAAACTTCATGATCGTATAAAGGATTGGATACTACAGTGATGAAGCAAGATCAACTCGCAATATTCCCGTCAATTTCGGGCGGTCGCTTCGATAGTAACACGGAGATAATATGAATGGTTGGAACGGTAAGATTCTAGAGATTGACCTGTGTGCACTGACTTTTAAATCCTATCCATTGAATGCTGAAATGGCACATCAGTTCATTGGCGGGCGCGGTCTGGGAGCAAGGCTGCTGTGGGAATGGGTAGGGCCAGAGGTTGACCCACTAAGCGCCGATAATGTGCTCATTTTTACCAATGGTCCCCTGACCGGAACTGGCTACCAGACCAGCAACCGCTTCTCAGTCAGTACAAAGAGTCCACTGACTCGCACGATATTGGATGCGAATTCTGGTGGCTTCTGGGGAATGCAGTTTAAAAAGACCGGTTACGATGTGATGATTATCCGAGGCAAGGCTGAAAAACCAGTCTGGATTGAAATCAAAGAGGACGAGGTTGCTTTCCATGATGCCAGGGAGCTGTGGGGTTTGGGGGTATTCGCGGTATCACAAAAGCTGGGGCAGGATAATAATAAACGGAATGTGCTCTGCATTGGTCCAGCCGGTGAAAACTTGAGTTGTATCGCTTCCATCATGAATGACCGTGAACGGTCTCTGGCACGCGGTGGGACCGGGGCGGTAATGGGTTCGAAAAACTTGAAGGCGATTGTGGTCGAAGGCAAGCATCGTCCCGAAATTGAAGATAACGAGCGTTTCAAGTTCTTGCTTTACGAAACGCGTAAGCTGCTGGCAGCCAGCCCGCTCACCAGCCAGGCTCTCCCGGAATTTGGGACCGTCGTGCTGATGAATATCATGAACAACGTAGGGGCGCTGGCCACTCGCAACCACCAGCAAACACAGTTCGAAGGTGCGGAGGCCATTTCTGGCGAAGAATTGACCGAGAAATACCTGGTGAGGAACGCATCCTGCTGGGCTTGCCCGATCGGTTGCACACGCATCAGTAAAACCGATAAAATCGTAGGGGAAGGGCCGGAGTTCGAGACAACCTGGGCCTTTGGCGCGCAGTGTGGGGTGGATGACCTGGCCGCGATTATAGAAGCTAATTCTTTGTGCAATGACCTTGGTTTGGATACCATCTCTACGGGTTCAACGATTGCCTGCGCCATGGAAATGAGTGAAAAAGGTTATCTGGACAGCGACTTGCGTTTTGGCCGGGCTGACTTGCTTGCCCGCTGCGTGGAAGAGATGGCCTACCGGCGTGGCCTGGGAGCGGAACTGGCTGATGGCTCGCTACGCCTGGCCACGAAATATGGTCATCCTGAGTTATCCATGAGTGTGAAGGGGATGGAAATGCCCGCATACGACCCGCGCGGCCTGCAAGGACAGGGGTTGCTGTATGCTACCTCGAATCGGGGCGGTTGCCATATGCGTGGGAATATGCTTGGTTTGGAAGTATTGGGTATACCCAAGTTGATCGACCGCTTCCAGGTACAGGGCAAATCCAGTTTTGTCATCCTGCATCAGAACTCCAATGCGGCGATTGATTCGCTGGTAATCTGTAAATTCACCAACATGGGGGTGGCGGATGAGTATTTCGCCCGGGTACTGAGTGCTGTGACCGGTATCCAATATGCCACAGGCGATATGATCAAAGCCGGTGAGCGTGTCTGGAATCTGGAGCGCCTATATAATATTCGCCAGGGTTTTACTGCCAAAGATGATATCCTTCCACCCCGCCTGCTGACCGAAGCCCCACTGGAAGGACCCTCGAAGGGCTGGGTCTCGCATCTGGAACCCATGCTCAAGGAATACTATCGCACGCGCGGTTGGGATGAGAACGGTGTGCCCACACCCAAGAAACTGACTGAACTGGGGTTGGCGAATCTATAGAAATTATCCCTTGCCACACTTTTCAAAGAAGAAAACGTGTAACGAGATAAGCCAGGAGAATAAGTATGATTGACGAGCGAATATACGAGATGTTCCGCGAGATTGGTCGCGATCTATATATACAAAATATGATCTCCTCCCACGGCGGTAATCTGAGCATCCGCCTGGGCGACCGGGTGGTCATCAAGCGGCGTGGTGCGATGTTAGGCCAACTTAAGCCGCACGACTTGATCGAAACTGGATTAGAGAAGAATGATAGCGGCGTTGCCCTGGCCTCCACCGAACTGCTGGCACACCGTACTATCTATATGAACACGCCTGCCCTGGCAATCTGTCACTGCCACCCACGCACAGCCATCGCTTTTTCGCTCTCACGCGACGAAATCGTGCCGATTGATAATGAGGCTTCGTATTTGCTCAAAAAAGTACCTGTTGTAACCGAGGAATTCGCTTCCGGCACCCCGCAGATGGCAAATAAAGTTGCTGAAGTGCTTAAAAACTATAAGATTATCATGCTGCGCGGGCACGGCAGTTTCGCCACTGGCCAGACGCTTGATGAAGCGTTTTTCTGGTCGTCCACGTTAGAGGAAGCCTGCCAGATTATGCTATTCGCAAAACAAATCAACGAGCCGTTCATCGAGTATCGCAAAATGAGCGAAGCATATAATAAATTTTAAGCGATCGCGTCGTTGGGGGTCTATTGAGAAGGAGTTCGTATAATCTATTTATCGGTGCCCATCAGGAGGGTGAACGATCCGAAAGTGCCGCCCAGCAAGCGACCCCAATGATGCCAGCCATATCCCCCAGCTGTGACTGAACGATTTCCACCTGATCCACCGGCATGACGTACACGCGTTGGTGAACAGTACGGCGAATGGGATCAAGCAATAACGCACCCGCTTTTGCCACGCCACCGCCAATAATGATTCGGCGTGGTCCGATTGCTGCGCAAACATTAGCCGCTGCAATACCAATATAAAATCCTGCTTTATCGTATATGTCTTTAGCAATCTCATCACCTGCGTTGGCTGCGTCAGCGATAAGTTTTGGGGTGATTCGGTTTAGATCATGGCCACACAATTCGGTTATCCTGGTAGTTAGCCCTTGTGAAACAGCTTTCATGCCCATGGCAGCAATTGCCGGACCCGAGGCGTATGCTTCAAGACAGCCGTTGTTGCCACATCCACAAGCCGGACCGTTGAAATCTATCATAGTATGACCCAGTTCTCCGCCTGTGCCACCCAGGCCGAGATGCAGCTGACCATTAATAATCAATCCGCCACCAATACCTGTACCGATGGCAAAAACTGCGATCGTATCCACGCCGCGGCCGGCACCGAAACGCCACTCGCCATTGGTGATCGCACGGACATCATTGAGCAGAATAGTTGGCAATCCTGTGAGACGCCTGATTGTAGCGGCTAATGGGATATTTGGCCAGGTGCCGGGAAGGTTAGGCAAGAAGAGTGTCTCCCCTTTTTCCAGGTCCAATACACCGGGCGCGCCGATTCCAACACCACCGATATGCTCTTTATCCAACCGAGCCGAATTGAGCACATGCAGGATCAAATCCGCCATACGGTGCATGACTGCCTCGTGCTTTTCCTGCGCCTGGGTGGGGATGCTTTCCAGGTGCACAACATCCCCAGATTCGACATCTACAACGGCAGCACGCAAATTGGTACCACCCAAGTCGCAACCAATATATTTCTTCATGCTGGTATCCTGTTAAGAAATATTCACACCTGACCTTCTCGTAATTGGAGAATAGGAAAAGTGTCTCAACGATGAACCTTTGAATAATCAGTGGATATAAGGTTTTAACACATCGCGTGACAGGTAGAAACCACGTTTCACCAGTTCTTCATCTCCTTCAAAAGCTCGATCTTCATGCTCAATGCTGACCACATAATCATAACCAACGGAGGTTAGAGCAGCAATGAATTTGCTCCAATTCATGTCACCCAGGCCTGGCAAGCGTGGGACTTGCCATCCCATACCCTGCGAAAGCACACCGTGGTTATACAAACCTTCATGGTCAATATGCAGATCTTTGGCATGGACATGGAAAATTTTAGCTGCAAATTCGTGCACCACACGCTCATAATCGATCATCTGCAGGACAAGATGCGAAGGATCAAGGTTCAATCCGAAATTTTCATCAGGAATGATCTCCCACATTTTGCGCCAGATTGCAGGCGTGCTTGCCAGATTGTTACCGCCCGGCCATTCATCCAAGGAGAAAATCATCGGGCAGTTCTCAATGGCTATTTTTATGTTGTGTTCTTTAGCAAACTTAATGATGGGAGGCCATGCCCTGGCATAATCTTCCAGGTTCTGCGGTACGGTCTTGTCCTTATCCTTGCCGATGAAAGTGCCAACCACAGGCACATTCAACAATTCAGCCGCTTCGATAACCTTCTTCAGATGTGCAATCACCGTCTCGCGGTGCTCAGGATCGGGATGGAGCGGATTTGGATAATACCCAAGCGAGGAGATTGTCAGACCACAGCTATCCATCACTTTTCGTATATACTTGGCTTTCGCCTGGTCTAATTCAGCAACGTTGATGTGTGTGACGCCTGAATATCGTCGGGTAGCTTTCTCGAGCGGCCAGCAGGCAATCTCGATGGCTTGAAAGCCACTCTCAGCACCCCATCGGGCAGCTTGTTCAAGTGTGCTACCAGGCAGGGCAGCAGTGAAGAAACCAAGTTTCATAAGTACCTCCTTGAGAAGATAAGAACTCCCTACTTAACTTTACTCCATTTCCCTTCTCTTGCACTGTGCTCGATGGCTTCACAAAGTAACATCTCATAGTGACCATCAGCGAAGGTGGGAAAATCAGGGGTTTTTGTGGTATCGCCGGCCAGGATGTAGTTGTAGACTTTAATATAGAGCTGTTTAAATGTATCCGGGAAGCCCTCGTTGTGACCACCGGGATAGGATACGGTCGCACGTGCTTGGGGCGAGAGCAGGGATGGATCTTTCATCAGTATCTGGTTGGGTGCTGTTCGATGACCCACCCATAATTCATTCGGTCTTTCCGAATCCCAGGCCAGCGAGGATTTTGATCCGTTGATTTCATAAAATAAGCGGTTTTTTCGACCAGAAGATACTTGTGAGACCGTAAGTACACCGCGCACGCCGTTCTCATAATGCAAGATAATGGTGGCATAATCTTCGGTGTGGATGGGTTGATCCACATAATCAGCGGGGGTTAAAATTTTTCCAGTGAAGGTTTCAACGGGTACAGCCGGTTTCTTGCGGAAGGGATGAAAAGTTTTAAAGTCAGCATAGACTTCAACGATTTTTAAACCGGTAATGAAGGATATAAGATCGAGCCAATGTGAGCCGATATCACTCACTGCACGCAGTGTCCCACCCAAATCCGGTTCAAGCCGCCAGTTCCAATCGGTGGGAAAAAGCAGCCAGTCTTGCAGGTAAGAGCCCTGCAGGATAAATAAATCTCCCAATTCTCCATTCTGGACCATATTGCGAGCTTGCTGAGCGAGCGGGTACATACGGATGTTGTAGTTAACCGCATTTACCAATCCCCTCTGCCTTGCCAGTGCGACCATCTCAGCGGATTCGGTCGCATTCATAGCCAGCGGTTTTTCACAGATGACGTGCTTACCAGCCAGTAATGCAGCCATTGCCTGCGAGTGGTGCAAGTGATTGGGCGTGGCCAGGTGCACCACATCAATATCCGGATCACCCAGCATGTCATCTACTGAACCATAGAATCGTGGGATGCCCAGTTCGAACGCTTTTTGTTCAGCTTTTTCCTTTGTGATTTCAGCCAGTCCCAGCACCTGGATGCCTATACGCCGCAAGCCTTCAACATGGGCTGCGCCGATAAAACCTGTGCCTGCCACTCCGACGCCAAGGGTTCCTTTGGTGAGTTGTTTGGTCATGATGAATTCTCCTTATTCTCTTCCAGGAGCTGCAATGGGATTAGGTTCACTAGCTTTTCTCGATTGTCCATCTTTGAAATCATCCAGGATGGCAGCCGTCGCAGTAGCACCACAGCGGGTTGCGCCTGCATCGATCACATCGAATAGCGCGGATAAGGTTCGAACACCTCCCGCGGCCTTGACCTGTACTTTATCACTGACGTTAGCCCGCATCAGCCGCAGGTCATCCAGCGTTGCGCCGCTGGGAGCGAAGCCGGTGGAAGTCTTCACCCAGTCTGCTCCAGCAGTTTCGCACAGTTTACAGGCAATCACCTTTTCTTCATCGGTGAGATAGGCGTTCTCTAATATAACCTTGACCTTTGCACTACGTGCGTGGGCGGCGTCGCAAACCGCTTTGATATCCTCACGGACATAATCGGTTTTCCCAGAGCGCAACTGTCCTATATTAAGCACCATATCTAATTCAACAGCTCCATCATCCATGGCTTGTTGAGCTTCCGCCACCTTTATAACAGTCAAGTTACTGCCATGCGGGAAGCCTATAACCGTGCTGACCATAACATCTGAGTCTTTAAGGACTGTTTTGGCAAGTTTTACGTGACATGGTTTAACACACACTGTAGCGGTGTGATAGTGGGCAGCCAGTTGGCAGCCATTGATGACGTCGGTTTCGGTTAATTCGGGGCGTAAAAGTGAGTGGTCAATGACCTTGGCAAGTTGTTCATAGGTAATGGTTTTACTGCTAAGAAAAGTCATACATACTCCTGAATTTATACTTTTTTCCAAAGGTCTATCGGTTTGGCAACTTTGGGTGGAGAATATGGGAAGTCAATCCGCCGGCCTTCTCCTGCGGACTGATAAGCAGCATACATGATCTTCAACACTTCACGACCATCCTCGCCGGTCTCCATGCAAGTCACTTTTCCAAGCACACTATCGATAAAATGCTGCATTTCTTGTGGAAAGCCATAGTTCCAGACTTCTTCAAACATGGTGAAGGTGTATCCTTTTGTTTGCCCGGCTTTTTCAACCGCATACCCGTAGCCCTCTTCTGAATAGGTGAGCAAGGAACTGCCGCGCAGCAGGTCTGCGCGGGTGTGGCCTTTATTACCGTAGATCTCACAGCGATCATCTACACCACCACCCTTCGTCCAACTGTTTTCGATCATCGCTAATTTATTGCCTTCATATTCAATGATGGCATAAGAATGATCTTCACCTTTGGTTTTATCTTGATGAACATATGTGCCCATAAATGCCGTCACACTCTTGACTTTCGGTTTACCCAGCACCCAGCGCGTATACTCAATTGAATGGCAACCCATGTCGAGCATGACCCCACCACCGGAAAGGTTCACGTCCCAAAACCAGGGCATATGAGGTCCAGGGTGTTCTTCAGACTGCTTCGCCAGAAATGGTTCACCGATAGCGCCCTCATCAATCAGTGTTTTTGCGCGCACATATTTAGGCGCAAACAGCAATTCCTCCGCATACATCAGCAAGACACCCTGTTTTTTGCAGGTGTCAATCATGTCATCCGCTTCCTCCAAGGTGACACATAATGGTTTCTCACAAATGACATGTTTGCCTGCCTTAGCCGCATCAACCGTAACCTGTCGGTGTACATAGTTTGGGATGGCAATCGTGACGACATCAATATCTTTCATTTTGAGCATTTCGTGATAATCTACAAACGCATGTGGAATCCCGCGTTCGGCAGCAAATTCCTTCGCGTTATCAAGCGCAGACACTGCCACAATCTCGGCATCTTTGACAAAATTCTTGAAAGCATAGGCATGGAGATCACTGACAAATCCCGCGCCAATCAAGCCAACTTTGACTGTTTTACTCATGGCATTCTCCTATCTTCTTTATTATGGTAAGCTTTCGCCTAAAATGATCTAAAGAGGGCATATCAGGCTATTGATTAGTTTTATTATGTTGCACTTTGATAAAGATTAAGCAATAAACCTCGCTGTGGCTGCGATGTGGTGCAAGCCCGTTTATTTCTAAAATTATTGCCGCAGCGCCTGTTGACGACCGTAAATGGAAATTAAAACCAAAAGCGTACCGCCCAGCACCATGCGGCGCACAGAATCCGGCATCTGCATCGTGGTCAGTAGGCTGGTGATGAGGGTCAGCACAATCGCACCGGCCATCGTGCCCCAATAACTGCCCTTGCCACCCGAAAGTAATGTCCCCCCGACTGCCACTGCCGCAATTGAGGGAAACAGGAAAGGCTGGCCTAATTGGATGAGGACAACGCCTGTGTTGCCAACCAGCAGGAAACCACCAAACCCAGCCAGCAACCCAGCCAGTGAGTAGGTTGCCAGGTTCATTCCATTGACGTTCACCCCTGAAAGCTTGGAAGCGACCCGATTTACCCCAATGGCAAATAAATGCTTACCAAATGTGGTTCGTTCCAGAAGCAACCACATCAACACACCAAAAATGAGCCAGATGACAATAGCTCCTGGAATGGGAATACTTTGGGATATGGGTCGAGCGATTACACGGGTCATGATCGGGGCGACTTTTCCGCTGACATTTCCATGGTTAAGAATGATGATGGCACCAGTCACCACACCAGCCATACTAAGGGTCATCACAAACGGAGAGATTCTCAAGTATGTGATGCCACCTCCATTTAGCAGGCCAATCAATGCCCCAACCAATAGCGATACGAGTAACGCCAGGATCACCATATTATTTTCGCCTTTGACCAAGACATAGGTCAGGATGGCGGTCAATGTGACGACGGAACCAGCAGAAAGGTCAATGCCTTCAAAGCCACTAATAATGACCAGTGTTTGACCAGCGGCAATCACACCTAAGAAAACCGACAGCCGTAAAATATTGGTCGCCTGTGATAAAGCAACTTTAACATTGCTTCCGTAGCTGTTAGGTAAAAAACCGGATAGCAGAAACAGGATAACCGCCAGGATTAATGCGGCAATCGGGGGGGAAATTCTGAAACGTTTCATGCTCTCCTCCTGCGAATCAGGGCAATGATTCCCGGAACAGCTAATGCCAAGACAATAATCAATGCCTTGACTAAAGTCTCCCACCAGGTATTAATGTGGGCAAATGATATGATATTCTGGATCAGGCCGAGTGTCATTGCACCCATGATTGGACCAGCTACGCCACCGATACCTCCGCTGAAAGCGTTCCCACCGATAACGGCAGCAGTGATGGAATTCAAAGTCATCTGACCACCGATCTCGGCGTTACCTGAACCGCTCAACATCGTAATGGCAATTCCCGCCAGTGCAGCCATAAAGCCGGATATGACATAGATGCTAAATTGCACCCGTGTTACTGGCACAGCCGTTTCATAGGCTGCGTTTGCTTTTCCGCCCACCGCGAAAAGATATTTACCATAACGGGTGGAACTGATATAAGCCCAGATCAGTAATAAGCCACCGATGACAAAAAAAGCCAACGGTAATCCTAAAGGCGTGGATGTGCGGTACAGGTTCGCAATATCCGCATAGATACCGCCCCCTGGGTTAGGTAGGATGAAAAGCGCCAATCCAAAGTACAGAAAACTCGTTGCATAAGTAGTGATGATGGGTTGCAAGCGCAGGTAGGCAATAAAAAATCCGTTTACTGATCCAGCCAGCATCCCAGCCAACAAAGAAATCAACACAAACTGCCACATCTGCTCAGGTGAACCTTCCAATCCAACACGGGTAGCCAAAATCGTGTTAACAATGGATACAACACCGCCGACTGAAATATCAATGCCTCCTCCAATCAAAACAATCGCCTGACCCACTGTGACCAGGATCAATGGTAAGAATACACGCATATTACTGTTCAGCGTTTCACGTTCGAGCATATTGGGTTGCAGAAACAGGTTAATGGCGACGGAAAGGATCATCAGGATGAACGGGAAGAACGCTGGATAGCGAATCATCAGGTAGTCCCAGCTGAGGCGCCTTTTCATATTGCGTCCTCATTCGCAGCACCTAAGCTGGCAGCGATCAGGTTTTCTTTTGTCAGTGAAGCGCCAGAGAGCTCAATCCGAATGAGACCATCGTATAAGACCAACACCCTGTCGCATAAACCAACCAACTCTTCATCATCACTGCTGTAAAACAAAATCGTCTTCCCCTCAACACATAATTGTGTGAGCAGGGCATAAAATTCAGCCTTTGTGCCCACATCTACCCCTTTGGTCGGGTCATCCAATAAGAGCAACCTTGGTTTACGCATCAGCCACTTTCCAAGGACCACTTTTTGGGCATTACCTCCCGAAAGGCTGCTTACCGGCTCGGCCAGACCAGCCATTTTCAGGTTCAGGCTCTCGCCAGCCTTTTCGGCATCTTTCTCTGCTTTTCCAATTCGCAGGGGGAAACCATATTGTGCCCAGGAGGGTAATTGCAGGTTTTCAAGGATGGAACGGATATAAAGCAAGCCTTCCCTGGCGCGATCTCCTGGGATGAGGGCAAGTCCTTGTTTCATCGCTTCACGCGGGTGGCGTAACTTTTTTGGGCTACCAAAAATGCTAATCTCACCCGAATAGGGTATATCGCCGAATAATGATAGTAACAGGTCACGTTGACCCTGCCCACGCAGCCCGCCAATGCCGATGAGTTCCCCTTCATGGACGTTGAAACTAACCCCATGGAGAGACTCTGTTTGCAGGTCTTTAACCTCCAGGCAAACCGCTTTAGCTATTTTCTCTTCCTTCATTTTGGCCCGTGAGAAGCTGAACACGGACTCTTTTTCAATCATCAGCTTGACTAACTCTTTATCGTTGATATCTTTCATGTCTCCCGCGCCGACTGTTTTACCGTTACGCAGGACGCTGTATTTGTCTGCTATGCGGAATATTTCCTCCATGCGGTGCGAAATGAAAACAACTGCCTTATCCGCCTTTTTCCAATCTCCAATCAATTCGAAGAGACGCTGCACCTGGCGGCTGTCGAGGCTGGCTGTAGCCTCATCAAGGATGACCACCCAGGGGTTGAAGCTGATCGCTTTGAGAATTTCGATGAGTTGTTTTTCGTCCGGAGGTAGAGATCCAACTCTATCATCTGGGCGAAGTTCAGTTTTATAAGTTCCCTGAAAGAGGGATAATAATTGCTCAGTATTTTCTTTAATTGCTTTGCGGTTGACAGTTCCAATCGCAGTCAAAGGCTCGCGCGTCAACCAGATATTTTCAGCAACAGTCATCTGAGGAATCAGGCTTAATTCCTGGAACACGGTGGCGATGCCCAGGTTTTTGGCTACCTGAGGGGAGGTGAAATTTGCTGGTTTGTCATCAAGGAGTAGTTGCCCTCCATCGAGGACAACTACTCCGTTGATCACCTTACTCATCGTGCTTTTACCGCTTCCGTTCGCTCCGATTAATGCAACGACTTCCCCTGTGCATACATCCAGGTTGCCATCCGATAGCGCAACGACTCCGCCGTAGTGTTTGACAATATTGCGAGCAGAAAGCGACTTAGCCACGGTTTTTTATTTGAAATATTGCAGCACTTCTTCTTCAGTCATGATGTCATCGAGCAGATAAGCATCTGGCTTGCCTTCGCACATCGTCATTCCTTCTGCCAGGTTATCAGATTTGATGATTGCTGCCAGCGGGATGACAAACGATAGACCATTAGCGCCACCCAGCTTGGTGGTGTCTACCTGCTTGCCCATCAGCATATCGACAGCAATGCGTAGACCAGTGGCTGAAACGCCTGGGTGGTTGGCTACTGCAATACTATCGAAGGTCGGGTTCGTGGTCAGGGCTTC
>Ga0208980_10001950_pt1 | contig 12515 bp, 11 predicted proteins | sample WetSurMetagenome_3_FD_187993 | JGI IMG/M metagenome (GOLD analysis project Ga0208980, IMG submission 187993) | Wetland microbial communities from Twitchell Island in the Sacramento Delta, sample from surface sediment Aug2011 Site A1 Bulk (version 2) | ecosystem: Environmental > Aquatic > Marine...
AGGTGGTCGAGGTTTGGCCGCCGGCCGATGCAGCAGAGTACCCGTTCGACCCACACCACCCGATCGCCGGCGGACACCTGAAGCTGATCGCCCTTATCGCTGATCTCCGCAGGTTGGCCGAGAAACAGGGGAAACTCCCTGGTGAAGATCCCCAGCGCGCTCTTGGCGACCTCCGGATCCTGAATGCCGCCGATGGTCTCAAGCTGGTCGAACCCACTGACCTCAACCCCAAGACGCTGCAGCGACTGGCCGAGCTCCAGTCCAATGGTCCCCAGCCCGATGACGGCCAGGGAGCGGGGCAGATCCTCTTGCTCGAACAGGGTGTCGGTGGTGAGGATACGCTCGCCGAAGCGCCGCCAGGGCTCGGGGACGATGGGGCGGGAGCCGGTGGCGATGATGATCCGGCGCGCGCGGATGCGCAGGCGTCCCTCCACTTCCAGGGAATCCGGCCCGAGAAACCGGGCGTATCCGGCGATGAATTCGTCGCCCATCTGGTCGGTGCTGTTGGAGACAACGCGGTCGACGAAGGTGTCCCGGAGGTCCTGCACATATCCCAGCGCCTCGGGTAGCTCGAGGCTGAGCTCCTCATGACCATCGACGCCATAGCGGCCCAGGGTGGAGCGGCGGTGATAGTCCTCCGCCACCTGGATTAGGGCCTTGGAGGGCATGCAGCCGACCCGCGCGCAGGTAGTGCCTGCCGGCCCGCCGTTGATCAGCACGAAGCTCTTGCCGCTACGGCGGACCTGGCTCAGGGCGTATAGCCCGGCACTACCGGCGCCGATGATGGCAACCTCAACCTCTCTGTGCTCCACCCTGGATGTCTCCTCTGTCGTGATGGCACCACCGGCAATTGCCTGCAAGATTGCGGCTGCCGGGAGTGCGCGGTGCGCCGCCGCAGGCCCCGGTGAACGGCCCATGACGGGGGTCCCGCGCGGTGGCAGGCCTGTCTTGCGCGCGCTGTGTTGGACCCCAATCGGTCGATGTTAGAGGTCCGGATACAGCCGGCCCGGATTGAGGATGCGCTCGGGATCGAACACCGCCTTGATCCGCTGGTGCAACCCCGCTAGCGCGGGCGCCAGCGGGTGCAGTGCCTGGTCCCGATCGGGTCCGCGAAACATCATCGCGTGGCCCCCCACCGCTTGCACGGTTTGGCGAAGGTTCTCGCGGGACCCCACACCCCGGAGCCAGCGTTGGGCGCCACCCCAGTCGAGGATCTCGTCGCCGTCCGCAGCGAGCGGCGCCGTGGCCGCGGGCACCGAAGCGCGCCACAGGGTATCGGTCCTGGTGAAAAAGTCGAGTGTCTGGTCGCGCAGCCGGCGCCAGAAATCCGGGTCCTCCTCGGTCGCGGCGGGACCGAGGACTGCGCGAAGCTGCTCGAGGCTGGTGTCGCTGGCGCGGACATGGAGGCGCCCCTCGGCGAAACAGAGCCCCGAAAGGCTGAGAGGCTGACGCTGCAGGGTACCCATCAAGGCGAGCGCCTGGCGGGGATCGGTGGTGAGCGCAAGGGTGGTCTCGCCTGGCGGCTTTGGCAGGACCTTCACCGACACCTCGAGCAGGATGCCGAGGGTTCCCATGGCCCCCGCCATCAGCCGCGAGAGGTCGTAGCCGGCCACGTTCTTCATTACTTGGCCACCGAACCCGAGCACCTGACCACGGCCATCGAGGATGCGCACCCCGAGCAGTAGATCCCTGGGTGCGCCGCCCCAGGGGCGGCGTGGTCCGGCGAGTCCACTGGCGATGGCACCGCCGATGGTCGGCTCGCCGCCGAAGTAGGGAGGCTCGAAGGGCAGCATCTGGCCACGCTCGGCGAGGGCGGCCTCCAGCTCGGCGAGCGGGGTGCCGGCGCGCGCCCGCACCACCAGCTCGGTGGGCTGATAGCTCAGGATGCCGCGATGCCCGCCGAGCTCCAGGGGGTGGCCCGTGGCTGGGCGCCCATAGAACCGCTTGCTGCCCCCACCGCGAAGCTCCAGCGGTTGGTGCTGTGCCTGGGCGGCGCGGATGCGATCGCAGAGCTCGGCGGTTAGGTCCATCGGCGTCACCTCAGAATCGCTCCAGCTCCGGGAATCGTAGCTGCCCTTGATGCACGTGCATGGCACCGAACTCGGCGCAGCGGGCCAGGGTCGGGATGGCCTTGCCCGGGTTGAGCAGGCCCTGGGGGTCGAAGGCAGCCTTGACGGCGTGGAAGGTTTCGAGCTCCGCGGGGGTGAACTGGACGCACATCTGGTTGATTTTCTCGTGACCTACACCGTGCTCGCCCGTGATGGTGCCGCCGACGGCGACACAGAGCTCCAGGATCCGGCCACCGAATGCCTCCGCCTTGGCCAGCTCGCCAGGGCGGTTGGCGTCGTAGAGGATCAGGGGATGGAGGTTGCCATCCCCGGCATGGAACACGTTGGCGCAGCGCAGCCCGTACTCGCGGGAGAGCTCGGCGATCCGGCCCAGCACCTGGGAGAGGTGCTGACGCGGGATGGTGCCGTCCATGCAGTAATAGTCCGGCGAGATCCGGCCCACCGCCGGGAACGCGGACTTGCGCCCGGCCCAGAAACGCAGGCGCTCGGCCTCGTCGCGCGCCACCCGGATCGCGTTGGCGCCGGATTGGGCGAGGAGGGTCTCGACCTGCTCGAGCTGTTGCAGCGCCTCAGCAGGGTTGCCATCGACCTCGCACAGCAGTATGGCCGCGGCATCCACGGGGTAACCGGCGTGGGCGAAATCCTCCGCCGCGCGGATCGCTAGGTGGTCCATCATCTCCAGCCCCGCCGGGATGATGCCCGCGGCGATGATGGCGGCGACGGCATCGCCCGCCTGCTCCACCGAATCGAACGCGGCGAGCACGACCTTGGCCACCTGGGGGATTGGGAGGAGCTTGACCAGCACCTCGACCACCACCCCGAGCATCCCCTCGGAGCCGGTCATCAGGGCCAGCAGGTCAAACCCGGGCGCGTCGAGCCCTCCGCTGCCCACTGTCACCCGCTCACCCTCGATGGTGAGGAAGGTGACCTCAAGCAGGTTGTGCACGGTGAGTCCGTACTTGAGGCAGTGCACCCCGCCGGCATTCTCCGCCACATTGCCGCCGATGGAGCAGGCGATCTGTGAGGAGGGGTCGGGTGCGTAATACAGGCCATGGGGGCGGGCGGCCTCGCTGATGGCCAGGTTGCGCACACCCGGCTGGACCCGCGCGGTGCGGTTGAGGGGGTCGATATCCAGGATGCGGTTGAATCGGGTGAGGCTGAGCAGGATGCCGTCCGAGTGGGGCAGGGCACCGCCGGAAAGGCCGGTTCCGGCTCCGCGGGCCACTACCGGAATGCCCTGCCCCTGGCAGTGGCGGAGCACGGCCTGGACCTCACTGACCTCCGTGGGCAGGAGCACCAAGAGCGGCATCTCCCGGTAGGCCGAGAGGCCGTCGCATTCATAGGGCCGGAGCGCCTCTTCGCGGTAGAGCACCGCCTCGGCGGGAAGCAGTTTCGCAAACTCCTGGGCGAGCCGTTCTCGCTGCGAGGTTCCGGAGGGGCTGGGTGGGCTCATCGCGGGCATCCTAAGGTTGTGGGAGGTGCGTCCATCGGTGCCTTAGCCTACCCAAAGCCGCAGGAAAATTCAGCCATGTTCACCCTCTGTCACCCTCGATCAGAAAAATGTGTCGATTAATCCGCCATTTACAGCGTTGTTCCGGGCCGGTACACTGCGCCGCTTGATTCGGGCCAAGGCTGAGATGCTTTTGGCTCGCCGCTTACGAGTCTTCGGGGTGCTCTTGTTGAGCGTAGAGAAGCAGCTTTTCTATCGGGTGCGGCCGGCGGGTCGCCTGACCGGGCGCTGGCGTGTGCCGGGCGACAAGTCCATCTCCCACCGCTCCATCATGCTCGGGGCCATCGCCGAGGGGATCACCGAGGTGTCGGGTTTCCTCGAGGGGGAGGACAGCCTGGCCACCCTGCGTGCCTTCCGTGACCTGGGTGTGGTTATCGAGGGGCCGCAGGCGGGCGAGGTGCGTATCCAGGGGGTGGGCCTGCGGGGACTCAGGGCGGCCAAGGCGGCACTGGATCTCGGCAATTCCGGCACCTCCATGCGCCTGCTTACGGGCCTTCTCGCCGGACAGGGCTTTGCCAGCACCCTGATCGGGGATGCCTCGCTCTCACGGCGGCCCATGCGCCGGGTCACTGAACCCTTGGCGCGCATGGGTGCGCGCATCGGTACCAGCGAGCAGGGTACCGCACCCCTGTGTTTGGCGCCGGCGGAGCGCTTGGAGGGGATCGACTACGCGATGCCCGTGCCCAGCGCCCAGGTCAAGTCCTGTCTGCTGCTGGCCGGCCTTTATGCGGAAGGTCGAACCTGCGTGGAGGAGCCGGCGCCCACCCGTGACCACACCGAGCGCATGCTCGAGGCCTTCGGCAAGACGGTGGAAAGAAGGGGCAACCGCGTCTGCGTGCGCGGCGGCGGTGGGCTGCGGGCCTGCCGCATCGAGATTCCGGCGGATATCTCCTCGGCGGCCTTCTTTCTGGTGGGCGCGAGCATTGCGGAGGGATCGGACCTCACCCTCGAGCACGTCGGAATCAATCCCACTCGCATCGGGGTGATCAACATCCTGCGCGCCATGGGCGCCGACATCGAGGTGCTCAATTCGCGTCAGGCCGGCGGTGAACCGGTTGGGGATCTCTGGGTGCGCTCGGCGCCGCTCCGTGGCATCCCGATCCCCGCCGATCAGGTCCCGCTGGCCATCGACGAGTTTCCCGCCCTGTTCATTGCCGCCGCCTGCGCCGAGGGCGAGACGCTGCTGCGAGGCGCAGAAGAACTGAGGGTGAAGGAAAGCGACCGCATCCAGGTCATGGCGGAGGGGCTGCAGCGACTGGGGATCGAGGCCGAGCCCCTGCCCGATGGCATCCGCATCCGCGGCGGATCGCTCGGCGCGGGCGCGGTGCAGAGTCACGGCGACCATCGCATCGCCATGGCCTTCGCCATGGGGGCCCTCGGGGCTGGGGGGGCAGTCGAGATCGCCGATTGTGCCAACGTCAATACCTCATTTCCCGGATTCGTGGGATTGGCCCGGGGGGCGGGGCTCAATATCGAGGAGCAGTGGGCGTGATCCCGGTCATCACCATCGACGGCCCTTCGGGGTCTGGCAAGGGCACCATCGCCAGCCTGCTGGCTGAGCGTCTGGGTTGGCACTTTCTCGATAGCGGTGCCCTCTATCGTGTCCTTGGGCTCGCGGCCGTGCGCCAGGGCGTGGGGCTCGATCGGGCGGCGTCGCTCGCGGAGCTGGCTCGTGCCCTGGCGGTGGAGTTTGTGGACGATCGGGTGCTGCTCGCGGGGGAAGACGTCTCCTTGGTCATCCGCAGCGAGCAGGCGGCTGCGGCGGCCTCGCAGGTGGCCGCTCTCCCGACGGTGCGGGAGGCCCTGCTCGGGTGGCAGCGCCGCTTTTCCCGTCCGCCGGGCCTGGTGGCCGATGGCCGAGACATGGGAACGGTAGTGTTTCCCGACGCCGCCATCAAGGTGTTTCTCACCGCGAGTGCCGAGGAGCGTGCGCGCAGACGCTATAACCAGTTGAAAGAAAAGGGCTTGGATGTTAACTTTGATAATCTCCTCGCGGAGATAGAGGAGCGCGACGAGCGCGACCGCTCCCGTGCCGTGGCCCCGCTTCGGGCGGCGGACGGTGCCCTTGAGATGGACACCACAACCCTGTCCATTGCGGAGGTGCTGGGCCGCGTCGAGGTCGCCGTCTGTAAGGCGCTTGCGCAAGCGGTCGTTTGAGATTCGGTGTCAGCCAAGGCGTTACCGCGGCTCTTGCCGTTGGACGCCTGGCCAAACCGAGAACCGGGTGGCCCGTTGCCGAGCATCGGGTCGATATTGATGTGATATTCAACCAAGACGGTACCAAGCGCTGTTTGCCGCGCGGTGCCAGGAATCCTACAACCCATGACCGAAAGTTTCGCTGAGCTCTTCGAGGAGAGCGTCTCCAAGACCCGACTCCAGCCGGGAAGTATCGTCACAGGCACGGTGATCGGCATCACCGCCGACGTGGTGATTGTGAACGCGGGCCTCAAGTCCGAAGGTGTCATTCCACGCAGCCAGTTCCTCAGCATCAGCGGCGTGCTCGAAGTCGCAGTCGGTGATGAGATCGAGGTGGCCCTGGACGCCGTCGAGGATGGCTTCGGGGCTACCCGTCTGTCCCGTGAGAAAGCCAAGCGTCACCAGGCATGGGGGAAGCTCGAAAAGGCATTCGAGGCCGGCGAGACCGTCACCGGGCTGATCAGCGGCAAGGTCAAGGGCGGTTTCACGGTGGATCTCGACACCATTCGAGCCTTCCTGCCCGGCTCCCTGGTGGATGTGCGCCCCGTGCGCGACACCGCCTATCTGGAAGGCAAGGAGCAGGAGTTTAAGGTCATCAAGCTCGATCAGCGGCGCAACAACGTGGTTGTTTCTCGCCGTGCCGTGGTGGAGCAGGAGTACAGCGCCGAGCGCGATGCACTGCTCGGGAACCTCGAAGAGGGCATGGAGATCAAGGGTGCGGTGAAGAACCTCACCGACTACGGCGCCTTCGTCGATCTCGGTGGGATCGATGGGTTGCTGCACATCACCGATATGGCCTGGCGTCGGGTCAAGCACCCCTCGGAGGTGGTCAACATCGGGGACGAGGTCATGGTCAAGGTGCTCAAGTTTGATCGCGAGCGCCAGCGCGTTTCCCTCGGACTCAAGCAGATGGGGGAGGACCCCTGGGTCAACATCGCTCGGCGTTATCCCGAGAACACCCGGGTGTTCGGCAAGGTCACCAACATCGCCGACTACGGCTGCTTCGTGGAGATCGAAGAAGGGGTGGAGGGCCTGGTGCACGTCTCGGAAATGGACTGGACCAACAAGAACATCCACCCGAGCAAGGTGGTTGAGGTGGGCCAAGAGGTGGAGGTCATGGTCCTTGACATCGACGAGGAACGGCGCCGCATCTCTCTCGGTATCAAGCAGTGCCAGGCCAACCCCTGGGAGGACTTCGGGGTCATCCACAAAAAGGGGGACCATGTCTCCGGCAAGATCAAGTCCATCACCGATTTCGGTATCTTCATCGGTCTCGATGGGGGCATCGACGGGCTGGTGCACCTCTCCGACATCACCTGGGATGAGTCGGGCGAGCAGTCCCTGCGCCGTTACAAGAAGGGTGACGAGGTGGAGACCGTGGTGCTCTCGGTGGACCCGGAGCGCGAGCGTATCTCCCTGGGAATCAAGCAGCTCGACAAGGATCCCTTCTCCAACTTCCTTGCTACCCATGAGAAGGGCAGCGTCGTCGCTGGCACGGTGACTGCCGTGGATGCCAAGGGGGCCAACGTGATGCTGCCCGATGGTGTGGAGGGTTACATTCGTGCCTCGGAGATCTCACGCGACCGGATCGAGGATGCCCGTACCCTGCTGCGGGAAGGGGACGCGGTCGACGCCAAGTTCGTGGGCGTGGACCGCAAGAACCGCACCATCTCCCTTTCCGTCAAGGCCAAGGACGTGGAGGAAGAGGCAGCCACTATTCGCGGTTACACCCGCGATGCCCAGGCCGGGACCACCACGCTGGGTGAGCTTCTCAGGGAGCAGATGGGCGAAACCGACAACTAGTTGCGACCTTGGCTATTCGGTGCGGGGTCCCTCGATGCGGACCCCGCATGCGGAAGGAAACCAACAACAATGACAAAATCGGAGCTCATTGAGGCCCTTGCCGCCCAGCAGAGCCATCTGGTCTACAAAGATGTGGAGCTGGCGGTGAAGGAGATCCTGGAACAGATGAGTCAGGCGCTGGCCTCCGGGGAGCGCATCGAGATCCGCGGTTTCGGTAGCTTCTCGCTGCACTACCGGCCACCGCGCATCGGTCGCAATCCCAAGACCGGCGAGGCCGTGGCCCTCTCGGGCAAGCATGTGCCGCACTTCAAGCCCGGCAAGGAACTGCGCGATCGGGTCAATAGCGCCTACCAGGAAACCCCCGAAGAAGCCTGAGCGGCTGCCAAGAAAGCGTCGTGGGCGGTCCGGGCACGCGGCGGCCCGCAGTCAGTCCCCCAGGCCCATCTGATCGATAGGCGAAGCGGCGAGCGAGGACGCAGCCAGGTGATTAGGTCGCGCGGTAGGTGCGTTCCCAACCTCATGAGGGATGGGTGCCGTGGCGGGCGCAGCGGTCTGCGCCGCCGGGACCGAGCTGTTGCTGCGCTCGGCGCCCCGGCGCACCGCCACTGCGGTTGCGAAACGACAGCTAAACTCGCTCCCACCACCGACTTCGCTGGCGATCAGGAGCTGTCCCTGGTGCCGGGACAGCACGTGATTGACGATAGAGAGCCCCACGCCAGTTCCTCCCGACTCCCGCGAGCGGGCCGGGTCGACGCGGTAGAAACGCTCGGTGAGCCGCGGGATGTGCTCGGGCTCGATACCGAGACCGGCGTCGCGCACGGATAAGACGGGTCCCTGGGGGCCGTTGCGCCAGGTTACTTGAATCCGGGCGTCTGCCGGTGTGTGCTGGATCGCGTTACGGATGAGATTGGCGAAGGCGCTCCTGAGCTCAGTGGCATCGCCCATCAGAAAGAGGTCCGGGTCGATATCCTGGTCGATCGGTCCTTGCCCCCCGTTCTCCGCGGTCACTTCGCTGACCACCTGAGCGAGGAGGCCGGGGACATCGACCGGCTGTACCTGCTCGGGATGCTCGCCCATCTCAAGGCGGGAGAGGGCAAGGAGGTCTTCAATAATGCCCTGCATCCGCGAAGCGTGATGGCGCATCAGGTCCACGGGCCGGCGCATGCCGGGAGGTGTCTCGCGGGAGTCGGCCAGTGTCTCGAGGAAGCCCGAGATCACCGTGAGCGGGGTGCGCAGCTCATGCGAGGCATTGGCGACGAAGTCACGTCGGATCTGGTCAAGATGATGGATCTTGGTGACGTCCCTGGCCACCACCAGCCATTGGCGTTTCTCGCCGCCGAACGGCGTGATCCGCAGGCTGAGTCTCACCGCGCGGTTGTGCTCGGGAACCAGGTCGAAGGGCTGGGCGAAGTCGCCGCCTGCGAGATAGGCTTTGAGCGGAGGGTTGGGCAGCGCGGAGCCGAGCGGCCGCGCGCGTACAACGGGCCAATGCAGACCCAGTATTCGCTCCGCTGCCGGGTTTGACCATTCCACGCAGAAGTTCTTGTCGAGGATGACCAGGCCCTCGGGAACCGAGACGGCAGCCTCGCGGAATCGCTGAGCAAACCGGAGCTGGCGCTTGCGGTGCCGCCGCGAGCGCTGTTGCTGCTCGGCGATGGCGGTCTCGATGATGCCCCAGGCGCCCCCTGGGAAAGGGGCGAGGAAGCGGGCGCGTCGGTCGATGCGCCGCGCGATCCCAACCAGATGGTAGAGGTGCCGGCCGAGGATGGCGATGAGCCCCACCGCCAGCCCCTGCGCGTAATGGCCCGAGAGCCATCCCAGCAACCCTCCGCCGCCGAGCCCGAGCAGCAACCACAGGTATTCGAAGTACAAGGCATCCCGCATGCCCGGCCTCTCCCCGAGGGGCCTGATCTCCGGTGGTTCGACCGCTGGCGCGTTCACTCCTCGTCCGATAGGCGATAACCCACGCCCCTCACGGTCTGCAGCAGGCGGTCGTGTCCCCCGGGCTCGAGCGCCTTGCGCAGGCGGCGGATATGCACATCCACGGTCCGCTCCTCTACATACACCTGGTCGCCCCATACCTGATCGAGCAACTGGGTCCGGCTGAAGGCGCGATCGGGGTGGGTTATGAGAAAGTGCAGCAAACGGTACTCGGTCGGGGCGACCTCCACCTTGGCGCCGTTGGCGGTGATGCGATGACTGGCATGGTCGATCTTCAGCCCGCCTATCTCGGCAACCGTCTCGCCGTCCTGGGGCCGGGTGCGCCGCAGTACGGCGCGAATCCGCGCCACCAGCTCGCGCGGGGAGAAGGGTTTGCTGACATAGTCGTCCGCGCCACGCTCCAGGCCCTGGACCCGGTCCTGCTCCTCGCCCTTCGCGCTGAGCATGATGATCGGGAGATTGCGGGTCTTGGGGTGTTGCTTGAGCTGGTGGGCCAGCTCGAGCCCGGAACGTCCCGGTAGCATCCAGTCGAGGAGAACCAGGGCGACGTCCTCGCGGGCCAGCACCCCCCGCGCCTCTTCAGCGTGCGCGGCCTGCAGCGTGCGGAATCCGGCCCCCTCAAGGGCGAACCGAATCATCTCGCGGATATCGCCTTCGTCGTCGACAATAAGGATCGTCGTCATCGAGCACACGGCCTTTTTTAATGTCAGAGCAACAGTTGATATTCTATTGAGAGCATATTACCGAAGGATTTCAGCCGGGGGCCACTGCGCCAGGTCCTCGGCGGGCGCAATACCGTTTCTGAGCACAGCTCCATCGGCCGGCTGACTCACCCAACCTTGAACCCCTTGGCGGGGAGGAAAACGCGTGGATTCGATCCTGGACAGTACCCCCGAGAGCAGTGCCGAGGTCATCTACCGGGGCCGCATCGTGGATCTCTGTCGGGAGCGAGTCCGCCTCCCTAACGGCGAGGCCATGGAGCTTGAGATCGTGCGTCACCCAGGGGGCGCGGCGGTGGTCGCCATCGATGATCGCGACCGGGTGTGTCTGCTCCGGCAGTATCGCCATGTGGTCGGCGGTTGGGTGTGGGAGCTGCCGGCGGGAAAGCTCGATCCGGGGGAGGGCCCCGCGACCACGGCGGAGCGGGAGCTCGAGGAGGAGGCCGGGATCGCCGCCGCGGACTGGCAATCCCTTGGGCGCCTGATCAGCTCCCCCGGCATCTTCACCGAGGTGATCCACCTGTACCTGGCGCGCGATCTGCGCGCCCTGCCACATCGCCACGAGGCCCACGAGGTCATTGCGATCCATTGGTTTCCCTGGGGCGAGGCGCTGGACATGGCATTGAGCGGCGAGATTGTGGACGGCAAGACGCTGGTGGGGCTGTTTCGCGCCGATGCGTGCCTGCGGCGCCCGCTGCCTGGGCCGCTGGCCGGGTAGAGGGTGGCCAACAGGAGATTCCGTTGAGAAGGGGAGAGCGATGCTGATAACAACCACCGATACCGTCGAAGGGCATTCCATCACCGCCTATCTGGGGGTGGTGACCGGCGAGGCGGTGATGGGTACGAACTTCATCCGCGACTTCTTCGCCGGGATTCGCGACATCGTTGGCGGGCGATCCGCCAGCTACGAAAAAGAGCTGCGCCGCGCCAAGGACATGGCGCTGCAGGCCATGAGCGAGGAGGCGGCGGCGCTGGGTGCCGATGCCGTGGTGGGGGTGGACCTCGATTACGAGAACATCGGCGGCGGGGAGAAGTCGATGCTCATGGTCAGTGCCAACGGAACGGCGGTGCGGCTGCGCTGACACCGCGGCGGATTAGAAGCCGGCGCCTTTCGTGTGCCGGCGCAGCACCTTGATCTGAAACAGGGTGTTGCGCTCCTCCTCCTCCAGTGCCGAGCCGATGAAGTGGATGGTGCGGCGGTAGCGGGGAATGATGTTGTACTTGAGCGCATTGACCCGCTTCTGGGCCTTGCGTTGCTCGACCAGCAGGCGGGTCAGGGCAATCTCTGCCTCACCCAGACGGGCCAGAAGCACGCAGGCATCGGCAAGGCGGTCACGGGCGTTGTCGAAACTCGCGTCCGTGCCCAGCAACCCCACCGGCTTGAGCGGCAGGCGAGTGCTGCTCACGGAAGGATATTCCACACCGAGGCTGCGGCGGGGCAGGATCTCCACGCGCAGTGCGGGCTCGGCGCCGAGAGCGGCCTGCTGCAGGCCCCGGCTGCCCATGCGCATCTGCGAGATGCTCAGGCAGCGATAGGCCTCCTGCAGTGCCTGGGCGGTCTGGGTGCGCAATGCCGCGAACTCCTTCAGCCGTTCGTACACCAGCCGGGTCAGGAGCTCGCGCTTGCGCTCGAGCAGGGAGTGGCCTTCCTCAAGGAAGGCCACCTGGCGCTTGAGGCGCAGCAGGGTGTTCTTGGTCGGCGGGACCTTGATTAGCGGTTGCGGCATGGGTAGCTGCGACTGCGCTCAGCTCCGGTGAATGCACCTAGATTGGCGGTTACGGGTTGCATTGCAGGCCCTCGATACCGCCGCTGTGAGACCCCCTCAGGGCCTGGCCCCGTGCTCGCTCCCCGCCAATTGAGGCGATGGCAGGGGGGCGGCATCGGTCAGGGTCGCCCGGGAGGGGGCCTTCATGAACCCTCATGGTTTGCCCCACCACACCTCGGTTAGTTGGAGGGGGTCTGGTAGAACTTGGCCAGATCGGTCTCACTCAAGCGCGTCAGCATGTCGCGGTGGAACATCGACAACAGCTCCCAGGCCAGGTTGAGAGTCTCGATGATGCTACGGTCTTCTGCCTCCCCCTGTCCGACAAAACGCTGGTCGAACTGGTCGGCGAACTTGAGGTAGAGCCGGTCGCGCTCGGAGAGCTCGTCGGCGCCGATGATGGAGGCCAGGTTGCGGGTCTCCAGGGCCCGGGCGTACATCGCATAGAGCTGTGCTGCCACCCGGGGGTGGTCCTCGCGGGTGTCGTCCTTGCCGATGCCGTCCTTCATCAGGC
>Ga0208980_10001951_pt1 | contig 12513 bp, 12 predicted proteins | sample WetSurMetagenome_3_FD_187993 | JGI IMG/M metagenome (GOLD analysis project Ga0208980, IMG submission 187993) | Wetland microbial communities from Twitchell Island in the Sacramento Delta, sample from surface sediment Aug2011 Site A1 Bulk (version 2) | ecosystem: Environmental > Aquatic > Marine...
AATAGAGCGGCCAGTGCCCGAGCCGCAGTGGATTTGGCCGTTCCCCGTTCTCCCCGGATCAAGACTCCCCCTATGCGGGGGTTGACGGCATTAAGAATCAAGGCGCGTAACATGCGCTCTTGTCCAACTACGGCGGAGAATGGGTAAATGGATGGCATCGATGGACCTGTTTTATAGAAATGAAACCGGACTGACCCAGTCCGGTTGGTCATGCTTCTGTAGTGTACCACCATCATATCCAGCTTTCAACCCTGCCGGCAAGCAGCTCTGCTCGTGCCAATAATCCAGTACCAAAATCCATTTTAGCGACTACCAGGGTTGCCAACTTGTAATTTACCCCGTATAATGACACCATCAATAATAATCGTGGAGTTTTTTCAAATGGAACATAACGTGCCCCCAACTGGGGAGGAGAGTATCCCAGAGAGCAATTTGAATAACGAAAACAACATGGAATCCCTGCTCAATCAACAGGGATTGGATATCGATTTTCCCGCATCGGGAGAAATTCGGACCGGTGTGATTGCAAGTATCACACCCGGGCAAATCCTGGTGAGCATTGGAACGAAATCCGAGGGCGTCATCACTGGCAAGGAATTGGAAGCCATCCCTGCTGATGAAATGGAAAAATTATCCGTCGGATTGGAAATCCCTGTTTACGTTATCAATCCTGAAGACCAGAGTGGAAATATCATCCTCTCTTACACCCGCGCGCGCGAGGAAACCAGCTGGACGGATGCCGATGGTTTCAAGAATTCAGGTGAGTTATTCCACGGTATCGTGGCCGGGTACAACAAGGGTGGATTAATCGTCCACATCGGTGACCTGAAGGGTTTTGTGCCATCATCCCAGTTTAGTTATGCCCGTCGCACAGCTTCATCGGGCGATTCTCCCGATCAGCGTTACAGCAAGATGGTTGGTGAGGCAATCGATGTACGCGTGATCGAGGTCGACCGCGAAAGAAGGCGTTTGATCCTATCTGAACGGGCTGCCAGTGGTGAGACCCGTGAATCCATCAAGGATCGCGTTCTGGATGAACTCACAATCGGCGATGTTCGAACGGGTCGTGTCACTTCCATTGCTGATTTTGGTGTGTTTGTCAATATCAATGGTGCGGATGGCCTTGTCCACATGTCTGAAGTCAGTTGGGACAGGAATCAAAAACCGGAAGAGATCCTTAAGGTCGGCCAGGAAGTTAAGGTCAAGGTGATCAGCATCGATCGCGAAAAGAAGCGTATCGGTCTATCCATCCGCCGGCTTCTGGATGATCCCTTTGCGAAAAAGATCGAATCAATCCAGGTTGGACAACTTCTGGAAGGTACCATCACACGCTTGACGAAATTTGGTGCTTTCGCCCGGCTTGAAGGGGATATCGAAGGCTTGATCCATATATCCGAGATCAGCGAAAACCGGATCGAGCACCCCAAAGAGGTCTTGAAAGAGGGTGAGGTTGTAACCGTCAGGGTGATCAAGATCGATCCCGAGAACCACCGGGTGGGTCTCAGCATCCGGCGGGTCGATTCATCCGCTTACGTAGACATGGACTGGCAGAGTCTGGTAAGTGAAATGGGCACTACCGATGCGGGCACAAAAATCGAAACCATTGAAGAAACCCCCACAACACCGGAAGAATCCCTGGCACCTGAACCCGAGGCCAAGGCTCCTGCCAAAGCAAAATCCAAAGCGAAGAAGTCATCAGCCGTTGAGGTCGAACCGGCTGAACCCAAAGCAGAAGAAGCTGAGGTAGTCATAGAGGCTGAATCAACTGAACCCAATGTGGAAAAAGCCAAGGAGGCCGTCGAGGCAGAAACGGCTGAGTCCACGTTGGAAAAAACTCCGTCAACCGAGCTTGATGCACAGGAACCCGGTAAAGATATTGAGTAAAGCGAGTCATCAGTGATATTACTGGAGCGCATAATGCGCTCCAGTTTCATGTTACCCACATGCCGATCATTATCGATTCTCACGAAGACATTGCGTACAACATGCTGACCTTCAATCGGGATTACACCTTTCCGGTTGCGGAAACCCGTCGGCGTGAAGCGGGGTCTCCCATCCCGGATCTAAATTATGGTGAAGCCATGCTGGGTTGGCCCGAGTATCAGGCCGGCCAGGTGGCGGTGATTTTTGCCACATTATTCGCAGCGCCCAGGCGCCACGAAAAGGACCCGTTTTTCACCCAGGCATACTTAACGATCGACCAAGCCCGGGATGCCTACAACCGGCAACTGAATACTTATAAACGACTATTCGATCAACATCCTGACAAGTTTAAATTTATTGATGATAATATTTCATTGTCGCGCGTGATCGAAGCCTGGACGACTCCTCTCCAGGATGGTGCCAAATCGCCGGTTGGTCTGGTTCTGTTGATGGAAGGGGCAGAGGGCATACGTGCAATCGACGAGTTGGAATTCTGGCGGGAGAATGGTGTGAGATTACTCGGACCAGCCTGGGCGGGCAACCAATATTGCGGAGGAACCTGGGAACCCGGTCCACTCACAGCGACCGGGAAACAGCTGCTTGAACGGATGGATGATTTGGGGTTCACGCTGGATATCAGTCATATGGACGAGCAATCGGTCTATCAGGCATTCGATCAATACAAAGGTCCCGTCATTGCCAGTCATGCCAATGCACTTGCTTTATTGTGCGGGGATAGCAACCGATTTTTAAGTGATTCTGTGATTCGCGAGATGATCGCGCGCCAGGGTGTTATTGGGGTCGTTCCTTACAACCATTACCTGGTTTGGGAATGGACTTATCCGGGGGATAAGAATGCAGTTTCATTGGATGCATTGGTTGCTCAAATAGATCACATCTGCCAGTTGGCCGGAGACGCTTTACATGTGGGTATTGGCAGTGATTTTGATGGTGGTTTTGGTATGCAATCTGCACCTGCGGAAATAGACACGGTTGCCGACCTTCAAAAACTGGCTCCCTTGCTTACATCAAGGGGTTTTACGAACCGGGATGTTGAGAATATAATGGGTAGTAACTGGCTCCGCCAGTTGAGACGATCATTGTCGTGACCATGGAACCAAAGAAAATTAAAAAAACACCTTCGGAGAAAGTATCCCCAGCTACCAAAAGCCCGTCGAAAAACGGTTTCCAAACACGCCGTGTAAGGGTTGGTCTGTCGATTACTTTATTCGGATTCCTGGTTTTTCTGCTTGGGGTTAAACCCGCCTTATTTGGTGCAGATCGTAGTCCGGTTATCGGGTTCGTTCAGATTGCGACCATGCTGGTTGGTCTGGCATTCATCTGTGTGGGTGGATACCTAAGCCTGGCTTCACAGTGGCCCAAGGGCTCCACCAGTATCGGTGCGGATATTGGCATGCGCCTGGTCAGCACAGGTTATGTGATGTGCGTTTTCACCGGCATGGCGGATATCTTCGGTTTTGGCAGCCAAACATTGCCTGATACACCATACTTCGGTCCCTGGCAAGCTTATGGTGTTGAAATCGGCATACTGGTTATCATTATTGGATTCTTTTTATTGATCCCGACCCGGCCAATAAACAAGGATGATCATCCTTCACCATCAGCGGATCGCTGAGAGCATTTCCTCATTGGTTTTAAATTTATAGCTTTCCAATCCAAGCTGGTCGGCCATCGCCTTTTCGCGCTCGATCAATTTAAATACATCCTGTTTACTAACCAAATCCGTACGGTTGATGGCCGGAGTTGTGAACTCCGAGTTGGGCTTGACCCCCACCAGGTATTTAAGGGCAGCTTCAGCACCGTTGATGCCGTCCTTACGTGCCTGTCCTACCAGGCCATAACTGGATTGCCGTGACCAACCAGCAATAAAGATACCTTCTGGCGGAAGGCCAACACTGCTGCCATCCACCTCATAATTAACTCCTTCTATCGGATAATGCGGTTCCGCGGTCCCGATGAACTCATATTTTGAATAAGGTAATCCTAATTTTTCATCCACCGCATCACCGATCGCAAAGATTAGATTATCAACCGGGAGATCATTGAATTCACCTAGTCCTCGAGCTTTTATCGTGCCCTGATTATCGATCAGAGTATTTGCTTCAATAGTGATCTTTTCCAATCGACCATCGGGTCCGGCCTTAAAAGAAGCTGGTGAGCAAAGGAAGCGGAAATGAATTGCCGGTCGGGCTTTCGGTAAGTTTTCGGGTTTGATACAATCTTTTACCATGTCCAGAAGTGAGAAGGGTTCCTGTGCAAGAGCCCTGGTGACCGGCGAAACGCGCTCAAGTTCTGCTTTCAGATCAATCAGGTCGATAAAATGTGCAATAAAGGCCAGTTCCATGCGATCGAATTTCACCTCCCCCGGCCCCCGCCTGACAAGCACCGTCACAACCCCGGCACCGTGTTTATCCACCAACCAGCGGGTGATATCGACCATAACATTACCGGCACCAATGACCGCTACATGCTGACCCAACCGGATATCCATCAGGCTGTATGGGGGCAGTAGATTGTAATGATATACGACATCCTTCGCATGGAAAATCCCCGGGGTTTCTTCGCCGGGTATGCCCAGCTTCTTCACACCCTGGGCACCCACAGTTACCAGAATGGCATCAAATCCATTTTTAAAAAGATCGGGTATACCAAAGTCGCGTCCCTCACCCAGGCTTATATGGCCAATATAGTCAATCGCGTCATTCGCCAATATGGTCTGGAATTGCGCCCTGAGTCCATTCTTGATCTTGGTCTTGTCGGGATAAATACCATATTCTGCCAAACCTCCGGGTTTGATATCCCGGTTGAAAAGAGTCACCTTCATCCCCGCGTCGGCCAGCCGTCTGGACGCAAAAAGACCGGCCGGTCCAGAACCAACAACTGCTACATGATGTGTTTCGCTCAAAGCTCCTCCAGTGGATTGGAAATTCAATGTCGTTTATCCCTATCTGAATTATATCAAACCCGGTTTTATGAGTATTCTGTGCATGGGGAGTATGATATATTACTGGTTATCAAGGACCGGGTTTAATAATGCGTGCAGAGTTAATTACAACCCAACTTTCAAATGGATTATCCATTCACCTTAAGGAGATTCATACCGCACCCCTCATCAGCAGCTGGATGTGGTACCGGGTTGGATCCAGGTATGAGTTACCCGGTTTGACCGGTTTGTCTCATTGGGTCGAACACATGCAGTTCAAGGGTACACCCAGTTACCCCGCCGGCAAGCTGGACCGGTTGATCGAAAGGGAGGGGGGCACCTGGAACGCATTCACCTACCTTGATTGGACAACGTTTTATGAGACCATGCCTAAGGAAAAGATCGAACTGGCCTTCAGCCTGGAGGCGGACCGGATGGTTAACAGCCGGTTCGATAGAAAAGAAGTCGAAGCAGAACGCACCGTGATCATTTCTGAACGCGAAGGTAGTGAGAACGAGCCGTTGTTCAAGCTAGGCGAGGCTGTCCAAAAAGCAGCTTTCAGGCATCACCCTTACAGAAATGAAGTCCTGGGCGAGAAAACGGACCTTTATCGTATCCAACGCAAGGATCTGATAACCCATTACAAAGCCTATTACTCTCCTGGGAATGCACTACTAACAGTCGCCGGTGATTTTGACGCCTCTCGTCTTATGAAGAACATCCACAAGAAATTTGATCCCCTGCCAGCTCATAGGATACAAAAACCGTCTGTGAAGTGTGAGCCCTTGTTGAAAAAAGAAAAACATGTGGCAGTCAGAGGCCCCGGTGGAACAACCTACATTCAAATCGCCTACCGCGCTCCTGCTGGTAGCGATCCAGATTTTATGCCCTACTCAGTAGTCGACAGCCTCCTGGCAGGACCTGCCGGATTGAACATGTTTGGGGGCGGTTCAATCTCCAACAAAACCAGCCGCCTTTACAAAGCCCTGGTCGAAAAGGATCTGGCGGTCAGCCTGGGCGGTGGCTTTCAGGCAACCGTGGATCCTTTCCTATACATCATCACGATCACGGTTAATCCCAGGCAATCACCCGAAACCGTCCTGGCTGCTTTCGATCAGGAGATCGATCGGGTACTGGAGCAGGCCATTTCACAAAAGGAAGTGGATCGTGCCATCAAGCAGGCTCGCGCTTTATTTGCTTATGGCAGTGAAAGCATTACTAATCAGGCTTTCTGGCTGGGCTATGCGGAGATGTTCGCCCAGTATGATTGGTTTATATCTTACCTCGACCGCCTGGCGGCAGTTACCCCTGGTGACACCCTGGCGGTCAGCCAGAAATACCTTCGTAAAAACACCCGTGTGGTCGGGTTTTACCTTCCGGATTCTGGGGGGCCAAGACTGTGACAACCCTCTCTCCTGTCGCTCGATCCCTGCCGGGTCCTGAGACGATAAAACGCAGAAAATTTAAAAACGGACTAACCGCGCTTGTGCATGCCAACCCAGACAGTCTGTCGGTGGTAGTAACAGGCTACCTGCAGGCCGGAGCACTTTACGATCCGGATGAAAAACTGGGTTTATCACACTTCACCTCATTGGCTCTTATGCGCGGAACTCGATCCCGGAGCTTTCAAAAGGTATTCACAGAACTCGAAACGCTAGGCGCCAGCCTGAGTTTTGGCGCCAGTATTCACACAGTCAGTTTTTCGGGACGGGCTTTGGTGGAGGACCTGCCGTTTTTATTAAACCTTCTAGCCGAGGTGTTGAAAGCTCCTTCCTTCCCATCGCGGTATGTAGAGAAACTACGCACGCAGTTCATTACCGCATTGACCCTGCGAGCCCAAGATACGAGTGAGATTTCCTCTCTGGTCTTTGATCGAATGCTCTATGGCAACCATCCCTATGGACGTCCGGAAGATGGTTATCTGGAAACCATCCAGGCTATATCCCGGGATGACCTGGTCAATTTCCATTCACGCCATTTCGGTCCACGTGGCGGTGTGTTGGTCCTGACCGGTCCAATAGATCCCGCTCGCGGGTGTGATTTACTGGAACAGGCGCTCGGCGACTGGCATAATCCTTCCCAAGTCACTGAACCCCGCCTGCCGTCCTTGAAACCCCTCAAAACGACCACTCGCCAGCATACGGATATCCCGGGAAAATCACAGGTTGACCTGGTGATGGGCACGCTTGGCCCAACACGCTTATCTGATGAGTATTATGCAGCGGCGGTTGGCAATACTATTTTAGGCCAATTCGGTATGATGGGCCGCATCGGCGCATCGGTTCGCGAAAGATCCGGATTGGCATATTATGCGTATTCTGGATTGAATGCCGGTGTAGGACCGGGCTCATGGGAATTCATCGCCGGGGTCAATCCAGCCAATCTTCAAAAGGCGATCAACCTGATCCTTATAGAAATCAAGCGCTTTATTTCAAAGCAAGTGTCCAAGTCAGAACTGGCGGACGTGAAAGCCAACTTGATCGGGCGTCTTCCGTTGGCATTCGAGTCGAATGGCGGCATGGCATCCGCACTAATCAATCTCGAAAGATATCGACTCGGACTTGACTATTATCAGCGATATCAGGGTATCATTAATGCGATCACGCGCGAAGAGATCCTTGAAACTGGCCGGAAATACCTTCACCCGGACCGATTGGTTGTCTCTACCGCGGGGTCGTTGGACACCCAGCTCCCGACAGAACAGGGATCAAAGCGACCATGAAAATTCTTGGGATCAGCGATAACGAAGTAAAAATCCTTTACAGCCCACAGATTGCCGAGCGCTTTTCCCAGATCGACCTTATATTAAGTTGCGGAGATTTACCCTTCTTTTATCTTGATTACATTATCAGCATGTTAAACAAGCCGTTCTATTACGTGCATGGCAATCATTATTATGGCGTTGAACCCTCCGCTGCCCGTGGCCAACAATCCATCTGGGAAGAGACTAATATTCATCGTCGTGTAGTTGAAACCAACGGTCTGCTGCTTGCGGGTATCGAGGGATCTATACGCTACAACCTGGGTCCGTATCAATACACCCAGGAGGAAATGTGGCAGCACGTCTTCCATCTTGTTCCCCAATTCATGGTCAATAAAACAAAATCGGGGCGTTACCTGGATATCTTCATCAGCCATTCCCCACCATGGGGTATCCATGATAAAGATGATGTGCCCCACCAGGGTATTAAAGCCTTCCGCTGGTTGATCCGTGTCTTCAAGCCCCGCCTGCACCTGCATGGTCATATCCACCTATACAGCCAGGATGAACCACGTGAAACGCGGGTGAATAAGACCCGCGTGATGAATGTATACACCTACCGGACCATCGACCTTATCGATGCACCAACAAAGGATAAAACCCCTTCATCAGACGGCGGATGATGGCTGGACCCCCAACCAGAAGTGATGTTTTAAGATCGTCCGGCTGGTGCGAATTTCCACACCATCGTTTTTATTCACGCATTCACCGCCCAACATGCCTGGATTCACGAAGCAAATTGTCGGCTTGCAGCCGTATTTGGATGCATAATAAGCAGCAGCCTTGTTCACTTTATCGGCAACGGTGATGGCCGGATTATCATCAAACCATAACATACCCATATCCATGTTATACCTCCAATAGAACATATGTTCTATTATACAGAGAATTACACTGCCTGTCAAGACCCCATGATAGAATTCTTCCGTGATGGTCAAGCGAATCCACCTCCGTTTTTTCGGTTTTCTCTTTTTCCTGGGGTTCTCCGCACTGAATGGATGTGTATCGTCCGCGTCTCAGAGTCAAACGCCTATTGCCCTCCTAGCCACACCTTCTACAACCAGGTCCCCAATTTCTGCAATGAGTCCTCCCCAAACTCCCCTCGCTGCCCATCCAACCACCATCACCACACCCAGCCCAACCCCGTTTATCAACCTGACCAATGGGTTTCGGGAATGGCTGCCTGAACCGATCCTGATCCAAGCCGGGACCTTCCATGACCTGAAGACCGATCCATTCAACCGGGATCCATCCTTCGTCCTGTATTCCAGTGGAGCTTTGATCCAGAAGGTGTGCTCTAACAGGAGCTGTCAATACCTGACCACCAACCTGAATACAAGAGAGATGTGCATCCTTCTGAATACAATCGAACTGTATGGTTTTTTCGATTACGACCCAGCCAGTTACCAGACTCCGCTGGCAGGTGGTGAGATCTCTTATATTGAGGTGGCTGCCTGGCGTAGTCAGCTTATCGCTCTATATCAACTGAAAGATTGGTTGGAGGATCCGAAATGGCTTGATCGCTTGCTGGATTGCGACGACTGCCGCAAAGCGCCCGAGATCAAACCAGCCCTGTCCGAAACCTATTGGCTGCTTGAAGATCTCGAGATACCGGGTGCTGTTGTCTACCAGCCAGCCTCTCTGGCCTTGTGGTTGTCAGAGCCTCAGCTAGCCGGCGACCCGGTGGATTGGGCAGTGAGTACCCCAAGTCTCAGTCGCCTGGCTGGCATGTCTCAATGTCCGACAGCTGGCCAATACCAAGCCGTGGTTCTGACAGGCGACGATGCTGAAAACACGTCCAACTACATCAACCAGGTCATCAACCAGGGACATTCACCGATCTTCGAAGAGAATGGGGTCGTATATCAGATAACAACCCGCTGGTTGCTGCCCTATGAGCAGGCGGCTGGTTGCGGTGAATCCATCAATCATTTCCCATCGGCAGATATCCCGCAGTCAAATGAATTAATGTCCTGCAAGCTTTCAGATGGCATCATCCCCACTCCCACATCCACCTGGATCCCCTGATCGATCAAAAATCATCTCAACACCTGAACGGCCTCGACCGCCAACCAGAACAACTCCTCGCGCGTATCTTTGCGATGGTTCCAGGCACGGCCATCCCACTCATCCGGCATAACCACATCCCCTCCATACAGGATCTGTCCCAGGACAACTTCCCGAAAGCTGGCAGCGGCAAACAAGGATGCCGCTTCCATCTCAACTGTTAAACAACCCTCGGCTTTACGGGCAACCACCTTGCCGGGCGTCTCCCGGTAGAAGGCATCCGTCGTCCAGGTCTTGCCGGTTAGATACGGGATGGCATGAGCCTCCAGGACTTGGCGGATAGCCGCCACAGCCGCTGGGTGCGGCTCAGCTTCCCGGTCAGGCGCCAGGTAATGGTAGGAGGTGCCCTCATCGCGCACCCCACAGGTCGGGACGATCAGATGCCCAACCGCAATTTCCTTGTTCAGCACCCCGCAGCCTCCACACACGATGAATTTATTACAGCCCCGCGCAATCGCCTCTTCCAGCAGGCCAACCGCCAGCGGTGCTCCAACCCCCGGGTGAAAGAGTGCCACCGGTCGGTCATTCAAGCGGTAGACCGGGTGAATGGCCATCTCGGAGTGGGATTCATCCACCAGGGTGATCTTGCCCGCTTCTAGAAGTCTGGTGATCACATCCTGAAAAAAACAGATCACGCAACGTTCAGGTATATCCATTTTCTCGATATACTCGGAGGGTTCCAAGATGGCTTTCCGTGCCGGATCGAACTCCAAAATGGGATACTTTTTCATGAATCGACCCTCTCAGGCTTAGTTAATTCACGGAGTGCATCCGCGGCGATCCACCTGCCAGCCGAGGTTCCAAGTGCCTGGATATCCTGCGCTGTCTGTATCGCCGCCAGCCGTAAAACCTCATTGCGTTTACCAATCTGGCGTAACGCCCAATTGACTGCCTTCTTGACGAAATTACGTCCGTCCGATGATTCGCGGATAATGAAGGGTAGGAATTGCTGAAATAGATTATCCGGTGCCTTCTTATCATGCCAGGCAAGGGCGGCCATCAGGGCGAATCCGGCCCGTTTGACGAATTCCTCTGGCCTGCCGGACCATTCCTTCGCCTTTTGAACAGCCTGAGGGGTTTTATCGAACAGGCTGATGCAGACTTGATCACACACATCCCACGAATCGAAATCGGCCACCCAGGCATCCATCTGCTCAGGCATCACCCGGGCAGGATCATCCACAAATGCAGCCAGGATGCGCGCCTCGTGGATTCCGGTTGCCCACAGGTCCAGAGCCAATTGGTGATCGCGTCGGCCATGTGCCAGTCTGCGGATGTCCGGGATGGAGACGCCCAGGGAGTTATTGCCGCTGATCCCGTATTGCACCATCCCCTCCAGGTGTTCGGGCGTGCCGAAGGTTTTCAGATTCTCCACCAACTGACCGGCAGTTAATGCCTCAACGGATTTACTCATTATCGACCTCCAATGGCTTAAATCCCACCCATTCAATATCCTTAACTCCCGAAAAACGCCTTGCCATGACCTTTAAGGCCTCAACGTTATCATCCACCAGGATGAACTGCCGGCCTAACTCCAGGCAAGCCGCGCCGGTGGTGCCGCTGCCGGCGAAGAAGTCCATCACCACCTCGCCAGGGTTGGAAGAGGCGGCCACGATCCGGCGCAAGATACCCAGCGGCTTCTGGGTTGGGTAACCAGTTTTTTCACGGCTGTTGGTGGGCACAATGGTATGCCACCAGGTGTCGGTGGGTAATTTACCGCGCGCAGCCTTTTCAGCCCCCACCAAAGCTGGTGCCATATAAGGGATACGGTCCACGACATCATGGTTATAAGTGTAATGTCTGGGGGTTTTAGCATACCAGAGGATGTTATCGTGTTTGGGCGGCCACTTCTTGCGCGTCCGCCCACCGTAATCGTAAGCCCATATGATTTCGTTCATGAACGATGAGCGCCCGAAGATCCCATCCAAGAGGACCTTGCAGTAATGAACCTCGCGGTAATCGATATGGAAATACAGGCTGCCATTTGGCTTCAAGATCCGATAAGCTTCAGCCAGACGGGGTTCAATGAATGCGATAAAGTCATCAAAACGATCTTCATAAGAACGACTCTCACCGCGAATCGTTTGATAGCGCTCGCCTTGGAAACCCACCCGATCACCATCACCAGAGCGGAAAGTTTTGATCTGGGTCAGGTTCCGCTCCCGTCCGGTGTTGAAAGGTGGATCAATATAGATCAGGTCGACACTTTTAGACTCCATCGACTTGAGGATGGGCAGATTGTCTCCGCAGTAAATACGGTTGGGCATCCGCTAATTCTAACCGACGACTGGGAATCTTAAAATAGTACGGCCGGGATGGGTTTTACCTGAGGTTACAGGGCGGTCCGAATGATCCTGCCAAGTTCTTCGGCGGCTGTCTGGGGAGTTCCTTCCAGTTTGATCTGTTTGCGTTCCCGGACCGGAACACTGGTCAACTCGGAGACGGTGGTGGGCGATCCCGCCAAGCCGATGCAGTCGGCGTGCCTCGGGGCGTCCGCGGGCTACCTCGACATCACCGGCGAGATCCCGGTCTTCGAGCGCACCATCGCCCTCGCCGCGCGGGCCCGCGTCGCCGGCGCCGCGTTCGTCTCCGGGGTCGGCTTCGACGTGGTGCCCACCGACTGCCTGGCGGCGCTGCTCGCCGAGGCCCTCCCCGACGCGACCCACCTCGACCTCGCCTTCACCAGCCGCGGCGGGAGCTGGAGCGCCGGCACCGTCAAGACCATGATCGAGAGCTTCCCGTACGCCTGCGCCGCGCGGAAGGCCTGGTCGAGCTGCTCTACAAGCTCCGCGGGTTTCTCTTCGCGGTCGGCCTTGTA
>Ga0208980_10001952_pt1 | contig 12512 bp, 14 predicted proteins | sample WetSurMetagenome_3_FD_187993 | JGI IMG/M metagenome (GOLD analysis project Ga0208980, IMG submission 187993) | Wetland microbial communities from Twitchell Island in the Sacramento Delta, sample from surface sediment Aug2011 Site A1 Bulk (version 2) | ecosystem: Environmental > Aquatic > Marine...
ACCAGGACCTGGCGCCGTCAACTCGGCCCCAGCGGCGTCCGCGCCAACGCGCCGGCGCCGCAGTTCGTCGAGACGCCCCTGGCTCGTACCCCGATGAGATCGCCGTCGTCTGCGCCTTCCTGGCCAGCGAGGAGGCCAGCCGCGTCAGCGGTGCGGTGATCGAGGCATCGGCCGGCATGGCCATGTGAGCCGCCCAGGTCGCGCGGCGTCGCGTCGACCCTTGGGCCACAATCTGCCCGATGTACGCTCTGTTCGAAGACGCCGGGAAATTCCATGCCGGCCGTGTCATGTCTGCCGCCGAGACCTCGGTGCAAATCGAGCTCGACTCGGGCAAGCGCGTCAAGGTCAAGACGGCGCAGGTGCTGCTCCGGTTCGAGCAACCGGCGCCAGCCGACCTGTTCGTGCGTGCGCGGACCCTGGCGACGGAGATCGACCTCGACCTGGCCTGGACCTTCGCGCCCGACGCCGAATTCGGCTTCGCCGACCTCGCCCGCGACTACTTCGATGCCACTGCCGGCGCCGAACAACAGGCTGCAGCGTTGTTTCGCCTGTTCGAGGCGCCGCACTACTTTCGTCGGCTCGGCAAGGGCCAGTTCAGGAAGGCGCCGGAAGACACGGTCAAGGCGGCGCTGCTCGGCATCGAGCGCAAGAAGCAGGTGGCCGCGCAGATCGATGCCTGGGCAGCGGAGTTGCAGGTCGGCGCCTGCCCTGCGCCCGTGCGCGAGCAGCTCTACAAGATCCTGTTCCGACCGGACAAGAACGCCCCCGAATACAAGGCCGTGGTCGAAGCGGCCAAGCGCTCGCAGCGCGCGCCGCTGGAGTTGTTGAAGGCGGCGGGCGCCATCGACAGTCCGTACCAGTTCCACTGGAAGCGCTTCCTGTTCGAGCAATTCCCGCGCGGCACCGCGTTCCCGGCCGGGCTCGACGCCACACCGGTGAAGGATGCGCTGCCGCTGGCGCCGGTGCAGGCCTTCTCGATCGACGATTCCGCCACCACCGAGATCGACGACGCACTATCGGTGCAGGGCCTGGGCAGCGGCACCGTGGTGCTGGGCATCCACATCGCCGCACCGGCGCTGGCGATCCAGCCGGGCACCGCGATCGACAAGGTGGCGGCCGAGCGCCTGTCGACGGTCTACATGCCGGGCTGGAAATTGACGATGCTGCCCGATGCGGTGGTGCAGGCGTATACGCTGACCGAGGGGCGTGACTGCCCCGCAGTGAGCCTGTACGTGACGATCGACGAGGCCACGCTGGCGGTTCAGGCCAGCGAAACCCGGCTGGAACGCGTACCGATCGTCACCAACCTGCGCCATGACCGCCTCGACGACGTGATCACCGAGGCCTCGCTGGCCGGTGCCGCCGCGGCCGACTACCCGTTTGCGCTTGAACTCGCCTTCGCCTGGCGCTTTGCCTGCGCGCTCAAGGCCCGGCGCGAGGTGGTACGCGGCAAGCCCGAGAACTTCAACCGCCCCGACTACAGCTTCCGCATCGAGCGTGCCGATGAAGGCACCGAACCGCGAGGTGACGAAGCGGTGCAGATCACCATGCGCAAGCGCGGTGCGCCGCTCGACCTGATCGTGGCCGAGGCGATGATCCTGGCCAACAGCACCTGGGGGGCCTGGTTGGCGGAGTGCGGCGTGCCGGGCATCTACCGCAGCCAATCCAGCCTGGCCCCGGGCGTGAAGGTGCGCCTGGGCGTGAAGCCGGCGCCACACGCCGGCATGGGTGTGGCGCAGTACACCTGGGCCACGTCGCCGCTGCGCCGCTACGTCGATCTGGTCAATCAGTGGCAGATCGTGGCCTGCGCTCGCCATGGCCGCACCGCTGCGCTGGCCGCACCGTTCAAGCCCAAGGATGCGCAGCTGTTCTCGATCATCTCGGCCTTCGACGCCGCCTACAGCGCTTACGGCGACTTCCAGCACGGCATCGAACGCTACTGGACCCTGGTCTGGCTGTCGCAGCAAGGCGTTACCGAACTCGATGCCAGCGTCATGAAGGAGGGCCTGGTGCGTGCCGAGACACTGCCACTGGTCTTCAAGGCGCTGGGCTGCGAGAGCCTGCCACGCGGCACACGCGTGCGTGTGCGCATCACGGGCATCGACCGCCTGACCCTCGATGTCCATGCCAATCTGGTGGGACGGCTCGACGAGGCGCCACCCGGCACGGCGGCCACCGATGACGACAATGACGAGGACGCCGCGGTGGCCGCGCCGCTGGCATTGGCCATCGATGTCGATGAGCCGGCCGACGCCCTGGAACCCAGCGCCAGCACGACCTGACACCCGCCTGCATGGCACGCCGCGAATACGTCAACAGCCACCTCACGCCGCCGCAGCGGCTGCCGGTGACACGCACCGGCCGCTGGCTGGCGCGGCTGACCACACTGCAGATCGCTTTGCTGGTGTCCGTGGCCGTGCACGCGGTGCTGCTGACCGTGCGCTTCGTCGATCCCGAGCGCTTCAACCGCATGTTTCAGGATACGCCTCTGGAGGTGATCCTCGTCAATGCACGATCGCAGGAAGCCCCGCTGCAGGCCCAGGCCATCGCGCAGGCCAACCTGGCCGGCGGTGGCGAAGCGGTCGCCGGCCGTGCCACATCACCGCTGGCGCCGTCGCCGACGGTCGAACTCGGTGAGTCGCCCGAGGAGGCGCGGCGCCAGATCAAGGAGTTGCAGGAGCAACAGCAGCAACTGCTGGCGCAGATCCGGCGCGAGGTGGCACTGTTGCCGCCGCCCGACCCGGCGCGCGAGGCCGGTACGCCCGAGGAGCGCGCACGCGAGGAACGGCGGCGTCAGCTGCTGCGCTACCTGGCCGAGATCGAGAAGCGCATCAATGAAGAAAATGCACGGCCGAAGAAGCGCTATATCAGTCCGGCCACGCGCGAAGCCGAGTACGCGATCTACTACGACGCCTTGCGCCGCAAGATCGAGGAGCGCGGTACGCGCGACTTCCCGGAGTACCAGGGCAAGAAGCTCTACGGCGAGTTGACGATGAACCTGACCGTCGATGCCGATGGCCGGGTGGTCGAGGCCGACATCGTTCGGTCGTCGAGTTCGCGCGTCCTCGATCGGCGCGCGCTGGCGATCGTGCGGGCCGCCAGCCCATTCGGCCGCTTCAGTGCCGAGATGCTGCGCCAGGCCGACCAGATCGTCGTCACATCGCGCTTTCGTTTCACGCGCGACGAGGGCCTCGAAACGTCGTTGAGCAACAGCGGCAGCCGCTGATGCCAAGGGCAACGTTGCCATGAAAGCGCCTTGGCTGCGCCCGCTCGGCCGACTCGCCGCGCTGCTGCTGATCGCCCTGCTGGCATTGCAGTTGTACTTTTTGGCGCGCATTGCGCTGATGGCGGTCATCGACCCGCAATCGACCACGTTCCAGCGCAGCGAGGCGTGGCGGCTGCTGACCGAGCGCGGGCGCATCGAGTGGAGCCAGCAGTGGGTCGACGACGAACGCATCGCCACCACCCTCAAGCGCGCGGTGATCGCCAGCGAGGATGCCGCGTTCACCGAGCACGCGGGGGTTGACTGGGATGCCATCGAGCGCGCGTGGGAGCGCAATCAGCGTGCCGAGGCGCAGGCCGAGCGTCGCAGCAGGGGCGCAACACCCCGCGAGGCTGCGCGCGTAGCGCCCAAGGTGGTCGGCGGCTCGACAATCACGCAGCAGCTGGCCAAGAACCTGTTCCTGTCGGGCGAACGCACGCCGCTTCGCAAGGCGCAGGAGTTCGTGCTGACGCTGACCCTCGAAGTGCTGCTCGGCAAGCGCCGCATCCTGGAGATCTATCTGAACAACGTCGAGTGGGGCGAGGGCGTGTTCGGTGCGCAAGCTGCCGCGAGGCACTACTACCGCGTCGATGCGTCACAGCTCGGCGCCTTCCCGGCGGCCCGGCTGGCGGTGATGTTGCCTGCGCCCAAGCGCTTCGAGAAGCGCCCGGCCTCGCCCTATGTGACCGGCCGCGCAGCGGTGGTGGTCGCGCGCATGGGCGCGGTGGAGTTGCCGTGACCGACCAGAGCCCTGCGTTGGCTGCAGCCGCGGCCCGGTTGGTGGTCGAAGAAGGCCTGGAATACGCCGCCGCCAAGCACAAGGCGGGCAAGGCGGCGCGCAGTCACGGGCGCGTCGGGTTACCCACCAACGAAAGCGTCGAAAGCGAGGTGCGTGCTTACCTCGATTTGTTCTGCAGTGACACGCAGCCGGCCGAGTTGCGCGCGCTGCGCAGGCTGGCATTGCGTTGGATGACCCAGCTCACCGAGTTCCGACCGCATCTGAGCGGAGCGGCATGGCGCGGCACGGCAACCCGCCTGTCGAGCTTGCATCTCGACCTGTATTGCGACGACTCGAAGGCGATGGAGATCGCACTGATCAACCTCGGCATCGCCTACGACAGCTGCGGTGGGCCTGCCCGGCACCGCGGCGAGCCGGGACTTGTGCTGCGCCTGGCCGACCATTGCCCCGAACTCGGCGAGCGGGTCACACTGTATCTGGCCGTGCATGACCTCGACGATCTGCGCGGCGCGCTGAAGCCGGATGCAAATGGCCGCAGTTGGCGCGGTGACACCAATGCGCTGCGGCGCCTGCTCGAGGAGGCCGCGTGAACCTGGACCGGCGCGGCTGGGTGCTGGGGACCGGCGTCGCGCTTGCGGCCGCCGCAGCGGGTGCCGGCTGGGCCCTGTGGCGCCATCGTGCCATCCCGCCCGAGGCCGCAGCGGCACTGTGGGATCTGAGCTTCGACACGCCTGGCGGCGCGAAGCTGGAAATGGGCCGGCTGCGTGGCCACTGGTTGGTCGTCAATTTCTGGGCCACCTGGTGCCCGCCCTGCGTGCGCGAAATGCCAGCGCTCGACCGCTTCCAGCGCGAATTCGCATCGCGCGGATGGCGAGTCGTCGGCTTGGCGGCAGACCAAGCCACGGCGGTCCGCGAGTTCCTCGCGCGCGCGCCCGTGTCTTTCGAGATCGGCCTGGCTGGGCCGGGTGGAATCGAGTTGTCGCGGCAACTCGGCAACCTCGCTGGTGGCCTGCCGTTCACGGTGCTGTTTGGCCGCGACGGCGCGGTCATGCACAGACAGATCGGCGAGACGCGATTCGACCAGCTGGCTGAGTGGGCAGCGGCCGTCCGACAGTAAATTCAGTCAATATGGGCGCTTCGGCGCCCAAATCGCTTAGAGTGATGGCCCTCGCGCCTCCCGGGAAAGAGCCTTGGGCGCCCGAGCCGCGAGCAAAGATCGCATCAGTTGACAACAGATGGCTGAATAGAGGATGGCCGGCGCCCGCGCTGGCCAATGGAGGAGACCCTGGATGGACCTGCGCAAGCTGAAGACCCTGATCGATCTCGTTTCGGAGTCCAACATCTCCGAACTCGAGATCACCGAAGCCGACGGCAAGGTGCGCATCGTGAAGGCGGATCCGCATCTGCTTCCCGCTGCAGTGGCTGCACCGGTGATGGCCACGCCGCTGGCGCCGGTCGCTGCGCCGCCGCAGTCCGCGGCGGCGGGGGAGGCGCCGGGGCAAGCCGGCGAGACGGCCGAGACAGGCCATATCGTGAAGTCCCCGATGGTCGGCACCTTCTACCGAGCTGCCAGCCCGGGCGGCAAGCCGCTGGTGGAAGTCGGCTCGCAGGTCAAGTCCGGCGAGCCGCTGTGCATCATCGAGGCGATGAAGATCATGAACGAGATCGAAGCCGACGAAACCGGCACGATCGCCAAGGTCCTGTGCGAGAACGGCCAGGCGGTCGAGTTCGGCCAGCCGCTGTTCATCATCGACCGGCGCGGTTGACCAGGTCGGCCGGCACATGTTCAAGAAGATCCTGATCGCCAATCGAGGCGAAATCGCGCTCCGCATCCAGCGCGCCTGCCGCGAGATGGGCGTCAAGTCCGTCGTCGTGTATTCCGAGGCCGATCGCGACGCCAAGTACGTCAAGCTGGCGGACGAGGCGGTCTGCATCGGCCCGGCGCCGTCGGCGTCGAGCTACCTCAACATGCCGGCCATCATCTCGACCGCCGAAGTGACCGACGCGGAGGCGATCCACCCCGGCTATGGCTTCTTGAGCGAAAACGCCGACTTCGCCGAGCGGGTCGAGCGCAGTGGCTTCGTGTTCATCGGGCCGACGCCGGAATCGATCCGCATCATGGGCGACAAGGTCGCGGCCAAGCAGGCCATGATCAAGTCGGGGGTGCCCTGCGTGCCGGGCTCCGAGGGCGCACTGCCCGAGGATCCGAAGGAGATCGTGAAGATCGCACGCATGGTCGGCTATCCGGTGATCATCAAGGCCGCCGGCGGCGGCGGCGGGCGCGGCATGCGCGTGGTGCACACGGAAGCCGCGTTGCTGCATGCGGTGCAAACGACCCGTGCCGAGGCCGGCGCCGCATTCGGAAATCCGGCCGTGTACATGGAGAAGTTCCTCGAGAATCCGCGCCACGTCGAGATCCAGGTGCTCGCCGACGAACACAAAGGGGCCGTCTGGCTGGGCGAGCGCGACTGCTCGATGCAACGGCGGCACCAGAAGATCATCGAAGAGGCGCCGGCGCCTGGAATCGCACGGCGCACGATCGAACGCATCGGCGACCGTTGCGCCGCGGCCTGCCGAAAGATCGGCTACCGTGGCGCCGGCACCTTCGAGTTCCTGTACGAGAACGGCGAGTTCTACTTCATCGAGATGAATACCCGGGTGCAGGTCGAGCACCCGGTGACCGAGATGGTGACTGGCATCGACATCGTGCAGATGCAGATCCGTGTCGCCGCCGGCGAAAAGCTGCCGTTCTCGCAGCGCAATATCCAGATGCGCGGCCACTCGATCGAATGCCGCATCAACGCCGAGGATCCGTACAAATTCACGCCGTCGCCGGGGCGCATCACGATGTGGCACCCCCCTGGGGGCCCCGGCGTGCGCGTCGACTCGCACGCGTACACCAACTACTTCGTCCCGCCGAACTACGACTCGATGATCGGCAAGATCATCGTGCACGCCGACACGCGCCAGCAGGCGCTGGCACGCATGCGAACGGCGCTCAGCGAGACCGTGGTCGAAGGCATCTCCACCAACATCCCGCTGCATCGCGAACTGATGATCGATGCGAAGTTCATCGAGGGGGGCACCAACATCCACTACCTCGAGGGCTGGCTCGGCCAACACAAACGCTGACTGCGCGATGCACGAGCTGGTCTTGCATGCGAACGAGGCGCTGGTCGAGCCGGTGTCCGATGCACTGATGTGCGAACTCGACGCGCTCGCGGTGTCGGTCGAGGATGCCGACACCGCCAGCGAGACCGAGCAGGCCCTGTTCGGTGAGCCCGGCCTGGCGGCATCGCGCCAAGCCTGGCCGCACTCGACGCTGCGTGCACTCTTCGCCGACGAGGACGCTGCGACTGCTGCCGCCACGCTGTTGCTGGCGCAGGACTGGGCTGCCGGGGTTCATGTGCGCTCGCTGCAATCCGTGCCCGAGCAGGATTGGGTTCGCCTGACCCAGTCGCAATTCGCACCGGTGCCGATCACGCCGACGTTCTGGATCGTGCCGACCTGGCACGAGGCGCCCGCTGCCGCGCGGCAGGTGATCCGGCTCGATCCGGGATTGGCGTTTGGCACCGGCACCCACCCGACGACGCGCATGTGCCTGCGCTGGATCGCCGGCCATGCGCAGTCCTGGCCGCGCGTGCTCGACTATGGCTGCGGCTCCGGCATCCTGGCCATCGGCGCGTCGCTGCACGGCGCGCGCAACATCGACGCCGTCGACATCGATCCGGCGGCCGTCGAGGCCACGCGTGCCAATGCCTTGGCCAACCGCGCCGTGCTGAATGCCGGGGCGCCCGATCAGGCCCGTGACGCTTACGCACTGGTGCTGGCCAACATCTTGGCCAAGCCGCTGGTGCTGCTGGCGCCACTGCTGGCAATGCATGTGGCACCAGGCGGTCATCTCGTGCTGGCCGGCATCCTCGACCGGCAAGTCAGCGAACTGCGCGAGGCCTATGCGCCGTGGCTCGCGCTCGACGTTCACGACAGCGAAGAGGGTTGGGTGCTGATGGTGGGTCACCGGTCCGCGACGCCGGCTGCGGTGCCATGAGCCTCGCGACGCGCTGCACTGCTTGCGGCACGGTTTTCCGTGTTGTCCAGGACCAGTTGAAGGTCTCCGAGGGCTGGGTGCGCTGTGGCCGTTGCAACGAGGTGTTCAATGCGCTCGAGGGGCTCTTCGATCTCGACCGCGAGTCAGCGCTGGGCTGGACGCCATCGCAGCGTGGCGCCCTCGATTCGGTCCCGGAGCACGCGCAGGAACCCGGCACGGCACAGGAGGAGCCGGCTGCGCCGGACGAGGTGGATTGGGGCCAGGAGCCCACCAGTGCAGCTGAGCCCACGTCGCCGGATACCGAAGTCGATACCCGAGCCGATTCGCAGCCCGAAATCCGGCAGCCTGCCGATGATGACGAGGATGATGAAGACGCCGGTGACGAACTCGCTCCTCGCGTCGCCACAGACGGTGCTGCTGCCGCCCCCGCCAATGAAGGCGACGTCCTGCCTGAAGGCTCCGCCCCGGCCTTCCTGCGCCATGCCGAGCGCGCCGCTCGATGGCAGCGCCCGCAGGTGCGATTGGCTTTGGCCGCGGCCGCCGTCCTGTTGGGCCTGCTGCTGGCAGGCCAGGCCATGGTGCACCAGCGCGATGCGATCGCCGCCCGTTGGCCGCAGACGACGCCACTGTTGGCCAAGCTGTGTGAGCCGGCCGGATGCGTCATCGAACCGCTTCGCCGCCTCGAGAGCCTGAGCGTCGAGAGCAGCGGCTTGACGCAGCTCGAGCCGTCCTCGCTGTACCGTCTGCAGGTATCGCTGCGCAGTCGAGATCCGATGCCGTTGATGGCTCCGGCGCTTGACGTGACACTGACCGACAGCCGTGGCGAGGTGGTCGCGCGCAAGGTCCTCGGTCGGGCAGATTTCGGCCCCACGAGCCCCGGGCATCTTGCCGCCAACGGTGAACTGACGCTGGTGGCCGTGCTCGATACCGGTGAGCGACGGGTGACCGGCTACAGCGTCGAGATCTTCTACCCCTGACCCCCAAAGAGGCTCCATGCCAGCACTGATCTGCGGCTCGCTCGCATTCGACACCATCACCAATTTCCACGGCCGCTTCGCCCAGCAGATCCTGCCCGAGCAGGTGCATATCCTGAACGTTTCGTTCCTCGTGCCGACATTGCGGCGCGAGTACGGCGGCTGCGCGGGCAACATTGCCTACAACCTGAAGCTGCTCGGCGGCGAGCCGGTGGTGCTGGCTGCGATCGGCAGCGACGGCCAAGACTACCTCGCGCGGTTTCACGAACTGGGCATCGACAACACATCGGTGCGCGTCGAACCGGATCACTACACCGCCCAGGCCATCATCATCACCGATGCCGACAACAACCAGATCACCGCATTCCATCCCGGTGCGATGGCGCAGTCGCATCTGAGTCCAGTGCCCGTGCGCAGCGACCTGGCGGTCGCGATCGTCGCACCCGACGGCCGCGAGGCCATGCTCGTCCATGCGGCGCAACTGCATGCGGCCGGCGTGCCCTTCATCTTCGACCCGGGCCAGCAGCTGCCGATGTTCGACGGTGCCGAGCTGCAGCACTTTGTCGACCAGGCCAGCTGGCTGGCCGTCAACGACTATGAAGCGCGCATGCTGTGCGAGCGCATGGCCACCGACATGGCCGCCTTGTCATGCACGCCGAACCTGCGCGGGATCGTGGTCACGCTCGCGGCCGAGGGCTGCGACGTCTGGCAGCAAGGTCGCGTCGAGCATCTGTCCGGCGTGGCGGCCAGCGCCGTGGTTGACCCGACCGGTTGCGGCGATGCGTTCCGTGCGGGACTGTTGTTCGGGCTCGAACGTGGCTGGCCGCTGGAGCGCTGCGCCGAACTCGGCAACCGGCTGGGGGCGCTGAAGATTTCCTGCCGAGGTGGGCAAAATCACCGCATCGAACGGTTGGCATTGGGTCTGTAACGAGCCGAGGGGCTGCGCAGGCGCGCGTCCATCACTAAAGTCGATGCTCAACATCGATTGAGCGCCCGCGCACCATGGACACCCTTCAACTGCTTGGCTTGGCTGGCGCCGCCATCGTGGGGGGCCTGGTGGGCGCAGCCTCCTGCTATTGGCCGTTGAGCCGCGTGATCGTGCAATTGCGCCTGCGACTTGAGCGGTCTGAAAAGGTCCGTGCTGGGGCTGTCGAAAGTTCAGTGCAGGCGCGCGAGCAGATTGCGCAACTGAACCGCGCCATCGCAGAGTTGCGGCGCGCGCACAGCCATCGGGCTGTCCGCGACGCCTTGCGCGAGCCGACAACGCAAGAGTTGGCCGAACGCGAATAGATCGTCCGGGTATTGCCGGGGAGGGGCTCGGTTCAGGGTCTCGCCGTAAACGCCGCGACCGAAGATCTGGGCCGGCACCTCTGTGACCACGTTGCACAAAAAAAACCCGGCCGAAGCCGGGTTTCCCTTCTTTGCCAGGGTTCCGTGCGGGTACAAGCCCCGCAGCGGACCCTCCCGGTTCAGGGCTTGTTGCCTGTCGGGAACGGCCACGCGGCCGCCGGGCTCAGTGCCGTCTTGGCCGCTGGGGCCGCAGGCGCTGCTGCTGCTGCCGCAGGTGCGGCCTTCTTGGGAGCTGCCTTCTTCGGGGCAGCCTTCTTCTTTGCCGCAGGCTTTTTCGCAGCCGCCTTCTTCTTGGCGGCAGGCTTCTTCGCAGCCGCCTTCTTCGCGGCCTTCTTCGGCGCGGCCTTCTTCGCGGCCTTCTTCGCGGCCTTCTTCGGCGCAGCCTTCTTCGCAGCCTTCTTGGCCGCCGGCTTCTTTGCCGCCGGCTTCTTCGCCGCAGCCTTCTTCGCTGCCGGCTTCTTCGCCGCAGCCTTCTTCGCTGCCGGCTTCTTGGCCACAGCCTTCTTCGCCGCCGGTTTCTTCGCAGCGGCCTTCTTGGCCGGAGCCTTCTTCTTCGCAGTTGCCATTTCAATCTCCTTGATCAAGTTGCAAAGAGCACCACATCGATCGAGCTCGATCGCCTGTGGCGATTCACCGCCCGAGGGTTGTCCGGCAGGATTGCCGGCTCCCCGGTTCGGTGAACGGGGTTGCACGGTGTGGTCTTGGCTTCTGTCGGCCTCGTCTCACACCGCGCGGGTCTTGATCTCATGCGTCCTGGCCAGCGACCGGCTCTGCGGCCGGTGCTACTCCCAGGACAGTGCGCCACCGGATTGGTACTCGATGACGCGTGTTTCAAAAAAGTTGCGCTCCTTCTTCAGGTCGATCATTTCGCTCATCCACGGGAACGGGTTCTCCTCGTTCGGGAAGAGCTCCTCGAGTCCGATCTGCGTCGCCCGCCGGTTGGCGATGTAGCGCAGATAGCCCTTGAACATGCTCGCGTTCAGGCCCAGCACGCCGCGCGGCATGGTGTCTTCGGCGTAGCGGTACTCGAGTTCGACGGCCTTCAGGAAAAGGGCCTTGATGTCGGCCTTGAACGCCGCCGTCCAGAGCTGCGGGTTCTCGAGCTTGATCTGGTTGATCAGGTCGATGCCGAAGTTGCAGTGCATCGACTCGTCACGCAGGATGTACTGGTACTGCTCGGCAGCGCCGGTCATCTTGTTCTGCCGGCCCAGCGACAGGATCTGCGTGAAGCCGACGTAGAAGAACAGGCCTTCCATCAGGCAGGCAAAAACGATCAGGCTCTTCAGCAACGTCTGGTCGTTCTCGGGCGTGCCGGTGGTGAAGTGCGGGTCCATCACGGCATCGATGAACGGGATCAGGAATTCATCCTTCTCGCGGATCGACGCGACCTCGTGATAGGCGTTGAAGATCTCACTCTCGTCCAGCCCCAGCGACTCGACGATGTACTGGTAGGCGTGGGTGTGGATCGCCTCCTCGAAGGCCTGGCGCAGCAGGAACTGGCGGCACTCCGGCGCCGTGATGTGACGGTACGTGCCGAGCACGATGTTGTTTGCCGCCAGCGAATCGGCGGTCACGAAGAAGCCGAGGTTGCGCTTGATGATGCGGCGCTCGTCCTCGCTCAGGCCGTTCGGATCCTTCCACGTCGCGATGTCGCGCGACATGTTGACCTCTTGCGGCATCCAGTGGTTGGCGCAGGTGGCGAGGTACTTCTCCCACGCCCACTTGTACTTGAACGGCACCAGCTGGTTGACGTCGGTCTGGCCGTTGATGATGCGTTTGTCGGCGGCGTTGACGCGTCGGTTGCTCGTGGCCTGCGGGGCCGTCACGGCGGCGTGCGTCGGCTCGAGTCCCAGACCCGCAAGGGCCTGCATCGGTTGAAACGGGAGGGGTGACGAAACCATGGCCCGCGCCTCGAGTGAAGGCTCTTGCGGGGTGCGAATTGTTGGCGTCGTCCTGTTGCTGACGTTGTCTTCCCAGACCAGCATGTAGCTATTTCCTGTGCGTTGAATTATCAGAGTGTTGCGTGCAAACACCAAGCACTTCTTGACATCGAGGCGCTTGCGTTGTTGCGCTCTTGCATCGTGTGTGCGCGGCGTTCAATTCAACGAATGATCATTGGCAGGCTTCGCAAGTGGGGTC
>Ga0208980_10001953_pt1 | contig 12506 bp, 10 predicted proteins | sample WetSurMetagenome_3_FD_187993 | JGI IMG/M metagenome (GOLD analysis project Ga0208980, IMG submission 187993) | Wetland microbial communities from Twitchell Island in the Sacramento Delta, sample from surface sediment Aug2011 Site A1 Bulk (version 2) | ecosystem: Environmental > Aquatic > Marine...
TTCCCAAACAAAGATTATGGAGGTCCCTACTGGAAAAATCTACCAAGCTATAAATTCTCGCCGCACCTCATGGTCGATAAGTGGACGACTCCAATTCTTATAATTACCGGGCAGAATGATTTCAGGATTCCATATACTCAGAGCCTTGAAGCATTTCAGGCTGCTCAGCTGCATGGTGTGCCAAGCAGATTGCTATTCTTCGAGGATGAATATCATTGGGTTACCAAACCTCAAAATGCAATAATCTGGCAACGTGAATTTTTTGAGTGGCTTGATACCTATCTGAAGTAAAAATCAGGTAAGTTAAATCTGAATTAAATGAATATTCCCGCAGATTCCGCCGATCGTCGCCGAATAAATCTGCATATATCTGTGTGATCAGCGGGAAAAAATATTAACCTTCCAAAAGCTTTTCTATCACAAGGCTCACCTTCTCCTCTATATCCATTTCACCATTGATCCAATGAATGCAGATGCCACGGCGTTCCATCCCCCTGAACCAGGTCATCTGACGTTTGGCGAACTGATGAATAGCGATTTCAAGCTCCTTCACCATCTCCTGGTAGGATAATTTTCCGGTGAGATAGTATGTAATATATTTATATTCAAGTCCATAATAGATCAGGGTTTCAGTATTTATACCTTTGTCAATCAGACCTTTCACTTCATCAACCATCCCGGAATCGAGTCTCTGTAAAAGTCTTGCTGTTATTCTTTTTCTCCTGGCATCTCTTTCATATTTTATTCCGACAAGAAGAGCCCTGATTTCCGGGAACTTGCTGCCGGCTTTCTTCACATTTCTCGAATAATGTTCAATTTCAATTGCCCTGATGACACGTTTCTTGGTGTCAATATCTGTTGTATTATGAAGGTTCTTAAAAGTCGAAAGGATCTCTTTCAATTCCTCCATTGATTTTTTCTCCAGCTTTATCCTCAGTCCGCTGTCAGGAGGCACCTCATGCATCTTGTAACCAGTGATTATACTGTCGGCATACATTCCGGAACCACCACATACAATCGGAAATTTTTTCCGCCTTTTCAGATCGGTATAAACTCTGTTAAAATCACGCTGGTATTCAAATACATTATATTTATAACCCGGATCAGCAATATCTATTAAATGATACGGAATCCGTGTGCCATCAACGATGTAATCGTCATAATCCTTTCCTGTACCAAGGTTCATTCCCCGGTAAACCTGTCGTGAGTCTGCACTGATAACCTCACCTCCTATCCTGTGAGCAACAGAAGCAGCAAGGGCAGTTTTCCCTGATGCAGTCGGCCCGACCACTACTAACAAATCATACACAGAGTTCAGCTCCACTATTGCATTTTTAATCATTTGGATATGTAAAGCAATATACCATTAATTTACGTAATTTTGCCGGACATTCAAACCTGATTTTTATGGTTCACGACTTTTTTCCTCTTGCAGTTAAAGACATTATAGTTAATCCCTCAAAAGCCTGGGAAAAAATTGACTCGGAAAACAGACCCGTCAGCGCCATTAGAAACAGTTTTTTATTACCATTAATACTGCTGGTCACTGTTTCTTCAATAATCGGCTCCTTACTATATGCAAATTCTGAACTGCTACCTGTCTATTCACTATTTATAGGTATTAAGTGCTTCATCCTCATTTATATTACAATCTATGCATCTTCATATATCATCAAAGAAATAACTTATCCGCTTGACCTTGGTAAGAGTTTTGCAATATCATACAGTTTAACAGTCTATTCTATTGTGCCTTTTCTTCTGTGTCAGATGTTTAGCCGATTATTCGAATCTCTTCTTTTTGTTAATGTCCTGGCTCTTTATGGCCTATATATCTTCTGGACCGGATCAGAGAAGTTACTTGCACCTCCGGCGTATAAGAAGATGCCTCTATTGATAGCTTCGCTGGTTGTATTTGCCGGAATATATGTAACGGTTGATTTTCTGTCTGCCAAGTTGCTCGACAAAGTCTATTATATGTTTTTTGCCTAATTAAGAAAAATGAAAGGCGGCAGAGGGAATATCGTAATAAAAAACAAAAAGGCTTCTCATGACTATGAGTTCCTCGAAAAATTCGTCGCCGGCATTATCCTCTCCGGAACCGAAATAAAATCTATCAGGCTCGGAAAAGCCACGCTGGCTGACTCATATTGCTTCTTTAACGATCATGAACTTTTTATTAAGGGCATGCACATAGCTGAATACTGGTGGGGCAATCTTAATAATCATGATCCATTCCGTGAAAGAAAACTTCTTCTTACCTCCCGTGAGTTAAGGAAGATTGAGAGGAAAATAAAGGAAACCGGTTTGACTATCATAGTCATCAAAGTCTTCATCAACGACCGGGGATTGGCTAAGGCCGAAATAGCAATCTCTAAAGGGAAGAAAGAATATGATAAACGTGAAACGCTCAAACGTAAAGATGCCACGAGGGAAATGGATCGAATGCGCAAGGTTTAGTGATGCTTTTCCGGGAAAAGACCTTAAGAAGAAATCAGAAGTTAGGACTGAGAAGATATCTGGAATAGAACTTAACGATATTATCCACAGCTTCGTCCGATGTATCAACCAGGGTCACCAGATTAAGATCTTCAGGCTTAATATTATGTTCTTCACCGAGCATTTCATCCTTGATCCATTCCAATAAACCGCTCCAGTACTTTTTCCCAACCAGTATTATTGGGAATCTCCCTATTTTCCTCGTTTGGATCAGAGTCAGAGCCTCAAATAATTCATCGAAGGTTCCGAATCCTCCCGGAAGAACAATAAATCCCTGGGCATATTTCATGAACATAACTTTCCTGATAAAAAAATGATCGAATGTAATTAGTTTATCAGAATCAATGTATTGATTAGGATGCTGTTCAAAAGGCAGATCAATATTTATCCCGACAGATTTACCTTTCCCCCGGGATGCACCTTTGTTTGCCGCTTCCATAATACCTGGGCCACCACCGGTGATAATCCCATATCCTTTCTGTGTCAGCTTATATGCGATATCTTCGGCAAGAATATAATACTTGTTACTCTGATTTGTCCGTGCAGATCCAAAAATTGAAACACAGGGGCCAATCCTTGCAAGTTTTTCGAAACCTTCGACTAACTCGGAGATAATTTTAAAGACTCGCCATGAATCTGTTGTATGAATTTCATGCCACGTTTTCTGTTCAAAGGCATCTTTTATAAGATCTGCAGGTTTCTCCATTTTGGTTTCACTAATAGTTAATCGACTCAAATATAATTAAATTCTCATGCCTTAAGTTCTGCACCAAGGTATTTCCCGGTATAACTTTCTGAACACTCCACAAGTTCCTCCGGTGATCCGGAGAATACAATATTGCCTCCGGCTCTGCCTCCTTCCTTGCCCAGATCAATGATATAATCTGCCATTTTTACAACATCCAGGTTATGTTCAATTACTATAATTGTATTACCCCTGTCAACGAGTTTATTAAGAACATCGAGCAATACCCTGACATCTTCAAAATGCAACCCTGTTGTTGGTTCATCCAGAATATAGAGTGTTTTACCGGTATCACGCCTGGCCAGTTCCGTTGCAAGCTTAACACGCTGAGCTTCACCGCCTGAAAGCGTCGTTGACTGTTGTCCCAGCTTGATGTATCCCAGTCCCACATCCTGAAGTGTCTTGATTTTGTGATAAATAGATGGCACATTGGCAAAATATTCTACCGCCATGTTTATTGTCATGTCCAGAACATCACTTATTGACTGACCTTTATACTTGACTTCCAAAGTTTCACGGTTATATCTCTTACCATTGCATTCTGTGCAGTGGATGTAAACATCAGGCAGAAAATTCATTTCGATGGTTTTCATGCCTGCTCCTTCGCATCCTTCGCAACGGCCACCTTTTACATTGAACGAGAATCTCCCTGCCCCAAAACCTCTTATTTTCGCTTCTGTTGTCTGCTCGAACAGCTTCCTGATATCGGTAAAGACCCCGGTATAAGTTGCAGGATTAGAACGCGGTGTCTTGCCGATAGGTGACTGGCTTACCTCAATTACCTTGTCGAGATGCTCGAGTCCGGTAATTTCCTTATACGGTAACGGAGGCTTACCAGCATTATGAAATCTCTTTGCGAGTGCAGGATGAAGAGTCTGGTTAATCAGCGACGATTTACCGCTTCCTGATACGCCGGTTACACAAATGAGTGTTCCCAGAGGCATGGACACGTCAACATTATTCAGGTTGTGTCCTGAGGCACCTGAGAGAACCAGGAAATTACCATTCCCCTTTCTTCGCTCACGCGGGATCCTGAATTTCTTTTTATTACTGAGATATGAAGAGGTCAGTGTATCCTGTTTCATTAGTTCCTCAGGATTTCCGTGAGCAACAATTAGTCCTCCGAACCGTCCGGCGCCCGGACCCATATCAATCACGTGATCAGCCGACATGATCATTTCCCTGTCGTGTTCAACAACAATGACGGAATTGCCGGCATCCCTCAATTGTTTTAATGCGGCTATAAGTCTGCGGTTATCCCTCTGATGGAGACCTATGCTTGGTTCATCAAGAATATAGAGCACATTCACCAGTCTAGAGCCAATCTGTGTAGCAAGTCTTATCCTCTGGCTTTCTCCCCCGGAAAGTGTTCTTGCACCTCTGTTCAATGATAGATATTCCAGTCCAACTTCAAGAAGAAAACCAAGCCTGGCTTTGATCTCCTTAAGAATTTCAGAGGCAATTAACTTTTGCTTTCCGGTCATCTTTCCCTCAACATCTGCAAGGAAGCTGGTTAACTCTTTTATATCCATAGCCGACAGCTCTCCAATATTTCTGTCAGCTATCCTGAAATACAATGATTCTTTTTTAAGCCTGGCGCCATGACATTCAGGACAGACATTATATTGAACATATTGGTCCTTAATTTTCGTACCGTTTTTTTTGCCGTTAATTGTTTCAATATTCCCGACAAAATTCACAACACCTTCAAAAGTCAGAAAGTAATTGGAGGTCATCCCAAGCGGAGTATTTGACAACTTAAGTACTTCATCCGAACCATACAGAATTTTATTGAGAGCATCCTCAGGTATTTCATTTATAGGGGTATCCAATGTAAATCCGTTCTTTTCAGCTATCGCTTCGATTTGCCAGAAAATCCAGGTATTTTTGTACTTCCCAAGTGGCTCTATTCCTCCTTTTCTTATACTAAGTTCCCTGTCAGGAATAAGTTTCTCCTCATCAATGCTCGATATCTCACCAAGGCCGTTGCAGTGAGGACATGCTCCCTGCGGTGAATTGAATGAAAAAGTATGAGGTGCAGGCTCGTTATATGACAGACCTGTCACCGGGCACATCAGGTGCCGGCTGAAGTATCGCGGCTCATTATTATCGGTATCAAGAACCATCATCACTCCATCTCCCTGATCGAGTGACATCAGAATTGAATCATTGAGTCTTTTATCGGAGGTATCACCCACTTTGAATTTGTCGACTACCAACTCAATGTAATGGGTCTTATACCTGTCGAGTTTCATTCCAGGAACAAGTTCCTTTATTTCGTTGTTAATCCGGACATTAAGAAAACCTTTTCGTCTGAGTTGTTCAAACAGCTCTTTGTAATGTCCTTTTCTGCCTTTTACAATCGGAGCAAGAAAAAACACTTTCTTCCCTGAAAAACGGTTCTTAACAAGTTCAAGTATCTGATCATCTGAATACTTAACCATTTTCTCGCCAGATGCGTATGAATAAGCGTCTGAGGCTCTTGCATAGAGTAATCTCAGAAAATCATAGATCTCTGTTATTGTTCCGACAGTTGATCGAGGATTTTTATTAGTGGTCTTCTGTTCGATGGAAATCACCGGGCTTAATCCTGTTATCTTATCAACATCGGGGCGTTCCATACCTCCCAGAAACTGCCGGGCATAAGCAGAAAGAGTTTCCATATAACGCCTCTGACCCTCAGCATATATCGTGTCAAACGCAAGTGATGACTTTCCACTCCCGCTTAAACCTGTGATCACAACTAGACTGTTTCGCGGAATGGTAACATCAATATTTTGCAGATTATGTACCCTTGCACCCAGGACTTTTATCTCCTCATTCATTTTGACTTCTTCTAATCACAAGGTCAGTTCTCCTTTTCAGTTATTTCGTTATTGCGCATACCCTCTGCAGGTATCTTGAGCAGATATTCCTTATTGGGTTTTGGAGTCAGGTAGGGCTTTCTGAGCCAGGGATTCAGTAGCTTTAACATTTTATAATTGGTACCGAACTTCCCTGCAAAAGCAGAAAAATCAGTTACAGCACTATCGACTTTCACTTCAAAGAATTTGAATTCAGGATAAAGTTCTGATAGTTCAATTCTATAACCATACTTTTCAGGATCCGTAATGATGAGCTTATAAGCCGCAACCCTGAAAATGTATCGTGCAGTTTCTTCACTCAGGAGGAGATCATAATAATTATGCTGATGCTGGATGTCTATCTGTTCATCAATAGCAGCTCGTCCACCGTCATATGAGGCTGCCGCAAGTGTCCAGTTTTCAAACTTATCATAGGACTTTTGAAAATAATCACATGCAAACTGAGTTGATTTTTCAACATCATATCGTTCATCGACAACAGTGTTTATCTCCAATCCTTCCTCCTTACCGGTCTCGGGCATAATTTGCCAAAAACCGGTAGCACCCGCCGGAGAGACCATATTACTGTATTCACTTTCGGCCGCTACCAGAAATTTGAAATCGTCAGGAATATTGTTTTTTTTAAGAATTCTCTCAATTACAGGAAGGTACCTGTTTGCTCTTTTAATAATAAGAATTGTTGAGGAATGTCTATAGGCGCTTGTAAGAATTTCACGTTCAAGACTTTCCCGTGTATCAATATTTTCAAGCGGCATTCGCTCTCCGGCAAATGTCACGCTATCGGGTAACCTGAATGATCTGACACTGTAAGTTGAATCAGTAACCTGTCTCCCCCCTCCCTGACGGCTGCTAAAACCTTTAAAGCTCTGTCCAATTAAAAGAATAATTAAAATAGTTCCGGCCAGAACAAATGCAGTGAAAACCGTTTTCCTTTTTGAATTTATCATAATAACTAAGGCTTCTGGAAATAAAGTGCAAAGGTAATACTTTTGAACCTGAAAAATAATTTCAGTAATAGTAAAATAAAAATGAATGAGTGGCATGTACAAGATACAGGTTACCGGTTGCATAGCAAGCCACAAAGGAGCAGATGAGTCTTATTTTATTTTTAAGGCTGAGTTAGTACTGACCAGAGCCCGGCTTCAGAATTTATAAGAAAAACCAGAGAAGATACCGAATGAGTAAGGATGAATGAAAGAGCCGGTAGTAACATTGATCGGGTTCAGGTAATACCTGAAGGTTGGTTCCAGATTGAGAGAGAATTTACCACTGATATTATACTCCATGCCCATTCCGATTGAACTGCTCAGAGTAAGAGGATTCAGTCCCTGCGTCTTCCCAACGGAATATTTATTGCCATCAATTGTTGTATATACCGAATTATTTACCAGCAGATTATAGGACAGTCCGCCAATAAGATTAATACCAATCATTTTATCAACAATCTTATATTTCAATACTACAGGTAATTCCAGGTAACTGAAATTCTGGTTCAGTGAGGTATTGACAGGATCAAGGCTTGCTTTTTTAGGGTCGAAGACATCATTTGTATATTCGGTAATTATTCTGTCAGATCCATTGGCTGCCAGGAAAACATCAGGGTTATTTGTATAAACTGTACCATTTGTAGTCAGCACCTCAAAGTTATGGTCTCCTTTAGTTACATCATATTTCTGAAATCCGTTAAATGAACTGATCCCGTCTACTTTTTGCCCAAGAGAAGAATAGTAAAGTCCTGACTGAACACTGAACCTTCTGGTTAATCTGTATGCAAATGCAACGCCGCCTGAATATGAAAAAAGAGGTTGTTCGGATGCCATCATTTGTTTTGAAAGTTCATCACTACTGGAGTTAAAACTTGAATAGTAGGTTGGAGAAGCCATTGCTGCAATAGACCATCTTTGCACAGGTTTTGCAACAACATTTTCAGGCAGAAATGGCAGTTGCTGGTATTTTATCTTTGCTGAATTGTCAGAAGAAGCATAAAGAGAAGTCTGGTTTGAGTGCCCGAACATTTCACTATTTGTCACTGACAGTCTTATTGATTCGGGGAGAGGAAGAGGCTGTGCGGGAGTTTCGGCGAATGCTATTTCCTGCAGTATTTCCGCAGGGTTTTCAGATGCAACTGCTGATCTGTTGCGTATCTCAGTTTTGTCTGATTTTTTTGCGATTGTATACTCAGGATTATTAATCTGTAACTGGCCTGCACCGTTAGAAGCCGGTGTATTAAAAGCACCGACAGATTGCATACTGGTAGCTGTTATTTCCCTGCTCCATTTGTAGGTGAAGAAACTGACGGTCAGAAGTACTGTGATTATAGCTGCTGCTCTTAAAAAGATGAGCTTCTGAGGTTTTATTTTAATTTCAGGGTGAATACTATCCCAAACCCCATGCGGAGGAAGGACCTCGTAATCTTTAAGTCCGTTCCTGAAAAGAAGATCAATATTTGCCCCATTTTCACTCATTTGCAACTTTCTTCTTTATTCCAGTGTATGAGCCCACTCTTCTCTGAAGAATAACTCTTGCCCGGGAAAGATTTGATTTTGAAGTGCCCTCCGAAATATTCACCATTTTACTTATCTCCTTATGTGAATAACCTTCAATTGCATAAAGGTTAAACACCATCCTGTATTTTTCAGGCAATTCCCTGATAATTTCAAGCAGATCATTAGCTTCCAGACCTGAGTAATCCTGATTATCAGGTTCTGCATCAGGCTCCTGTATCGTATCAATGTCATCGACCCTGTAAAGCTTATGCCTGCTTCGGAATTTTTCAAGTGCCACATTTACAGTTATCCGGCGCATCCAACCTTCAAAAGAACCTTCGTGTTTATAGTTAACAAGGTTTTCAAATATCTTAATGAACCCTTCCTGTAAGATATCTCTCGCTTCCTCATCATTACCGGAATACTGCAAACACACTGCGTATAGTTTACCAGCATGCCGCCTGTACAGAAGTTCCTGATCCCTCCTGTCACCCGCAAGACAACCTTTTATTATTTTCTTTATCTCCGACAAGGTTTATTTACCTGAATGAGATTATAAAAATATTAAATAATTATCTTAAATGCCAGTAAATTCTGAAAGATTGATGTAAAATATTAAAAAAAGGTTGCGTTTATACGCAGTATATTCGACAAAGCAGTTTATCCGACGCTAATTACACCCGTCAGTAAAATACAAATCAGGACTGCCATCTGCAAAAAGCGTAAAGCCAGCTGGAGGAAAAGGCATACTCCAGACACATACTTTACTCAGAGAGGGCATATAACCCAAAGCCAGCACTACTAATGACACATTATTTGACAGATCAAGGGAGCTTAACCGGTTTGAGCTGCAGTTCAAACTTACCAGGAAAATGTTATGAGTAACATCCAGAAATGTAATCTGATTATGATCACAGCTCAAATATGCCATTTTACTGTTCCCGGAAACATCGATGGCTGTTAACAGGTTAGACCCGCAACTCAATAATGCTAAGAAAATATTATTGGAAATATTTAATGATCGCATCTGGTTTTCATTACAATATAATTCAGTCAATTCAGTGTTTTTAGAAATATCCAGATCCTTTAACTGATTTAAACTGCAATATAAAAGCTCCAGAGAGTTATACCTTGATATATCCAGCGATTCTAACTGGTTGGCAGAGCAATTCAATTTTTTCAGGACGGAATTATTTGGAATAGCCAGGGTACTTAATTGGTTTCCAGGACATGATAAATTTTCTAACGCAGGATTATTTGAAACATTCAATCCGATCAACTGGTTTGAACTGCAATTTAACTCAGTCAGGCCTGGACTATTGGAAACACTGAGAACGGTCAGCCGGTTATTATCACAACTTACAGACTTCAATACAGCGCATTTAGAGAGATCAAGAGTGGATAATTTGTTTTCAGAACATGACAACACCTTTAACTTGGAATTATTTGAAACATCCAGGAAGATTATTTTATTCTTGAAGCAAAACAGTTCTTCCAGCGAAGTGTTTTTAGAAATGTCTAGTTTACTTAATTGGTTATCATTACAATACAGCTGCGTCAGATTTACAAAATCTTCAATTCCGGTCATATCAGAAATATTTTGATCGCCAACGTTCATGAAATGCACCGAAGCAGCCTCTGAGTGGCTGATTATTAAGTCATTGTTCAGATCAACTCCGTTCCGAAGCAAGGTATGAAAGAAATTGCTATCAATACACTGAACAATAGTATCTGCAACAGGGACTTTTGTTTCTTCTTCAGGTTTCGAGTCTTTTTTGCAGCGAATTAATACAACGATAGCCAGTATAACCAATAATAAGTTAACTAAGAATTTCATGATCGTTTATCAGATATGAATGACTTCTCCATAGGCGGCAGCTGCTGCCTCCATAATAGCTTCAGACATAGTAGGATGAGGATGTACAGCCTTGATTATTTCATGAGCTGTTGTTTCAAGTTTTCTGGCAACAACTATTTCTGCGATCATCTCGGTAACATTGGCTCCAATCATATGTGCACCCAGAAGTTCTCCGTATTCTGCATCAAAGATAAGTTTAACAAAACCGTCTTTTGCACCGGAAGCGCTTGCTTTGCCTGAGGCTGTAAAAGGAAATTTTCCAACCTTGATAGCATACCCTGCTTCCTTTGCTGCAGCTTCTGTAAGTCCGCACGATGCAATCTCAGGTGTAGTATATGTGCAACCCGGGATATTGCTGTAATCGAGAGGCTCTACTTCTTTTCCTGCTATCTTCTCAACACAGATTATTCCCTCTGCCGAGGCAACATGTGCCAGGGCCGGTCCGTGAACAATATCGCCAATCGCAAAAACTCCAGGAACAGAAGTTCCGTAATAATCATCTACAATGATTTTACCATTTTCAGTCTTAACCCCGGCTTTTTCAAGTCCAATGTTCTCAATGTTTGTTGTAATGCCAACCGCTGACAAGACAATATCCGCTTCAACAACGATCTTTTCACGGGGTGACTTGATAGTGACCTGGCACTTCTCTTTTGATGTATCGACAGATTCAACAGTTGAATCCGTCATAACCTTCATTTTATTCTTCTTGAATGTCCGCTCCAGTAGCTTCGAGACCTCTTCATCTTCAACCGGAACAATTCGTGGCAAAAACTCAACCAGAGTCACATTTGTCCCGATAGACTGATAGAAATTAGCAAATTCACTGCCTATTGCCCCTGATCCGACTACAACCATCGATTCAGGTTGTTTTTCGAGTGTCATAGCCTCACGGTATCCGATGATCTTCCTTCCGTCCTGTTTCAGGTTTGGCAGTTCCTTCGATCTTGCGCCGGTAGCTAAAATTATATTTGCTGCTGTGTATTTTTTTCTGTTCCCTTCTACGTCTTCAACTTCTACTTCATTATTTCCTGCCAGGCTGCCAAATCCTTTTATATGTTCAATATTATTTTTTTTGAATAAAAACTGAACACCTTTGCTCATTCCGCTGGCTACGTTTCTGCTTCTGGCAATGATTGCATTAAAATCTGGTTTAACCTCACCTGAAATGGTAATTCCATAATCTGTAGCATGTGTCAGATAATCAAATACCTGAGCGCTCTTCAGAAGTGATTTTGTAGGGATGCATCCCCAATTCAGACAGATCCCTCCGAGTTCAGCTCTTTCAACTACGGCCACCTTCATTTTCAACTGTGATGCCCTGATTGCAGCAACATACCCCCCGGGTCCGCTGCCTATTATTATAAGATCGTAATCCATTGTATCAGTAAATTAATATTAATTTATGTGTTTATAATTCAATTCTTTACTTCATTTTGCCTTTCGGAAAATTTTGAAATTAAGTGAGTAGCGCTTTTTACCAGTACCCAGATAACAACAAGTGTGAAAATTATTGTTGCACCCACCGGTATTCCTGCATAGTAAGAGATTGCATAACCAGTAGCGGTACCTATGAATCCAGCAATCACTGACCAGATAACTATTTTAAAATATACTCTAGTAAAAAGCATTGCAATGTTCGGGGGAATGGTGAGAAGCGAAATAACAAGGACAACTCCGGCCATCCTTATATTAAGAACAATTGTGAGTGCTATCAGAGATGTTGTGGTATATTTAAATACATCAACATATGATGAGTACGTCCTGGCAAAGACCTCGTCGAATGAGATATAAAGAATTGTCCGGTAAAAGATGCCGAAATAGAAGATAAGAATTACCGACATTATCCCCAGTGCAATTATATCTGCTTTGGAAACGGTCAGAATGCTTCCGAAGAGGTAACTCATCAGGTTGGGGGTATATCCTGGAGTCAGATATATGAAAATAATACCTACTGCCATTCCGAAAGCCCATAGTATTCCAATAGCGGAGTCTTCCCTTAGTTTTTGCCTGACAGAAAGGTACTCTACTCCAAGGGCTGACATGATACCAAAAAC
>Ga0208980_10001954_pt1 | contig 12506 bp, 9 predicted proteins | sample WetSurMetagenome_3_FD_187993 | JGI IMG/M metagenome (GOLD analysis project Ga0208980, IMG submission 187993) | Wetland microbial communities from Twitchell Island in the Sacramento Delta, sample from surface sediment Aug2011 Site A1 Bulk (version 2) | ecosystem: Environmental > Aquatic > Marine...
ACTCTGTTTGAGCTGCCATGATGGAACTGTGGGGATCGGTTCTATTGTGAGCAGATGGGATGAAATTATGATGGTGACAGTTCCGGGCGTCATCGATGAATCAGGGAAGCTTATTGGAGGACCGGGATATCTCGGGACAGACCTTTCAGGAGGACATCCGATATCGATTGTCTTTGATGAAGCGCTGGCGAGCAAAAGAAACTCGGCAGACCCTCCTCTTTCCCGACTTAACTGGCCTATAAACGACCCCGATATAAAACTTGATCCGACACAGGGCAGGTACGGAGTCCAGTGCACATCCTGTCATGACCCCCATGGCAGCAAGGCAGCAGGCGGATGGCCTCCGTTCTGGCATAAAGCAACTCATGATGAGGTATGTATTGTATGTCACGAAGAAATACCCCCCGGAGACATAGAATGGTAAACATTCGCTTACTCTCAGCAGTGTCTCTCATAGGTATATTGTTCCTCTCTCCGTCATCACTTTATTCAGATTCGGGAAATGAAAGACCGCATGGTGATAAGACCAAACTTCTCAAGGGGTGTGCAAGTTGTCATAAAGGTCATGGCATATATAACACCCCTATGCTCACAGAAAGAAAAGAAGTGTATTGCTTCAAATGTCATGGACGTACTATGTATTTAGAAAATGCAAAGAGAGTCGGGGACATTGCCACAGATGTTACGACAGTGAATATTCAGGGGGAATTCGAGAAACCCTATCATCATCCTATTGAAAAAATTGGGATCCATACCTATGGAGAAATACTGCCTGAAGCAGATGCATCCATGCCAAGACATGCAGCATGCGGAGACTGCCATCACCACCACTACGTGAAAAAAGAAAATAAAATGTCGGGCATCAGGGGCACAAACAGAGACGGATTAAGGGTGCGGATAACTTCTGAATATGAACTCTGCTTTAATTGTCACTCGTATAGCGCAAACCTTCCCGCAGACCAAACCAATAAAGCAGAGATGTTTCATAGCTCAAACCTATCGTTTCATCCGGTAACCGCTCCAGGGAAAAATAGCGATGTGCCAAGCCTTGTTCCTCCTTTAACGACTTCAAGTCTTATACACTGTACTGACTGCCACAATAATGACGATGCTGCAGGTCCGAGAGGTCCGCATGGCTCAACCTACAGATATATATTAGCCAAAAACTATACGACAGTTGACGCTGCGGAGGGTCCTTTTCAATATGAACTCTGTTATAGCTGCCACCGAAGGAGCAGCCTCCTGAGTAATGAAAGCTTTCCGCTCCATGATTTGCATATTTCAACGGTTGGGACTTCCTGCAGGACATGCCACAATCCACATGGGAGCACCCAATATACCCATCTCATAGATTTTAGCAGATCATCGGTTATGCTATCAGATCGTGGAAACCTTGAATATAGAGATTTCGGCAGCAGGGCCGGGCAATGTTCTCTTAACTGTCATGGGCAGAATCATGATGCAGTTGTATATCCGGGAGCGACTCTAAAATCCGCTCCAGCACGGTATCCTTTCAGACGGTAAGACCCTTAAAGGTATCGAAAAATAAATTCACAACATCTACACTTTCCCATGGAACTTTTTCGAAAGGAGACTTTTTATAAAGAAAAATTGTAGGGCAGGAGGCGACCTGCCCTACCTCAGGAGACCTCTGAGATGTACCCGTTCATAACTCAGAGGATATGCGGGGTTTGACCCGAACCCACAAAATAATATTAGCACTTGCTTATTTTTAATGTCAAGTGCTTTTTGCAATTGATCCTTTGTTACTACTTTTTTAATGTCAGGTATCCGGAAAAAAGAATCAGGATGCCGCCGATGAGTGTATTTACTCCCGGAATTTCTTTCAGAAATACCATGGCCAGGCATATCGCGCAGACCGGCTCCAGGTACCCAAGTACCGCAGCCTTATTCGCTTGAACATATTTCAGTCCCTGATAATAGAGAACAGGCGCAAGAGTAGAATGCAGTACTCCCACTACAAGGAAACTCCAGGCTGCATCAATGGGAAATGCACGGATAAACGGCAACAGAAGAATAGCCACAGTCAGATTGGTGAGAAAACAGAGTACGAGGACATGAAACCGTGAAGAATGAAGTCTGAGCAGTAGTATAACCAGAGCATACGCAATCCCTGAGAAGAGACCTGATAAGACTCCCCTCATCTGTCCCTGCTCAAGTGAAAACCCGTCGAGCATAATAAAAAGTCCTGCAGATCCCAGAATAATTTCGGAAACGATTCTTGCCGTGAGAGCTTCCTTCAGAACAAACGGCGCGAGAAAGGCAACGATAATGGGCGCGGTGTAATGGGTCAATACAGCGTTTGCTATTGTAGTATTCTGATATGCGTAATAAAAAGTAAAGGTGTTTAAAAGCATTACAAAACCAAGCAGAAAAGCGTATTTGAACTGTTTGAGAGAAGGCAGTTCTTTTCTGTATTTCTTTTTTGTCAGGAGCAGGCCCTGTATGATAAGAGCGACAATGAGAGAATAAAAGATAAGGTGGTGTATTTCTGTTCCTGAATACCGTATGACGATACCGAGTGAACTCCATAGGAAGATCGCAATGAGGATCGATAGAGAGGCCGTAGTGTTCGTCACTGATTACCGGTCATGCGGGAGATTCATCATTCCAATGCAAGGGGCTTTACATTCCTGAGGACAATTTTTCTAAGCTTTGCAGGAGGTACGGTTTGTATGAGTTTTTTGCCGCTGTTAAGAACAGGGATGAGAATATCACTAAATTTTTCGCCGCATGTGCAGGCATACTTTTTCCGGCCGTTAGGAACTATCTCTCTCGTCCCGCACTTCGGGCAACGCAGGACCCTTTTACTGCCCGACCACTTTCCCCTCTTGGCCAAAGGCCTGCCGTCGACTTCCATGATATCCATTGCATAATCAACAACCGGTGCATTGCTGATGGAAGTACCTATACCATATCCATCAACAACTGGGTTCAGAACAGGTATGTCCTCTTCCTTTATTCCGCCGCTCGCATAGAACCTTATATAATGGTATCCTCTCATATCCAGTTCCCATCTGGCTTCTTCAAGAATACGGTAAAAGTCTCCCCTCCTTGATGACGGGGTATCGAAACGCACGGCGAAAAGCCTTTTCCCCATGGCCTGCGCAACATTCAGACATTCGAACTTCTCGTCAAGAAACGTATCTATGAGTGCGACTCTCCTGAACTTTGGCGCCAGAACCTCATCGTAGGCCTTTATGGCTTCTACGGTAGAACCCATACAAAGGATAAGCGCATGTGGCATTGTCCCCATGGGGTCTTCACCAATCATCTCGCCGGATTTCACAACCGCCACCCCGTCGCATCCTCCAATATATGCATTCCGTTCGATCATCGGAGCAAGGATCGGATGCATCCGGCGGGCGCCGAAGCTTATGACCGCTTTTTCTCCTGCACGTTTCTTAAACCGTGCCGCCTTTGTTGCTATCCCGGAAGCCTGGCAGATGAGGCCTAATAGTGCAGTCTCGTAAACGCAGAAATCCTGGTATCTTCCCTCAATTTCCATGACCGGCTCATAGGGATAAAACACAGTCCCTTCCTTCATAGCCCTGACTTTGATAGGGAGTCGCTGCATCAGATACATTGCTTCTTCAAGCCCTGCAAAAACTGCCCAGGGCCAGTTGTCAGGAAGCGATTTCGCGATAAATTCCGCCTTGACAACAGGATTTATCTTCTTTGCTTTCAGTATTTTCAGGGACCGTTCGAAATACACATCGGTAATCTTTCCTTCAAGGATGTCCTTCGGTTCTGCTGTGTGGAACATATTCCCCTCCTTTTCTCCGGAGTTTTGATGCTCTCATGAACAATTATATGCCCAGTTTCACAAATACTTTTTTCTTTATATACTCCAGCACCCGTTCTACTTCTTTTTTTATTGTCTGTTTATCGGACCCTTCCACTCTGTATTTCTCGTCTCTCAGTCGACGGCTCTGAAAACCCTCTTCCTCATGTTTTCTTAAAAAATCTTCGGGGATCCCATCGGGAATCTCCACATCATTTATGATGGCCCATGCAAGCGTCCAGGCCCTTGCAACGTTTGCTATCGTATATCCACCGCCGCCCAGCGCCACCCATTTGGGGGAGATATCCCTGATTTTCCCGACAACTCTGCAGAATCCGTTCGTTGTGTAGTTCAGATGGGCAAGGGGATCGCCATGAAAGGAGTCGACGCCAAGTTGCGCAACAACAATGTCCGGGTTGAATTTATTGATTACAGGAGGAACAATTTCATCAAATGCATAGACAAAAAGTTCGTCATCAGCAGTAGGCGGCATCGGGATATTCACCGAGTACCCTTCCCCCTCGCCTTCCCCTGTCTCATTCTCAAACCCGCTGCCTGGAAAAAGGATTGTTCCGGTTTCATGGATCGATATGGTCAGAACCCTGTCCGTTGCATAAAAAGCATGCTGCACCCCGTCACCATGATGGGCATCGATATCAATGTATGCCACTCTTTTCCCTTTTCTGAGCAGTGACATGATCGCTACAACAGGATCATTGATATAACAAAATCCCGATGCACTGCGTGACAGAGCATGATGCAGTCCGCCTGCAATGTTGAAGGTCCTGTCACATACGCCGCTTGCGACAAGGTCAGCCGCCTGCAACGAAGCTCCGGTGACAAGCCTTGACCAGTCGTAGACTCCTTTGAATACAGGGTTGTCGCCCGGGCCGAGTCCAAAAAATTCAGCCCCCTGTTGTATGGCGCCTTTGTTCACCGCTTTCAGCATTTCGATATATTCCTTTTTATGAAACAACAGCAAATCCTCTTCATTCGCCATTTCGGCATCTATTATTCGTGCATTGGGCAACGAGAGGAGTCCGCAGGCGCTGATAAGTTCATAGGTAAGCTGCAGTCTGTACGGTTTCAAAGGATGCATCGGACCATAGGAATACCTTGTGAAACCGTCACTGTAAAGGAATGCCGTTTTCATATCTCCGTTTCATTGTATCAGATTCAATCAGCGCTGTCTTATTCGAAGCTGATAAACCTTTTCGGATCAATCTTCTGTGCCACCTTTGAAGGCAGAAACCCTGCTGCAAGGGTAGTCAGAAAGAGCAGCAGCATAACAATCGACAGATAAAAATACGGCATGTGAAATTGTATATACCATCCGAAAGAAATTTTATTCACAACATAAATAAAGACCATACTCATCATAGGCCCCATGAGAGCCCCCAGGAATATGCCGGCAATCCCCACAAGTCCTGCGGCCAGAACAAACATCTGTTGAATCTGTTTCCAGGACGCCCCTATGTATCTGAGAATACTGATCTCCCGCTTCCTTTCAAAAACAAGCGCCAGCAGGGTATTCACTACTCCGATAAGGGAGACGAGAATCGAAATGAGTTCGATGGCATAGGTGATCGCAAAAGTTTTGTTGAATATGTCCATGATTTTGTCGCGCAGTTCCTGATTATTCATGATTTCAAGGGTATACTGTGGCAAAAGCCGCTCTCTCAGTTTCCGGATGAACTCTTCAACCTCCACGCCGTCTTTCACGTACACACTGATCTGTGTTGCATCATCCAGCCCCCAGTATGTGCGCAACCACTTCCTGTCTATATAAATAAATCCGGAGGTTGTCGAATAGCTTGAAAAAACGTCGTTGATCCTGAATGCCTGTTTCCCGGACGGGGTCATGAGTTCAAGCATATCACCCTTTTTCAGACCGTATTGAATGCCGAGATAATCAGAGATGCCCGCAACTTGTTCCGTTGTCTCCATTTCTTCAAGTACCCTCATATAGTCTGAATTAAAATACCGTTTTCCCGAATATTTCCGTTTGACTCCGATATCGGCAAATCCGGCGATAATCTTTTTGCCGTTCAAATCGATATGTAATCCTCTGAATTTGTCCACCCCCGCCACTTCAGGATATCCCTTTACCGTAGCGACTATATCCTCAGACATGGGAGAGAAGCAGTAATTCGCCTTGCAGGATACAGGTTTGATATATACATCGGCAACGATATTCCTGTTGATCCATTCCTTTAATGAATTCCTGAAAGAGAAGATCAGGGTGAACAGGGCGATAATCAGGGCGCTGCTGATCGCAACACTCATCAGCGCAACGGCAAACCGGTAAATATGTCCGTTCATATCCCCGGTGGTGATGTTCGCTGTGACCCTGAAGGCTTTTTTTGCAGGCCTTTCTATCACCTTCAGCACGAAGGAAAGGTAAAGGGGAGATAAAAACGTAAAGCCGGTTATGAGGAAGAGTATGCCAAGATATGCAAGGACCGGGAATGCAAAAGGCATTGAGTGATAGTCTATATACGCCAATGCTACACCCAGCAGTATTCCGAAAACACCGATTGCTGCAAACCCTTTCTGATATTTCCGGTATCTTCCTTCAAAAGAACCCTGCCGGGCGCTTTCGGCAGGTCTGATCTGCGAAGACTCATATGCAGGGACTACAGAAGCAAGGATCGAGACGAGTAATCCAATGCAGAGAGCAATCAATGCATCACGGGATGTGATGAGATAATCCGTTATCGACACAGCGCTATACATTGTCGAAAGGGTTTTTTCTACCGCAATTACGGAAAAATATGCGGTAGCCTGTCCCAGCAGAATGCCCAGCACTGAGCCGACGGTTCCCAGAACAAGTCCCTGGAGGATGAAAAGGGTCATAATTGTTTTTCTGTCGGTCCCGAGGCCGCGCAGGATTCCTATCTCTGTTCTTCTCTTCAGGACTGAGATAAAAACAGTGTTGTAGAGGAGAAACAGTCCAACGAGTATCGCTATCAGGCTCACAAACTGGAGGTTATATCTGAATGAGGCAACAAGACCTTTCTGGTTTTTTATGACCTCCTCAACCCGTTCAATACCGAGGTTCGGGGGAAGCAGCGCACGTATCTTTTCGGAGGAATCTTTACCCGTTTCAAGGTCTATTCTGCTGACAAGCCCGGTCTTCCCAAGATATTCCTGATAATTGCCGAGGTCCATGATAACCTTATTTGCAGGAAGTCTGGCTCTATCAAGGACATCGATAATTTCCAGCGGGTATTCTTTATCGTAGAGAACCGTGCTGAAGGTATCCCCCTTTTTCAAACCATGCTTTTCTGAAAACTCCTTTGTTATGAGGACGCCGTTTATTACCCGGTAAAAATTCAGGACATCGATGTCCCTAACAGATCCTAATTTAAGGACAGCGAGCGCCTTTACCGTGTAGATTCCGTTCAGGTCTATCGTTTCCCTGAATGAAGGAATGTATCCAAATGTCTTTATTACCGGAAAGCTATTGTCTGATACCGAACGGATATCCCGGTATACCCGCTCATCGAAATCTATTCCTGATATATCAAAGATCTCATAGTTTGTTGCGGTCTGTATCCCCCTGATATCCGCTTCAAAAGAGGTAATAGCCCGGTCCGAAGCTACCTTTACGCTGACAAAGAGTCCAATACCGAGTGCAATACCGATAATCGATAGGAACGTCAGGAACTTTTCTTCCCTGATATTCCTTACCACAAAGAGCCTGACAAGTTTTGTGAATCTCATTGAAGCATCATTCCGTCTCTTATCTGGAACGCCCGCCGGGCATATTTGGCTATATAGGATTCGTGTGTTACCAGGATTACAGTCTTGCCGGTCTCCTCTTTCAACTGACTGATGAGTTCCATAATCGCCTTGCCGGTTTCACTATCAAGACTTCCGGTAGGCTCATCAGCAAGGATAATCCCGGGATTGTGAATCAATGCCCTGGCAATTGCCACCCGCTGCTGCTCACCTCCGGAGAGTTGATAGGGATATGCATGCGCCTTCCCCCTGAGTCCGACGTGATCGATCATTTCAAATACACTGTTTTCTTCGTCTCTCTCGTTCAACAGCAAAGGCATGAGCACGTTTTCGAATACCGTAATATTCGGAAGCAGGTTAAAGAACTGGAATATAAAACCGATCTGTTTTCTTCTGTAAGCGGTAAGCTGTTCTTCATTATATGAAGATATGGCTGCACCGTCGACGAGAATTGTTCCTTTATCCGGACTGTCCATCCCGCCAATAAGGTTCAGAAGGGTTGATTTCCCTGATCCGGAACTGCCGGTTACAGAAACAAAATCCCCCTTTTCAATGGTGAGACTGATCCCCTTAAGGACTCTGTTCGGTCCATATGATTTTTCTACGTTCTCAAGTTGAATCATACGTTAATACCCTGTCATCTCCACATACGCCCTTCCCTTTGCAGTCCCCTCAACAGTACATGTTCCTTCCCAGTAGTAATTACCCGTTGTGTTCTGTGAGAGGACTTCCTGATCCTGAAGAGAAGGCATAATTCTGAGGTTCAGTTTTTCGGACGGTATGGTTATCTCCCACAGGGAAGGATAACGGGCTCCGCTTTTCTGTGACCGGTAATGATCCAGAATCGCAACCTTGAAATCGTCTTTCGAGAGATGCCGGTATGCTCCGTTTGAATAGACAAGAGTCCCTGATGAATAGCGATCGGTTGTTCCGTCCTTTTTTCTGATATGGTAAAGCATGATTTCCCGGTTGTCATCAAGCTGGATCGCAAACCAGTCCCATCCCTGCTGATCCTTGCTCAGTCCCCGTGATGAGAGTTCCCTGTCAAACCATGTTTTTCCCTTTACCGTATAAGTATCTCCACCTATTTTGATTGTACCTTTGGTATCCATGCTGGGATATGAGAAATAGATCGACGCATTGAGCGGCGATTCAGAAGATTTTCTTGAATATCCGTTATTACCATTGAGTACAAGAGGTTTTTCCGGTACAAGAAAGAGGTTCAGGGCTTTTTCACTGTCCTCTGCCTGTATATGCAGTTTCTTTATATCGCCCTCAAGAATATTCTTCCCGACCCATACCTTTAATGAATGCTTTTCAGCACCTGCGAGTTGATATGCATCTGTGTCCGCCCTGTCACTAAACAAGAACGCGTGGTTCTCCGGATCCGAAATTGCAAAATGAGAAATATAAATTCTCTTTACGCCGAATTCTGATTTAAAGTCACGCTCCTGAACGTTAACGATAAAAAAAGTGAGTTCATACCCGAATTCCCTTCCCTTTTCATTCATAAGGTGACCGGTAAAATACCACCACTGGACGCGGTATTCATCTTTGAAATGAAAATCACCAGGAATGGAGACCTTTGTTTCCGGACTCACCTCCTTATACTCCTGAGCAAAAACGAGTGAAGAGAAGAGGACGGCTACGGAGAGCGCTGTCATGAGAGAGACATGTATTTTCAACACCGGATATTTCATGTAATTTTATTATAATTCAGAATCCGTTCAACTATGCTTTAATGATACCTGATAATGGGGAAAAGGCATCTGAGGCTCATCTAAATAAATCTTGACATAATCGGGCAAACCGCTATAATAGCAAATAAATCAGTGAGATAAGAGGCGACTGTATGAGGAAACAAAGCACTTCATTCCATGCCGTAAGAAAATATTTATTTACCGTCTTCCCCTTACTTCCCTGTCTCCTGCTCATTATGGGGGTGCATATTCTCCACGCTCAGAATATCGATCCGTCGTATGAAAGAGCAATCACCAAAGCCGCTCTCAAAATCGAAAATAACGATTTCGAAGGGGCTGCTGCAGATGCACAGGAAGCATTACGAATCAACCCTCATGATGAAAGGGCTGCACTTTATCTTGGTATAGCATTAAGCCGTTCCGGAAAGAAAGAATCTGAAGAAGCTCTGAAAAAAGCCCTATCCATAAATCCTCAAAATCCCCGGTCTAACCTTGAACTCGGTATCTATTATTACAATCAAGGGATATTCGAAGGATCAAAGGGCTATCTTGAAACTGCACTAAGGATTGCCCCAAACACAGAGATCGCTTCAAAAGCACAGCAATACCTGAATAGCATAAAAACCCACGGCAGCGTTAAACCCTGGTCACTGAACTTGTCACTGGGCGGTCAGTATGACAGCAATGTTGTTCTCAATGATGGAGACTCTCTGCCCCAAGGGATATCGGATAAGGCGGACTGGCGGGCTGTCTTCACTCTCAGGGCCAAATATAATTTCCTGAGGAGCGAAAAGATCGAGGGTGCCCTCGGATACAGCTTTTATCAAAGTCTCCACGCAAGCCTTTCAGATTTCAATGTTACCGATAACCTGCCTGAACTGACTATGGCCTTTCATCTCGCTCCGTGGATCACGCTCAAAGGCATGTATGCGTTTGATCATGCCCTGGTTGGCGGCGACGCCTACAGCTATTCCCATATCATTTCTCCGTCAGTCGTTTTTTCATATTGGAAAGGTTTGGCAACCACTGTTGATTACAAATATAAGAAAAACCATTATATGGATACAGACCTTTTTGAAGACAATTCAGCGAGAACGGGGTTTAACAACTTTTTAGGGATCACTGAAACCGTACCTGTCGGTTCTTACGGGAGCATACGGTTTGGATATGCATATGATAATGAAAATACGGAAGAGGAATATTGGTCCTATTCCGGGAACAGATATTTCCTGGGAATGCAGTGGAATCTGCCGGTCAGGTTTTATCTGGATCTGTACGGTGAATATTATGACAAAAATTATAAGGAAAGATATCCGTCTGCTGATAGATTGAGGGAAGATATTATGAAGACCGTTTCAGGATCGCTGACCAAAGTTTTCTCGGACAGATTCTCAGCCTCAATCGGTCAACTCTATATAAGAAACAAATCAAGCGATGACATCTTCGATTATGACCGCGCAATAACAAGTTTATTTTTTACTGTGAGGTTTTAAAATGAAAAAAACACGTTTCACCTTCATTCTGCTTGGTATTCTTTTGCTGGTACCGGTGTCTGCTCTGGCAGCTGATACTGTTGGCTCTTTTGTAGCAATAAGAGGCAAGGCAAATATCGAGAGAGAGAGAACTATCCGGGAAGCTCAACTAAAGGAGAGTATTTTTCTGAACGATACAGTCTCAACGTCTGCAGCTTCAAGGGCAAAAATGCTGTTTATTGATGACAGTGTCCTCACCCTTGGCGAGCAATCGAAGGCTGTCATAAAAGAATACGTCTACAGCCGGGATAAAGGCGGAAAGTCGATTATCAATCTGCTCGACGGCAAGATGCGTGCAATCGTCGGGAAAACAAAATTTGAAATACACACCCCTACTGCGGTTGCAGCAGCGCGTGGCACGGTAATTCTCTGTGAAACCGGTATCGTTAACGGCAAACAGGTTACAACATTTATTTGTGTCGAAGGTGAATTCACGGTAACAGGCACCTACCCCGGTTCGGAAGGAAGCGCCTTACTCAAACCCGGCATGATGATAACGATCATAGCAGGCGAGCCGTTCCCAACTACTTTTCAGGCTCCGGCCGGCAATACGGAAGATCTCCTTAATGCAACCAATATCAGCTATGAACTTTCCATCCCCGGTCCGGCAGAAATAACACTCGGTCCTGGTCAATTTGTTATAGAGCAGATGTCAATTCTTCCACCGGCCTCCTTCGAACCAGGAGCTATCGGCTCAACTCCGGTAACCATTGATATTATATTCCCAAAATAAATGAGGGGTTCTATGAAAAAGATATGTATCACAATAATGCTTCTTGCCTTAGTCATAGGGAACGTCCACTGTGGTGGAGGCGGTTCGGCCAGCAGCAAAAATACCTCCCTTGTAACAATTACGGTTGGAGACACCGGACAGACCGCGTCGGTTCAGATTCAGCCTGAAACATTTTTTACAAAGGTTGCCTCATTCCTCAAAAACCTGAAACAATCCGCTGCCCTTGCGTCCATACCATCAAATGTCTATAAGATTGTATTTATGATTGCAGGTCAGGACATGTCTACAATAACCAAAGAAGTATTCATCTTGGGACAGACTCAGATCCAGGAATCCTTTTCTGTCCAAAATGGGAAGAACAGATATTTTCTTGTCGAAGCAAAAGACATTTCCGGAAAGGTTTTATATCGCGGTGAAGCAACATCCGATCTTAACGGAAAACCGGTACACCTTTTCATCACAATGCAGGCGCTGGATTTTACTCCACCGTCTGTTATTTCAACTGATCCTGCACCAAACAATACAGGGGTAGCAATAACTTCTCCGGTACTCATAACTTTCAGCGAAACCATGGATCCTGCTACATTCAACTCGGCGACATTTTCAGTAACAGGCGCCGGGCTGTCTCTAAGCGGCACTTTTTCGGTGAATGGCGCTGTAGCGACTTTCACTCCTTCCTCACCCCTCGCATACAGCACCCTGTATACTGCCACAATCACAACCGGGGTAAAGGATACGGTTGGAAACCCTTTGACTTCTGATCATTCATGGTCGTTTACAACAGCAGCCGCACCTGACACAACACCACCAACGATAACCGGAGTAAGCCCGGGAATCGATGCTGCGGGTGTTGCAATAACTTCAACGATAACAGCCACATTCTCAGAGGCGATGGACCCTTCGACCATTACATCGTTCGCATTTCTCCTGAAAGACAAAAACGACAATACAGTAACCGGAACAGTTACTTATACAGGAATGACCGCTACCAG
>Ga0208980_10001955_pt1 | contig 12505 bp, 16 predicted proteins | sample WetSurMetagenome_3_FD_187993 | JGI IMG/M metagenome (GOLD analysis project Ga0208980, IMG submission 187993) | Wetland microbial communities from Twitchell Island in the Sacramento Delta, sample from surface sediment Aug2011 Site A1 Bulk (version 2) | ecosystem: Environmental > Aquatic > Marine...
CACCATCATGGTGACCGAACCGGTGGTGGCCAACGCCGATGATTCGGTCGACTATGCGCGGGACGTGATGACCAAATCGCATATCGGCCACCTGCCGATCCTCGAGGGCAACAAGCTGCTCGGCATTATTTCCTTCCACGACGTCGCGCGCGCGTGTCTCAAGGAAGCCAACTTCGAGAACAGCCTGCTCAAGCGCTATATCAAGCACTGGCCGGAATAAGCGGGATTCCTCTCTGCAATCCTCCACCCAGAGGGGGGCGACCGTAATGCCCAAACCGGTTAACGGATCGACTCGATGTCGATTTTCTTGTCGAGGACCTGCGGCACGATCAGTGCGTAGCCCTGTTGCTGCCAATGCGCGAGTTCGGTGATGGCGTTGGGCACGACCTCGACGAAATCCTGGAAATCTTTCAGCGCATAACCGTAATCCTCGGCCGCCTGGCCGCACACCTTGAATGACACGCCGAGCCCGGCGAAGTAGCGCATGCGGTCGACCGCTTCCTGATATTTCGCTTCGTTCTTTTTGGCCAGCGTCACTATTTCGGTGCCGTGGATCACCACGATGATGTTCAGGTCATCGGGCGGATAGTTGTACGGCGCGGCCTCCAGTGTGTTCGACAGCGAGCGTACCCAATACAGCGCGCTGCCGATCTTGTGCGGGTCGTCCAGATAGAACTCGAACATCACCTTGGCCGGGTCATAGGGCGTGGCCACCCATTTGCCGGCAGCCAGGGCGGGAGCAAGCATGCCCAGCCATAGCAGCGTCAGCAGGGTCAGGATGCGCTTCATGGCAATCTCCTCGTTTGTGGACGGGTGTCCGAGTTATAGGCGCTGTGCGGCGTTGTGCTGCAGTCGCCGCAGGGTCTGGAACAAGTGAAGCCGTGCCGGGTCGATGTCGCCGGCGGCGACTGCTTCCTGGAGCCGGCATCCGGGCTCGGTCTCGTGCTTGCAGTCGCGGAACTTGCAGTGTCCCAGAAAGGGACGGAACTCGATAAAAGCCGATGCCAGGGCGTTGCCATCGAGGTGCTGCAATGCGAATTCCTGCAGGCCGGGTGAATCGATCACCGACGATCGGGCGTCCAGCCGGTGCAGGCGGGTGTGGGTGGTGGTGTGGCGGCCGCTGTCGAGTGCTTCGGAATACTCGGCAGTCACCGCATCAGCGTCGGGAAACAGCGCATTGACAAGCGTGGACTTCCCCATGCCGGACTGACCGATCAGAAGGGTGGTGTGGCCTTGCAGGGCCGGTCGCAACGGCGCCACATCGGTCAACGCCGACAGGGTGACGAGCGGATAGCCGATGCGGGTGAGCAGTCCCAGGCGCTCGCGTGCAACCGGTGTTTCCGGCAGATCGGCTTTGTTGAGAATGAGCAGGCTGGCCATGCCCTGGTCTTCGGCAGCCAGAATGCAGCGCTGCACCAGTTCCATCGAAAAACTAGGCCGTGCGGCCACGACCACGGCAATCTGGGTAACGTTGGCGGCAATCGCCTTGGTCTTGAAGGCATCGGATCGGTAGAGCAGGCTGGTGCGCGGCTCCAGGCTTTCGATGACACCCTGCGAGCCGTTCAGACGAACATTGACGATGTCGCCGCAGACGGCACGCAAATGACGCCCCTGGATCAGGCACGCCAGCGGATCGTGCCCGGGGATGTCGACGATGAATCTGCGGCTGTGCGCCGCGATGATCTGGCCTTGCAGCGTATTCAGAATCGGGGAACTTCCTCGCCGGCCGACTTGACCTGGTGGGAGAGGCCGAGAATGCGGTGCTTGAGTTTTTCGGACAGCCGCGAGTAATCGCCATTCAGCAGGGCCAGGGCCGCACCGGTGTCGCCGGCCAGATGCAGGCTGACGACCTGGGCGGCATTCTGGTGGAACGTGGCGTGCAGCGCGCGCACCTCTTCATATCCTGGCAGCACTTGCATCGGTTTGCCGTCGCCGTAGATCCATTTCCCCAGCGCGCAGCGGTCGTCGAGCTTGATCGTTTCCGGGTCGAGTTGTTCCTCGCTCTTGCCTGCCAGATAGGCAGTCAGACGCTGCTTCCACATGACGTGGGCACCAATGATTTCCATCCAGTTCATACAGTTCCAATCAAGTGAGGTTGAACCAGGAACATAAACGGATGAATGCGGAAGCGACTTTAAGGTTCTAAATTTCCAGCAGGCTGTCGACCTTGGCCGCGCAGATGAAATCGTTCTCCGACAGGCCACCGATGGCGTGCGTCCAGAATTCTACGCGACAGGTGTTGTAGCCAACGATGAGAAAGGGGTGGTGATCTTCACGGTGCGACACCCACATCACCGCATTGGTGAAAGCCTGGGTCTGATAGTGGTCCTTGAACTTATACTCCTTGGCGATTTTCACGCCGTCGCGCTGCCAGCCCGCCAGGCCCTTGAGCAGCGGCCCGATCTGTTCGTCGGTCAGCGGCGCGACACCGCCTTCGCAGGGCGCGCATTTCTTGCGAACGAGTTCCTCGACGATGGTGGTCATCACGGTTCCTTACTTGAACTTGTAGTACTGCTGGTTGAGATAAGCGGCCACGTGCGCCTCATCTTCCGGGAACCAGCCTGCGCCGACGTTGGCGTTACAAGCCGAGATGCGGGCGGCCAGTTGCTGTTTGGTTTTGACCTTGCGGTCGGCGCGCGTGTAGATCTTGCTGCCGTCACCCCCAAACATGTTGGCGTGACAGCTGACGCAGTCCTTGTCATGCAGGGTTTTGCCGACCTTGGGGTCGCCGCTTGCAACAGGGTTGGCATGGGCTACTGAGGAAAACATCAATACTGTAAGTAGAACCGTCAGAATTTTCATGGCAGGACTCCGGGACAAGATGCCTAGATTATGGCTGCAAGCCGAGCCTTCTGCCACCCCGTGACAGTCATGGTCTATGCGAAAATGGGGATCGTTTAATTCAGGAAATCGATATGGCGCTCAATCCCACGCATCTGCTCTGGCTGGACATGGAAATGACGGGCCTGTCGCCCGACGTCGACCGCATCATCGAAATTGCCATTGTCGTCACCGATGCCGACCTCAACACCGTGGCCGAGGGACCGGTGCTGGTGGTGCATCAACCCGACGAAGTCATGGATGCAATGGACAACTGGAACAAGGGCACGCACGGCAAATCGGGGCTGATCGACCGCGTCAAGGCCTCGCAACTGGATGAAGCCGAAGCCGAGGCACAGATGCTTGAGTTCGTGAAACAGCACGTTCCGGCCAGGACTTCGCCGATGTGCGGCAACTCCATCTGTCAGGATCGGCGCTTCATGGCGCGCTACATGCCGCAGCTTGAAGCTTTTTTCCACTACCGCAATCTCGATGTCAGCACGCTGAAGGAACTGGCCAAGCGCTGGCGGCCCGGACTTTCCGAAGCATTCAAAAAGTCCAACAAGCACGAGGCCCTGGCCGATATTTACGAATCCATCGACGAACTGAAGTACTACCGCGAGCATTTCATCCGCTCTGCATAAAACCAAGCGGCCGGCTGCGATCCCCATGCCCAAGGGCGCAACGCATGAATTCATGCTTGAAGAGCAGTTCGCGGTATTTGTGAGCTAAAAAATGCCGGCCCAAAGGATGGGCCGGCAGGGTGGACAGCCTGACTTACGATTCAGGGTTTGATATATACGTAGCCTTCCTTGGCCTGCAGTTTGCCGATCTCGGCCACGCCGGAAGGCACCACCTGGGCCTCCATGATCACGGCGCTATCGTCCATTTTGCGGCCCTTGAGGGTGTTGCGGCACACGTCGAAGGTGACGCCACGGTTCTTCAGGCCGGCCACCTGGGGCTCGTAGGGACCTTTTTCGTCCTGGGCGTTGTTGAGGAGAAAGTCGATGCCCTTGCCGTGGGTAACCACGACAATCTTGGCATTGGGGGACGCCTCGAGGTGATTTTCGATATTGCGCAGGGCGGTTCGGGCAACCGTGTAGTCGTTGATGTGATAAACCACCTTCTCTTCGACGACAACTTCGGCGCCATCCTTGGCATGGGCCTGCGCGGCGTAGGTCATCGGCGCGGCTGCCAGGATCAGGGCAGTAAGCAACGGGGTGAGTGTGCGTGTCATGCTATTGAATCTCCTCAATTGATATATAAATATGAACCAGCTTGATGCAAGCCTGTTCATATGACGTTAATACTGCCACGCTTATTCCATTCCTGCAGGTGAAATTTGTGGAATAAATGGACCACACTCTGCGTCACACCTACATGACCCTAATCAGCCGATTTTTGTTTGGCCCTTTTCGTCCCAGTGTGGAGGCGATGCGACCGTTGCTCTATCGCATCGCTTACGCATGGTGTCACGATGCGGCGCTGGCCGATGATCTGGTGCAGGAAACCCTGTCCAAAGCATGGACTCGGCGTGCCCAGTTGCGCGACGAAGCGGCGCTGAAGGCCTGGATGGTGACGATCATGAACCATTGCTGGCTCGATCATCTGCGTAGCCGGCGCGACTTTGAAGATATCGAGGACTGGCGCGACGAACTCGAATCCAGTGCCGACACACCCGAGGCGAGTTGCAACCGCGAACAGGTGATCGCCTGCGTGCGTTTAGCGGTGGCGCGTCTGCCGTTGGGGCAGCGCCAGGTGCTGACACTGGTGGACCTGGAGGAATTTGGCTATGCGGAAGTGGCCGCGATCCTGGATATCCCGGTCGGCACAGTGATGAGCCGCTTGTCGCGGGCGCGCACGAGCTTGAGGCAGAGTTTGCTGAATACTGCGATGCAGCCGCCCACTGCACAGACGCTGCTGAGGAGAGTGAAATGAATTCCTGTGTTTCGGATGAAACCCTGCATGCCTTCGTCGATGGCGAACTTGATGTGACCGAGAGTGAAGCGCTGATCGCACATATGCGTGAAGACCCGGATCTGGCACAGCGTGTCTGCAACTTGCGCAGCCTGCAGAGCATGGTGCGTCTGGCGTACGTCGATCCGCCCGTTGCCGATGGCCGGAAATCACCCAGCACGACGCGTCGTAAATTCCTGCAACGCTGTGCCTTCGGTGGCCTTATCCTGATGCTGGGTCTGGGTGGCGGTTGGGCATTGCATGGTGCTGAATCGCAACCTCTGGCATTCCTGCCCGCGACCGGCACCAGCGGCTACCAGATGATCAGTCTGGAGCATGAGGCCGATCCGAACCGGGTCATGCTGCATCTCGACAGCGCCGCACCCGACAAGATGCTGGCGGTGCTGGATCAGGCAGAGCGTCTGCTGAACGAGGCGGAAAAGCAGGGACGGGTGATGCAGCTCGAGGTCATCGCCAACAGCCGTGGACTCGATCTGCTGCGCGCTGGCGTGAGTCCCTATGCAGAGCGCATGGCGCAATTGAAGCGTCGCCATGCCAACCTGCAGTGGGTGGCATGCGGCCAATCGGTTGCCCGCTTCCAAGGCGAGGGCCAACAGGTCGTGTTGTTGCCCGCCACCCGAACTGCGCCTACTGCCATCATTGAAATCGTCACCCGGCTCCAGCAAGGCTGGACCTATGTTCGGGTTTGAGAGCGGAACAAGGCTTGCAGTCCTGCTGCTGATTTTGCTGGTGCCGGTTGCGGCAGGGGCAGCCGGGCTTTCCAATCAGCTTGCAAACCATCCGTCGCCGTATCTGGCACTGCACGGCCACGACCCGGTTGCCTGGCAGGAGTGGAATGCCGACACCCTCGCACGCGCCCGGCGCGAAAACAAGCTGCTGTTCGTTTCGGTGGGTTACTTCGCCTGTCACTGGTGCCACGTCATGCAGCGCGAAAGCTACAGGAACCTGCAGATCGCCGCGATCCTTAATCGTGATTTCATCCCGGTCAAGGTCGACCGCGAGCTCAATAGCGGCCTGGATGACGCCTTGCAAACCTTCTCGGCACAACTCAATGGCGCGGCGGGTTGGCCCCTGAATGCCTTTGTCACCCCTGAGGGCTACCCGGCGTTTGTTGTGTTGTATGCACCGCCGGATGACCTTCGCAAGCTGTTGACCCAGCTTTCCGGTCGCTGGGCGACGGACAAGCCAGGTGTCCGGCGCCTGGCCCGGCAGGCCGCCCCACCCCCAGCCCAATTGCCCACCCGCGCGCCGCTGAATGCTGCCCGCATCGAAGGTGCCTGGCAACGGTTTATGGCCGGTATGTGGCAGGAGGCTGATCCCTTGCACGGCGGTCTGGGCCAGATCAGCAAGTTTCCCATGGCGCCTCAATTGCATGCGCTGCTCGAGCGGCAGGCCCAGCAGCCGGATGCCAGACTGGCCGAATTCCTGCGTTTGACTTTTGATCAGATGGCCGCACGCGGGCTGCGCGATCACGTCGGTGGCGGATTCTTCCGCTACACCACGGATCCGGGGTGGGACACGCCGCATTTCGAAAAGATGCTCTACGACAATTCTCATCTGGCCATGTTGTACCTGCAGGCCGCGACGGTTTTGCGTCAGCCGCGTTATCGCGAGATTGCCCGCAGCACCCTCGAATTCATGCAGGACGAGTTGCTGGACGCCGCCGGCGGCATGTACAGCAGCACTTCGGCGGTGGACGCGGCGGGCCGGGAAGGTGCGACCTACCTGTGGGAACCCGATGAACTGAAGCGGCGTTTATCGCCCGAAGCCTATGCGGCCGTACGGCGGGTATGGCGGCTCGATGCCGCGCGCAGTTTTGCCGAGGGCTATCTGCCAGCAGAGTTCAACACGCCGACAGCAGACGAGCGGCGACTGCTGAACGAGGCTGCGACCATTCTGTTGCCGTTGCGCCGAGCGCGCAGTCTGCCCAAGGACGACAAGATGAATGCGGGCCTGAATGGGCTGGCGCTGTCTGCATTCAGTCAGGCCATCCAACTGGACCCGGCTTATCGGAAACGTGCCGACCGCCTGCAGCGCTTCCTGCTGACTACGCTGGTGAGGGATGGGCGTCTGATGAAGGCAATGGCGCATGGAAAGGTTCTGCCGCAAGCCGAGCTCGAGGATTACGCTTATGTTGTGCAGGGCTTGCTCGACCATGCCGATGCCACCGGCAACCCGCAATCGCGCTCTCGCGCAGGCGAACTCGCGCATACCGCCTGGAAATTGTTCTGGAGTGAACAGGGCTGGAAACATGAAGCTCGTCCTTTGCTGGCTACGCTGCAAGCCGAGCCGGCTCTGGCCGATGGTGCGCTGTATTCGCCGTCAGATGTGCTGATTCTGGCCAGCCTGCGTCTGCCGGATCCCGAATTGAATCGACTGGCGCGCTACGCTGCATCATTGAGGCTGCCAGCGATGGAACAGGATGCGTACGTCTATCCAACCCGTTTACGCTTGTTGACCCAAGCATTATCCGGGTGAGCGTATGGATTCGACCTAGTTGATTCCGGGTTCCTGCGACGACTCGTCCGTGCGCTGCATGGGGCGCCGCCCCACCAGAATGACCAGATCGAGCATTTGCTGTTTGCGCGCCACCCTGAGACGTGTCCCCGCGCCCGGCTTCAGGTCGGCAATCAGATTGAGCAGCGAGGCCGAGTCGGTTACCGCTTTGCCGTTGACCGCCAGCAGGATATCGCCAGGGTGGACGCCGCCGGTGTCTGCGGGGCCGCCCTTCAGCACCCCTGCGATCAGGGCGCCTTCTGCGGTTTTGAGATTGAAGGAATCGGCCAGTTCGGGGGTCAGGTCCTGAACTTCGATGCCGACCCACCCGCGCGTCACGCTGCCGGTCTTGATGATTTGTTCCATCACCTGGCGCACGATGCTGACGGGAATGGCGAAGCCGATGCCTTGCGAGCCGCCAGTGCGTGAATAGATTGCGCTGTTGACCCCGACCAGATTGCCGGCCGCATCGACCAGTGCACCGCCCGAGTTGCCCGGATTGATGGCGGCATCGGTCTGGATGAAGTTCTCGAAGGTGTTGATGCCTAGATGGGTGCGGCCGAGCGCGCTGACGATACCAGCGGTCACGGTCTGGCCGACGCCGAACGGATTGCCCACCGCCAGTACCCAGTCGCCCACCCTGAGGCTGTCGGCCTGGGCAAAAGTGATGGCAGGCAGATCGCTCGCATCTATTTTCAGCACCGCCAGATCGGTTTCAGGATCTGCGCCCACCACGCGTGCTGGCAGGGTCTTGCCGTCAGCCAGTGCCACCTGGATTTCGTCGGCGGCTTCGACCACGTGCTGATTGGTCAGGATGTAACCATTCTGGCTGACTATTACACCGGAACCGAGATTCGATGCCTGGCGCGGACGCGAATCCAGCCGATCGCCGAAGAAATAGCGAAAGATCGGGTCCTGAAGCGCGGGGTGAGCCGGGTTGTTCACCTTTTGCTGGGTAAAGACGTTGACCACTGTCGGAATGACTTTCTTTGCCGCGGGGGCGAAGGATTCGACGGGGGACACACCGCCCGAAGAAGAATGCTGCGCCTGCTGAATGGTGAGGTTCAGCGGCTGCGATTGCCAGTGCAGGAGGTCGGGCTTGAACAGGGCGATGATGAACAGCACGCCCAGGGCGACCGTAGTGGATTGGGCGAAAAGCAGCCAGATTTTGCGCATGTTGATTGAATTCAGGAACTTGGCGTGGTTTTGCCAGCCGCGATTATAGCCCAGGGGATGCGGCGCATTGCGTTATCTCGCTGACGGGCTTCCGGTCGGAGCGTCAATTTGGTTAGAATGCCGGTTTTATCGCAATTCGTTCAGGTTAGGTAAACATGAGCCAGGAAGTCGATGGGCAAAAAGTGGACACAGGTAAACGAAAATTCCTGATCGCCGCAACCAGCGCTGTAGGCGGAGTCGCCGTGGCGGGGGTGGCGGTGCCGCTGGTGATGAGCATGATGCCGAGCGCGCGCGCCAAGGCAGCGGGTGCGCCGGTTGAAGTGGATATCAGCAAGGTCGAGCCGGGCATGCTGTTGACCGTCGAATGGCGCGGCAAGCCGGTGTGGGTCGTCAACCGCACCAAGGAAATGCTTGACCAGTTACCGAAGAACAATGCTTTGCTGGCTGATCCCAACAGTGACATGCCCCAGCAACCCGCTTACTGCAAGAATGCAACCCGCTCGATCAAACCTGAATTTCTGGTGGCGGTGGGTATCTGCACCCACCTAGGATGCTCGCCCACCTACCGCCGGGATGTTGGCGCAGCCGATTTGGGCGCCGACTGGCCGGGCGGTTTCTTCTGTCCCTGTCACGGTTCGCGCTTCGATCTGGCCGCGCGCGTGTTCAAGGGCGTGCCGGCCCCGACCAATCTGGTGATCCCACCTTATCAGTTCGTCAGCGACACCAAGCTGCTGATCGGTGTGGACGCAAAAGCACCGGGTCTTTCTAAAGAGCAAGGAGCTTAAAGAATGTCTGCCCTGCAAAAAGTGATGGGTTGGGTCGATGACCGCTTCCCCCTCACCGCGACCTACAAGGCGCACCTGTCCGAATACTACGCGCCCAAGAACTTCAATTTCTGGTACTTCTTCGGCTCGCTGGCGCTGCTGGTGCTGGTGCTGCAGATCGTCACCGGCATTTTCCTCACCATGAACTACAAGCCGGATTCGGAGCTCGCCTTCGCATCCGTCGAGTACATCATGCGCGACGTCGATTGGGGCTGGCTGATCCGCTACATGCATTCCACCGGTGCGTCGATGTTCTTCGTCGTCGTCTATCTGCACATGTTCCGCGGCCTGATGTACGGTTCCTACCGCAAGCCGCGCGAACTGATCTGGATCTTCGGCGTGCTGATCTATCTTGCGCTGATGGCCGAAGCCTTCCTCGGCTATCTGCTGCCGTGGGGCCAGATGTCGTTCTGGGGCGCCCAGGTGATCGTCAACCTGTTTGCCGCCGTGCCCTTCATCGGTGACGACCTGTCGATCTGGATTCGCGGCGACTATGTGATCTCGGACGCCACCCTGAACCGCTTCTTCGCCTTCCACGTCATCGCGCTGCCGCTGGTGCTGATCGCGCTGGTGGCCGTGCACCTGGTGGCGCTGCACGAAGTCGGCTCCAACAATCCGGACGGCGTCGAGATCAAGAAGAAGAAAGACCCGGTGACGCACATTCCGCTCGACGGCATTCCCTTCCACCCGTACTACACGGTGAAGGACATCGTCGGTGTCATCGTCTTCCTGATGGTGTTCTCGGCGATCGTGTTCTTTGGTCCGGAGATGGGCGGCTACTTCCTGGAAGCCAACAACTTCATCCCGGCCGATCCGCTGAAGACCCCGCCGCATATTGCGCCGCTGTGGTACTTCACCCCGTTCTACGCGATTTTGCGCGCGGTGCCGCCGATGTTCGGTTCGCAGTTCCCGGGCGTGGTGGCAATGGGCGCGTCGATCGTCGTGATGTTCTTCCTGCCGTGGCTCGACCGCGGCAAGGTCAAGTCGATCCGTTACCGCGGCCCGATCTACAAGATCATGCTGGCGCTGTTCATCGTGTCCTTCGTCGGCTTGGGCTACCTTGGCCTGTTGCCGTCCACCCCGGTGGCGACGCTTGTTGCCCAGGTCTTCTCAGTGATTTACTTCCTGTTTTTCCTGTTGATGCCCTGGTATACCTCGATTGACAAAACCAAACCGGAACCGGAAAGGGTGACTGGCTAAATGAAACGCTTGAAGAACTTTCTTTTCCTGCTGGCAGCAGTCCCTGTCATCGCTTTTGCGTCGGAAGCCGGTCCTCAACTGGACAAGGCGCCGGTCAATCTGTCTGATCAGGAATCCCTGCAGCGCGGCGCCCGCATGTTCGTGAATTACTGCCTCAACTGCCACAGCGCGGGTGCCATGCGCTACTCGCGGATGCAGGATCTGGGTCTGACCGAAGACCAGATCAAGGACAACCTGATGTTCGCGGCTGAAAAGCCGGGCGAACTGATGAAAGTCGGCATGACCAAGGCGGATGCCAAGGCCTGGTTCGGCGCCACCCCGCCGGACCTCAGCGTGGTTGCCCGTTCGCGTGGCGCTGACTGGTTGTACACCTACCTGCGTGGCTTCTATCGTGACGATAGTCGCGCCACGGGCTGGAACAACACCGTGTTCGACAAGGTCGGCATGCCCCACGTGTTGTGGAGCCTGCAAGGCGAGCAGATTGCCCACTTCAAGACCAGCGTCGACCATGAAGGCAAGGAGACGCATGTTTTCGATCGTTTCGAACTGGTCAAGCCCGGTAGCGTCACGCTGGCCGAGTACGACGCCATGGTCGGCGACCTGGTCAACTACCTGACGTGGATGGGCGAGCCCGCCCAGCTCCAGCGCAAGCAGCTCGGCCTGATCGTTCTGGCTTTTCTGGCGATCTTCTTCGTAGTGGCCTACTACCTGAAGAAAGAATTCTGGAAAGACATACACTGAACCTGGTTATACCGCTCGCCAACAGCCGGACTGTGTCCGGCTGTTGGCGTTTTAAGCATTAAATACGCAACACGATAAGGAACCCCCGTCATGATGACCTTGTATTCCGGCAGCACCTGTCCTTATAGCCATCGCTGCCGCATCGTCCTGTTCGAGAAGGACATGGACTTCGAAATTATTGATGTGGACATGCACAACAAGCCGGAAGAAATCGCCAGCATCAGCCCCAGCGGCAAGATGCCGGTGCTGGTCGAGCGCGACCTGGTTCTGACCGAGTCCAACATCATCAACGAATACATCGACGAGCGTTTTCCGCATCCGCAGCTGATGCCGCCCGACCCCGTCATGCGCGCCCGCGCGCGGCTGGTGCTGTTCAACTTCGAGCACGACCTGTTCACCCACGTCAACACGCTGGAGCACTCGCTCAGCAAGGCGTCGGACAAGGCGCGCCTGGAAATCCGCGACAGCCTGTCGCAGCTCACGCCCATCCTCACCAAGCAGAAATACCTGATGAACGACGAGTTCTCCATGCTGGATGTGGCGATTGCGCCGCTGCTGTGGCGCCTCGAACATTACGGCATCGAGTTGCCCAAAATCGCCGTGCCGGTGCTCAAATACCGTGAGCGCCTGTTCAGCCGTCCCGCTTTCATCAGTGCGCTGACGCCGACTGAAAAAGCATTGCGTAAATAAAAGGGCAGGGCAGCCGTGGCGGAAATTTCAACCAAGCCGTATCTGATCCGCGCGCTGTATGAATGGTGCACGGACTCGGGCTATACCCCGCAGATACTGGTGATGGTCGATGCCCACACCCGCGTGCCGCCGGGTTTCGTCAAGGACGGCCAGATCGTGTTGAACATCAGTGCCGGCGCCACCCGCAATCTCACCCTGGACAACGACTGGATCCAGTTTTCTGCGCGCTTCGGCGGTGTCTCGCATGAGATTTCCGTTCCGGTGGATCGCGTGGGCGCCATCTTCGCGCGCGAAAACGGCCAGGGTCTGCATTTCGAGCCGGTCGATACGTCCGCGCCGCCTGACCAGACGCCGCCCACCCCGTCAGGCGATTCGCCCGTTCCGCCCAAAGGCAAGCCCGCCCTCAAAGTCGTCAAATAATCGGGCTATCCATCGCGCGACATCGCTATAATGTCGCGCGTCGCCGCTTTAGCTCAGGGGTAGAGCAACCGCCTTGTAAGCGGTAGGTCGTCAGTTCGATTCCGACAAGCGGCACCACCCAATACAAAACCCGCATCTTCATCGATGCGGGTTTTTTCGTT
>Ga0208980_10001956_pt1 | contig 12501 bp, 10 predicted proteins | sample WetSurMetagenome_3_FD_187993 | JGI IMG/M metagenome (GOLD analysis project Ga0208980, IMG submission 187993) | Wetland microbial communities from Twitchell Island in the Sacramento Delta, sample from surface sediment Aug2011 Site A1 Bulk (version 2) | ecosystem: Environmental > Aquatic > Marine...
GGGCCTCGACGTCGCCGGGCAGTGGAGCGGCCTGACGTGGATGCGGCGCGCACCTCTCGCGCGGACCATGCCCTCCGGAACCGGGAAGGTCTCCTTCACCTCCGGCAGCACCGGCGCGCCGAAGGGCGTTTGCCTCAGCGCCGCGGGGTTGGTGGACACCGCGCTCGCCGTCACCAACCGTCTGGCCGACCTGCCGATCGGCCGCCACCTCGCCGCGCTGCCGCTCGCGCTCCTGCTCGAGAACACGGCCGGCGTCTATGCGCCACTGCTCCGCGGCGCCGAGATCCACGTGCCGAGCCTGCGGGCGCTGGGGTGGAAGGGCATGGCGGGATTCGATCCCGCGGCGCTCCAGACGATCGCAAGAGCGGTGCGGGCGAGCAGCACGATCCTCGTCCCGGAGCTGCTGAAGGCCTGGACTCTGCATCTCGCCGCAACCGGCCAGAAGGCTCCTCCGGGCCTCGCCTACGTCGCCGTGGGCGGCGCCCGCGTCGATGCCGGGGCGATTCGCAGGGCCCGCGCGCTCGGCCTGCCGGCCTACCAGGGTTACGGGCTCACCGAGTGCGGGTCAGTCGTCAGCCTCAATCGCCCGGGCGACGACGGCGACGACGTGGGCCGGCCGCTCGACCACGTCAGCGTGCGCGCACGAGGCGGTGAGATCCTGGTCTCGGCGCGGGCGTTCCTCGGCTACCTCGGGGCGGCAGACGACGCCCCGCCGATCGGCGCGACGCCCGATTTTCCGACGGGCGATCTCGGCCACCTCGACGCGCACGGCCACCTGCATCTGGTTGGTCGCCGCCGGAATCTCCTGATCACGTCGTACGGTCGCAACGTCTCTCCGGAGTGGGTGGAGGCCGGCCTGCTCGCGCAACCCGCCATTGCGCAGGCCGTCGTCGCCGGCGAGGCACGCCCGTGGCTCAGCGCGGTAATCGTGCCGGCGCCTGGCGCGAGACCGGAGGCGATCGCCGCCGCGGTCGCGCGCGCCAACGCGGCCCTGCCGGAGTACGCCCGGATCGGCGACTGGGTCACCGCTGCACCTTTCACCCTGGAGAACGGCGAGGCGACCGGAAACGGCCGGCCGGTTCGCCAGGCCATTCTTGCCCGCTACGCAGCGCCCCTCGAGGCGCTGTACTCGACGAGGTACACCAGCCATGCCGTTCTATGAACGCCTGATCGCCGCGACGGCTACCGAGCGCGCCGAGCTGTTCTCGGCGCCCATCATCACCGACTGCCTCGAGGGCAGGGTCAGCCTGGAGGGCTACCTGGCGTTTCTCGGCCAGGCCTACCACCACGTTCGCCACACCACGCCGCTGCTGATGGCGCTCGGCGGCCGTCTTCCGGAGCGTCTGGCGTGGCTGCGCCGTGCCGTGGCCGAGTACATCGCCGAGGAGATCGGCCACGAGGAGTGGATCCTCGAGGACATCGCCGCCGCCGGCGGTGACGCGGCCGCGGTGCGCGCGAGCTGCCCCGAGCTGCCCGCCGAGCTGATGGTGGCGTATGCCTACGACCTGATCGACCGCGGCAACCCGGCTGGCTTCTTCGGCATGGTGTTCGTGCTGGAAGGCACCAGCGTCGCCCTCGCGCTGACCGCGGCGGACCGCATCCAGGCGGCAATCGGCCTGCCGGACAGGGCATTTTCCTACCTGCGCTCGCACGGCGCGCTCGACCAGGAGCACACCCGGCACCTCGCGGCGCTGCTCGACCAGATGACGCCGGACGACCAGGCCGAAGTCCTGCGCTGCGCACGCAACTTCTACCGGCTGTACGGCGACGTCTTCCGCGCGCTCCCGCCCGCTACTGATGCCACGTCCGCCATTGCCGAGGGGGTCCTGTGATCCAGCTGAAGAACGCCCGCATCCTGCTCACGGGGGCCACCGGCGGCCTCGGTCAGGCGCTCGCCCACGCGCTCGTCGCCGCAGAGGCGAAGCTGCTGCTGGCCGGGCGCGACGCCCGCCGCCTGGCGGGAATCGCCGCCTCGCTCCCCGACTGCGCGACCGTAGCCGCCGACCTCACACGTCCGGAAGGCGTCGCGGCCGCGGTCGACGCGGCGCGGCGCTTCGGCGTGAACCTGCTCGTCAACAACGCGGGCATCGGCGGCTTCGGGCTGTTCGACTCGCAGGACTGGCAGACGGTGGAGCAGCTGCTGGCCACCAACCTCGCGGCGCCGATGCGCCTCACCCACGCGCTGCTGCCACTGCTCAAGGCGCAGCCGCAGGCCGCCGTCGTCAACGTCGGCTCGACCTTCGGCAGCCTGCCGTTCGCGGGGTTTGCCGCCTATTCGGCGGCGAAGGCAGGGCTGCGCGGGTTCTCGCAGGCACTGCGCCGCGAGCTGGCGGACACCCAGGTCACCGTCATCTACCTCGCGCCGCGCGCAATCGACACGACGCTGAACACGGCAGCCGTCAATGCCCTCAACCGGGCCTTGAAGAACCACAGCGACAGCGCGGAGGAGACGGCCCGGCGGGTCGTCGACGCGCTGCGCCGGCGCAGCGGCGAACGGCACTTCGGATTCCCCGAGCGTCTGTTCGCCTGGCTCAACGGCGTTGCGCCGTCCCTCATCGACCGCGGCGTCGCCGGCAAGCTGGCGGTGATCAAGCGGCACGCCCTCAACCCCTGACCGAACGGAGATACCCCAATGAATACGCGACTGACACTGCTTGCCGCTCTCCTCCTGGCTGGCCCCGCATTGGCGAGCGCCGCAACGCCGGAGGAGCTGATCCGGCCGATCCAGGACCAGTGGGCCGAGATCAAGTACCGGCAGCCAACGGAAAAGCAGGTGGAGAGCTACGACAAGCTCGCCGCCCAGGCTCACAGGCTCGTCGAAAGCAACCCCGGCGTGGCCGAGGCACTCATCTGGGAAGGCATCGTGCTCTCCAGCGAGGCCGGCGCGAAAGGCGGCCTCGGTGCGCTCGGGCTCGCGAAGGATGCAAGGCAGCGTTTCGAGGAGGCGCTGAAGCTGAACGACAAGGCGCTCGGCGGCTCCGCCTACACGAGCCTGGCCACGCTCTACGCCAAGGTGCCGGGCTGGCCGATCGGCTTCGGCGACAAGGAGCGCGCCGATGAGTACTTCAGGAAGTCGCTCGCCCTCAACCCGACCGGCATTGACCCGAACTTCCTCTACGCGGAGTATCTGGCCGAGCGCGGTCGCGTTCCGGAAGCCCGTTCCCGCCTGGAGGCGGCGCTCAAGGCGCCCCCGCGGCAGGGACGCGAGCTCGCCGACACCGGTCGCCGTCAGGAAGTCCAGGCGCTGCTTGCCACCCTCAAGAAGGACGCAGGGTAATTGCGAGTCTTGGTGGTCGAGGACGACGCCCTACTGGGTGACGGCATCCGCGCCGGCCTGAAGCTCGCGGACTATGCCGTCGACTGGGTGCGCGACGGGGAGGCGGCGCGGCTCGCGCTGCTCGACCACCGGTATCAGGCGTGCGTGCTGGATCTGGGGCTGCCGAAGAAGGACGGGCTGGCGGTCCTCAGGGACCTGCGCGCGCGCGGCGACGCACTCCCGGTGCTCATCCTCACGGCACGGGACACGTCCGCCGACAAGGTGACGGGCCTCGATGCCGGCGCCGACGACTACCTGACCAAGCCATTCGATCTCGCGGAGCTCCAGGCCAGGCTGCGCGCGCTGATCAGGCGCGCGGCAGGCACCACCATGCCGTTCTGCGAGCATGCCGGCGTCGTGCTCGACCCGGCGACGCGGCGGGTCACCCGTGACGGCCAGCCGGTTGCGATCTCGGGGCGCGAGTATGCCCTGCTGCACGACCTGATGATCCACAAGAACCGGCTGCGCACGCGCGCCCAGCTGGAGCAGAGCCTCTACGCCTGGGGGGAGGAGACGGAGAGCAACACGCTGGAGGTCTACATCCATCACCTGCGCAAGAAGCTCGGCGCCGACTTCGTCAGTACCGTACGCGGCGTCGGCTACCGGGTAGGCGGCGACTCGTGATGGCCGACGCGCCTCGTCGCAGGCGTCCTGCCTCGCTGCGCCGACGCATCCTGCGCCTGGTGACACTGTCGACCATCCTGACCTGGGGGCTCGCCACCGCACTCGGCTACCGTCAGGCGCTGGTCGACGTTCAGGAGCTCATGGACGGTCAGATGGCCGAGACGGCCCGGGTACTCCTGGCCCAGGCACAGCACTCCTCGAACCACCTCACGGACCTGCCGGCGGACATGGCCAGCATGCGCGGCACGAAGGCCAGGCGGGGCGAGCTGGCGCTCGAGTTTCAGATCTTTCGTTCCGGCGGCTCGGTGTTGATGCGCTCGGCACGTGCGCCAGCCCTTCCGCTCGACGGCGGGCTGGGCTACGCGGACGTCGCAGAGGGGGGAACTGACTGGCGCAGCCTGACACTGGAAACCGCCGACGGCGCCCTGCGCGTGCAGGTCGCGCACCCGGCCCGCTCCCGCAACAAGGAGGCGCTCGAGATCGCCTCGAACGCGGCACTCCCGTCGGCACTGCTGCTTCCCCCGATGCTGGCCCTGATCTACTTTTCGGTCCGGCGCGGCCTCAAGCCCCTCGACGATCTTGCGGCCGACGTGGCCTCCCGTTCGCCGGAAAATCTCGCCGCCCTGCCCGCCGAAACGGCGCCGCGCGAGGCCCAGTCGCTGGTCAAGGCGCTCAACCGCCTGCTCGACCGTCTCACCGCCGCCCTCGACAACGAGCGGCGCTTCACCGCCGATGCCGCGCACGAGCTGCGGACCCCGCTGGCCGCCCTGAAGGTGCAGGCGCAGATCGCGCTTGCGACCAGGGATCCGCAGCAGCAGGGCCACGCGCTGGCGCAGGTGCTGGTCGGCGCGGACCGCGCGACGCGGCTGGTCGAGCAGCTGCTGCGTCTCGCCCGGCTCGATCCGATCGTCAGGCTGCCGGACCCCCGGCAGCTCGACCTGGCCGAGGTCGCGAGGGCCTCGGCCGACGAAGCCGGATCGGCCGCGGCAGACAAGACCCTCAGGCTCGTGGTTCCGGAAGAGCCGGTCGCGGTCAGCGGCGACCCCGACCTGCTGGGTGTCGCCGTGCGCAACCTGATCGACAACGCCCTTCGCTACACGCCACCCGGCGCCACCGTCACGGTGAGCGCGGGGCTCGAGCACGGCGAGCCCCTGCTGGCGGTCACCGACGACGGGCCAGGCGTGCCGACGGAAGAGTTGCAGTGCCTCGGCGAACGCTTTTATCGGGGCCGCGAGGCCAGTGCCGAAGGCAACGGGCTCGGCCTTGCCATCGTCCACCGCGTCGCCGAGCTGCACGGCGCGCGGCTGGAGGTGGAGAACGTCGAGGGCGGCGGCTTCGCGGCGAGGCTGCGGTGGGCCCAGCGGGCGGAAGCCCCGGACTGATGCGCGCGGGCGTGGCACCCCGCAGCTGCGGACACGCGACGCCGACTCACCCCCCTTCCAACACCTCCCAGCGCGCGTAGGCGGCCGCGAGCTCCGCCTCCGCGGCACCGAGCCGCGTCTGCACCGCCGAAACCTCGGCACCCCCGTCGCGGTAGATCGTCGGGTCGGCGAGCCGCTGCTGCAGCGCGCTCACCTCGGCCTCCAGGGCCTCGATGCGCGCGGGCAGCGCGTCCAGCTCGCGCTGGTCCTTGTAGCTCAGCTTCGCGCCGCGCCGTGGCGCCGGTGCGGCAGCGACCCCCGACGGTGCGGCGGCCTTGGGTCGCGGCGCCGCGGGCTTCGCGATCGCCGCCTGCTGACGCTCCCAGTCGCTGTACCCGCCGACGTACTCGGCGACCCGCCCGCCGCCCTCGAATACCAGCGAGCTGGTCACGACGTTGTCGAGGAACTCGCGGTCGTGGCTCACCACGAGCAGCGTGCCCTGGTAGTCGAGCAGCCGCTCCTCGAGGAGCTCCAGGGTCTCGATGTCGAGGTCGTTGGTCGGCTCGTCGAGCACCAGCAGGTTCGAGGGCTTCGCGAACAGCTTGGCGAGCAGCAGGCGGTTGCGCTCACCGCCCGACAGCGCCTTGACCGGCTGGCGGCAGCGTTCCGGGGGAAAGAGGAAGTCCTGCAGCCAGGAGATGACGTGGCGCGGCCGGCCGTCGACGACGACCTTGTCGCTGCCCTCGGCGACGTTGTCCTGCACCGTGCGCTCCGGGTCGAGCGCGGCGCGCAGCTGGTCGAAGTACGCGACATCGAGCCGCGTGCCGAGCCGCACCTGGCCCTCGGCCGGCGCCAGGCGCCCGAGCAGCAGGTTGAGCAGCGTGGTCTTGCCCGCGCCGTTCGGGCCGATCAGGCCGACGCGGTCGCCGCGCAGGACCGTGGTCGAGAAGTCGCGCACGATCGGCTGCCCGCCCCACGCGTAGGAGATGCCCTCCGCCTCGATCACCAGCCGCCCCGAGCGCTCCGCCTCCTGCAGGACGATGCGGGCCTCGCCCTGGCGGTCCCGGCGCGCGCGGCGCTCCTCGCGCAGCGACTTCAGGGCGCGCACGCGGCCCTCGTTGCGCGTGCGCCGCGCCTCGATGCCCTTGCGGATCCAGACCTCTTCCTCGGCGAGCTTCTTGTCGAAGCGCGCGTTCGCGAGCGCCTCGGCGTGATCGCGCTCCGCGCGCCGGCGCAGGTAGTTGTCGTAGTCGCCGGGCCAGTCGGTGAGCTGGCCGCGGTCGAGCTCCACGATGCGGCCCGCGAGCCGGCGCAGGAAGGCGCGGTCGTGGGTGATGAACACCAGCGCGCCGGGCCAGGCCGCGAGAAAGTCCTCGAGCGCCTGGATCGACGCGATGTCGAGGTGGTTCGTGGGCTCGTCGAGCAGCAGCACGTCGGGATCGGCCGCGAGCGCGCGCGCGAGCAAGGCGCGGCGCTTCTGCCCGCCCGACAGCGCCGCGAAATCGAGATCGGGCTCGAGGCCGATCTGCGAGAGGACCCGCTCGGTGCGCTGCTCGACCTGCCAGCCGTCGGCGGCCTCGAGGGCGTGCTGCGCGCGGGCGAGCGCCGCGAGGCCCGCGGCGTCGCCGTGCTCCGCGACCTGCACGCTGGCGTGGTGGTAGGCCTTCACCAGGCCGGCGAGATCGCCGAGCCCGTCGGCGACGACGTCGAACAGGCTGCCCGCGAGTCCCGGCGGCACCTCCTGCGGCAGGCGCGCGACCCGGACGCCCTCGGGGACCCCTACGGTGCCGTCGTCCGGCACGACCTCGCCCGCGATGATCCGCAGCAGCGTCGACTTGCCCTCGCCGTTGCGGCCGAGCACGCACACCCGCTCGCCGCGCTCGACCGTGAGGTCGACGCCGTCGAGCAGCGGCACGCCGTAGCTCAGGTGAACGTTGCGCAGGGAGAGGATCGGCACGGCAGGTCTGCGTCTTTGCGCCTCGGTGATGGCGGCGGCACGCGCGATTATCGCCGCCGCGTCAGCGCACGCGCGACCTCCATCGGGCCTCGACCGCATGGCCGTGCCCGCAGCCTGGGACGAGCCACCCTGCCCTTGGGGGTCAGCCGGTCGCCGCCCATGCAATTGCCTTCCGGTTCGAAGGGGAATGGCTGCTCGCAGGCAGGACGCGCTGGCGCCAAGGTACGGCCTGTTTGCCCGCCGTCAAGGAAAACGCTCGGCAGCGCCCACTCCCATTTGGTGCAATGCACCGAGATTCGCTAGTTTCCGATTTCTGCCGGCATCACGAGAGGACCCCTACATGCAGACCAAAGTCTTCCTGCCCGAGAGCGAGCTGCCCACCCACTGGTACAACGTGCTCGCCGACATGCCCAACAAGCCGGCCCCCTACCTCGGGCCCGACGGCAACCCGGTGACGCCGGACGCGATGATGCGGATCTTCCCCGAGGCCCTGGTCATGCAGGAGATGACTACGGAGCGCTGGGTGGAGATCCCAGAGCCCGTGCGCGAAGCCCTGCGGGTGTGGCGTCCCTCGCCGCTGTACCGCGCCCATCGCCTGGAAAAGGCGCTCGGCACGCCCGCCAAGATCTTCTACAAGAACGAGTCGGTCAGCCCCGCCGGGTCGCACAAGCCGAACACCGCCGTCGCCCAGGCCTATTACAACAAGCAGGCCGGCATCAACCGGCTCACCACCGAGACCGGCGCGGGGCAGTGGGGCTGCTCGCTGGCGCTCGCGGGCCAGCTGTTCGGCCTGACTGTGCGCGTCTACATGGTGAAGGTCAGCTACGAGCAGAAGCCGTACCGGCGCTCGATGATGCAGACCTGGGGCGCCGAGGTGTTCCCGAGCCCGACCAACATGACCGAGGCCGGCCGCACGATCCTGGCCGCGCACCCCGACTCGCCCGGCTCGCTCGGCATCGCCATCTCCGAGGCCGTGGAAGAGGCCGCGATGCGCGACGACACCAACTACGCGCTCGGCTCGGTGCTCAACCACGTCTGCCTGCACCAGACGGTGGTCGGGCAAGAGGCCAAGCAGCAGATGGCGCTGATCGGTGAGTACCCCGACGTGGTGATCGCCTGCTGCGGCGGCGGCTCCAACTTCGCCGGCATCGCCTTCCCGTTCTTCGCCGACAAGGCAGCGGGAAAGAACGTCACCCTGCTCGCGGCCGAGCCGAGCTCCTGCCCGACCCTCACCAAGGGCGTATTCGCCTACGACTGGGGCGACGCGGTCGGCCACACGCCGATGATGAAGATGTACACGCTCGGCCACGACTTCGTGCCGCCCGGCATCCACGCCGGCGGTCTGCGCTATCACGGCGATTCGGTGCTGGTCAGCCAGCTCTGCAAGGACGGCCTGGCGGAGGCAGTGGCGATCCCGCAGCTCGAGACCTTCGAGGCCGGCGTATTGTTCGCCCGGACCGAATGCATCATCCCCGCCCCGGAATCCACGCACGCGATCGCTGCCACGATCCGCGAGGCGCGGCGTTGCAAGGAGACGGGTGAGCCGAAGACGCTGCTGTTCAACCTGTCGGGCCACGGGCACTTCGACATGGCCTCGTACGACCGCTACTTCCGTGGCGAGCTCGAGGACTATGCGTACCCCGAGGAGGCGATCAAGGAGTCGCTCGCGCATCTCCCAAAGGTCGCCGCGGCCTGAGTCGAGCCTGCGCCGAGCCCGCCCCGCCTGACGGCCGGGGCGGGCTTTGTTTTTTCCGGAGCAGCGGCCGGGTTATGCTGCCCATCCCGGCGTTCCGACATGCAGGATGCAGGCGGTACCGGCAACGACGATCGGAGATACGATGGCTAAGACCGTTGGCTTCAAGGACGCCTGGACTGGCGAGGCGGACTGCGTCAACTGCACGCTGCGCACCTCCGTGCTCTTCGCCGGATTACAGGAAGCGGATTTCGAGCACATCCACCAGCCGATCGACCAGTACCTGCTCCCGCCCGGCTCGATGCTCTACCGCGCCGGCGACAAGGGCGAGCGCATGTTCACGATCCGGACGGGCGTCCTGAAGCTGGTCCAGTACCTGCCCGACGGCAGCCAGCGCATCGTGCGCCTGGTCCGCACCACCGACATCACGGGCCTCGAGGCGATGCTCGGCCAGCCTTACCAGCACGACGCGGTGGTGCTGCAGTCCACCGAGGTCTGCAGCCTCCCGGTCACGGTCGTCAACGCCTTGAGCCGGGACAATCCGGCCCTGCACCGCGAGCTCTTCAGCCGCTGGCAGCGCGCCCTGCAGGAGGCCGACGCCTGGATCACCGAGCTGTCGACCGGCTCGGCCCGGCAGCGCGTCGCCCGGCTGCTGCTGCGCCTCGTGCGCGACAGCGAGCCGAGCGCCTGCGAGCTGTTCAGCCGCGAGGACATGGGGGCGATGCTGGCCATCACCACCGAGACGGCGAGCCGCACCATCGCCGAGTTCAAGCGCCAGAGCCTGCTCGTCGAGACCGCGCCGAACCGGTTCCTGCTGGACGTCCCCAACCTGCAGCGCATCGCCGAGGACTGAGCGGTCCCGCCGCCCCGCATTGCGCGATTTCAATGCGCGCGGGCCGCGCCTGAACGACTCTCCCGCAGCCGACGCCCCGCCGGGGACCGGCCCAGGGGGTTGTATGAAGCGGTCCGTGTCGCACGAGAAGCTCGCGATCTGCACGTTCGAGCTCGACAAGTCCGAGACGCGTTTCCGAAGCGTCGGCGAGATCGTCGACTACCTGCGGGCCTGCATCGAGGCGGAGCCGCTGGCCCGCTTCATCGCCGTGTTCGACCACTACGCGCACACGCGATCGCTGCGGAACGGCGTCATCGCCGAAGGCATCCGTGCCGCAACGAACCTGGTGTTCTGCTTCGGCATCACGCTCCCCGACCCGCAGGCGCTGGCCCTGCGCCCGCGCTCGATCGGCGTCTGCGAGCTCGACGACCAGTACGTGCTCACCTTCGCGGAGGCGCCGATGCCGGTCGCAAACCTGGCGATGGAGCGCTGGGCGCTCTCGGTCGTCGGGCGGGAAAAGGCGTAGGCCGCGCAGCGAGGGACAGCCCATGAAGGTTGCCGTCACCAGCCAGAACTTCCGCACGATCACCGGGCATGCCGGCAAGACCCGGCGCTTCCTCGTTTACCAGGCCGACGGCGGGGAGGTGCGGGAGATCGAGCGCCTCGATCTGCCGAAGGAGCAAGCCTTCCACGAGCTGCACGGCGACGCGCCCCACCCCATCGACGGCGTGGACGTGCTGCTCACGGCGAGCTGCGGCGACAACTTCGTCGTCCGCATGGCGCGGCGCGGCATCCGGGTCGTCGCCACCGGCGAGTCCGATCCCGTGACCGCGGTGCGCCTCGTCAGCACCGGCCAGGCCCTGCCGCCGGCTGTGCCGCACGAGCACCATGAGGTTGGGATCGAGGGAAAGGCCTAGCATCACAGTGTGGTCTCTGTCGTGGCGGTGGGCACGCATGGCCCGCTTTTCGTCGGCAATGAACTGACGGCCGCCCCTCTTGCACTCCGCGCCGGCCGGGTTACTGTATAAATGTACAGTAACCCACGCCGACCATGCCCCGCTACGCCGAACTGCACTGCCTCTCCAACTTCAGCTTCCTCACCGGGGCCTCGCACCCGGAAGAGCTGGTCGAGCGCGCCCACGCCCTCGGCTACGCGGCCCTGGCGATCACCGACCAGTGCTCGCTGGCCGGGGTGGTGCGGGCGCACCTCGCGGCGAAGGCCTGCGGGCTGCCGCTCGTCGTCGGCAGCGAGATCGCCCTCGAGGACGGTCCGCGTCTGGTGCTCCTGGCCGAGGACCGGGAGGGCTACGGCAACCTCTCGGAGCTGATCACCACCGGCCGCCGCCGCGCGGCCAAGGGCGACTACCGGCTGGGCCGCGCCGACCTCGCCCACGGCGTGCCGTACTGCACCGCCCTGTGGCTGGCGGACGAGAGGTCCGCCGCCGAGGAAGGACGGTGGCTCGCCGGGCTGTTCCCCGGGCGCTGCTGGATCGCGGTCGAGCTGCACCGCGCGGGGGGCGACCGCCGGCGCCTCGCCCACCGGCGCGCGCTCGCGCAAGCGACCGGCCTGCCGCTCGTCGCCACCGGCGGCGTGCTGATGCACGAGCGCGCCCGCCAGCCGCTGCAGGACGTGGTGACCGCCGTGCGCCTCGGCGTCCCCGTCGCCGAGGCGGGCCTCGCCCTGCAGCCCAACGCCGAGCGCCACCTGCGTACCCTCGCGGACCTCGCCCGCTTCTACCCCGCGGACCTGCTGGCCGAGACACTCGCCGTCGCCGCGCGCTGCACCTTCTCGCTGGAGGAGCTGCGCTACGAGTACCCCGCCGAGCTGGTGCCGGACGGCCACACGCCGACCAGCCATCTGCGCGCGCTGACCGAGCAGGGGCTGCGCACGCGCTGGCCGGGCGGCGAGCCGGCAAAGGTGCGGCGGCTCGTCGAGCACGAGCTGGCGCTGATCGCCGAGCTGCGCTACGCGCCCTACTTCCTCACCGTCCACGACATCGTCCGGTTCGCGCGGTCGCGCGGCATCCTCTGCCAGGGCCGCGGCTCGGCCGCCAACTCGGCGGTGTGCTACTGCCTCGGCATCACCGAGGTCGACCCCTCCCGCATGGAGATGCTGTTCGAGCGCTTCATCTCGAAGGAGCGCAACGAGCCGCCGGACATCGACGTCGACTTCGAGCACCAGCGGCGCGAGGAGGTGATCCAGTACGTCTACGCCAGGTACGGCCGGCACCGCGCCGCGCTCGCCGCCACCGTCATCAGCTACCGGCCGAAGAGCGCGGTGCGCGACGTCGGCAAGGCGATGGGGCTCGATCCGGACCAGGTCGACCGGCTCGCGAAAGGGCTCGCGTGGTGGGACGGGGGCGCCATCGCGCCGGAGCGGCTGCGCGAGGCCGGGCTCGATCCCGACAACCCGCAGGTCGCGCTGGTGATGCGACTCGTCCACGGGCTCGTCGGCTTCCCGCGCCACCTCTCGCAGCACGTCGGCGGGTTCGTGATCGCGCGCGACCGGCTGTCGCGCCTGGTGCCCGTCGAGAACGCCGCGATGCCGGAGCGCACCGTCATCCAGTGGGACAAGGACGACCTCGACGCGCTCGGCCTGCTCAAGATCGACTGCCTCGCGCTCGGTATGCTCACCGCCATCCACCAGGCGTTCGACCTGGTCAACGCGTGGTGGGCATTCGTTGGCGCCGATCGCGGCCACGGGGATCGCGGCAAGAA
>Ga0208980_10001957_pt1 | contig 12499 bp, 7 predicted proteins | sample WetSurMetagenome_3_FD_187993 | JGI IMG/M metagenome (GOLD analysis project Ga0208980, IMG submission 187993) | Wetland microbial communities from Twitchell Island in the Sacramento Delta, sample from surface sediment Aug2011 Site A1 Bulk (version 2) | ecosystem: Environmental > Aquatic > Marine...
TTATAAATCCTTTCATCTTAATAGATTTAACTTTTAATCCGCTTTCTTCTTCAATTTCTCTTATTGCACATTCTTCGGGAGACTCACCCGGCTCGAATTTTCCGCCGAGTCCATTCCATTTTCCTTCGTGATAATCATTTAGTTTTTTATTGCGATAGATCATCAGCGTCGAATTATTCTTTTTGTCCACTACATAACAAAGGGTTGCGAGTTTCATTATTTACCTTAAATTAATTGTTTGGTTGTCCCAAAATAATGCTTTGAAGAAAATATGTATTTGTAGATTAATTAGGAAATTTTATTTTACGACGCAATAAAAAATTCATTTGTTTATAAAAATTTTATTACAAATATTAAATTGTATTATTGAAAATAACTTGGAAAAACTAACTTAAATGTGGGAGAATTGCTCGATGGAATTAAATGAGAAAGAATTATTAGAAACGTTGTCAGATAATCAATTTATTTATCAGCAGTTAAGTCTGGACGAAGATAAATATTCTCTTTTTGCTGCAAAGCGTAAAAAGAAAGACGAAGAAGATGATGATATTGATGATGAAGAAGATGATTTTTATGAAGAAGAAGAGGAAGAAGAAAATCCTTTCGAAATTGAACCCTCGGAGGAGGATTTAATTGAAGACGAATTACCAGATGATGAAGATGATTTATTCGAAGAGGATGAAGATTCGTTTCGTTAGTGGTCAGGCTCCAAGAAACTGATTTCCTAACAAATAGTTTTTAACATAGTCGGCAACACCATCTTCTAAACTTGTAATTGGGATGTTGTAGCCGGCTTTTTTTAATTTATTTAAGATTGCTTCGGTGAAGTACTGATATTTGTTCTTCAGGTGTTCGGGCAAATCAATGTATTCTATATTAACAGGTTTGTTTAGTGCCTTGAATATCGACGTAACGAGATCATTCCATGTTCTTGATTTTCCAGTGCCAAGATTGAATAAGCCATTAATGTTTGGCTTATCCAAAAAGAATAATGTCATCTCAACAGCATCTTTTATATAAATGAAATCGCGCAGTTGCTCGCCATCTTTGTATTTTGGATTCAGAGATTTGAACAATCTAACTTTCCCTGTATCACGAATCTGCTCAAATGCTTTATGAACAACTGAACGCATATCACCCTTGTGATATTCATTGGGGCCATACACATTGAAATATTTTAGTCCAACAATTTTATCAAACGTTCCATTCCTTTTTACCCAGAGATCGAATAATTGTTTTGAATAGCCGTACATATTTAATGGACGAAGAGTTTCCAACTTATTCTCATCATCATCAAATCCAAGAGAACCATCACCGAAAGTTGCGGCCGAAGAAGCATAGATGAAACGAATATTTTTTTCGAGAGAATACTTTGCAAGTTCTTTAGTGTAGAGAAAATTATTTGAGAAGAGATGATCGGCATCTTTTTCTGTTGTTGAAGAGTTTGCCCCCATATGAATAATAGAACTAATTTCGAAAGAAATATCCCGCTCAAGTATCATCGAAATGAAATCTTCTTTATGAATGAAATCCTCAAACTTTAGCGGGACAAGATTTTTCCATTTATCATCTGTGCCAAGCTCATCTACAATAATAATTCTATTTTCGCCTCGCTGGTTTAGCTGCCAAACAATTGCGCTCCCGATGAAGCCCGCGCCGCCAGTAACTACTATCATACCTTGAAAACCTTTGTATTTTAGACAAGGCAATTTAGCTATAATTGAACGTGTTTTAAAGAATAAATTGGGTTTCGGATTCTACTAAAATTATTGTTTGCATTGACAAACTATCTTTAATTCATATATTTGAAGCAGTTTTTATTAGTTCTTTTACAAAACAGTTCTTATCGAGAACGGCGTAGGGAACAGGCCCGCTGATGCCGTAGCAGCCGGTCCCGGATTATCGGGATGTCGGGTGCTAAATCCTGCCTCGCCTTTGCGGGGAAAGATGAGATGAAGATTAGTTTTTTACCTCTTCATATCATCTGGAGAGGTTTTTTGTTTTTAAAGTTTATCCCGAATTCGTCTGACTGGCAGGCAGGCTTTTTTCAGGATTTTGATCACATAGGATTTTACCATAAAAAAGAGATGCCGAAACCAGTTCGGCATAATAAAAAATGAAGCTAGCAGTAGAAACATTCAAGAAAATATTAGAAGAGCGAATCCTTGTTATTGATGGTGCAATGGGAACAATGATCCAGCGCCATAAATTATCAGAAAAAGATTTTCGAGGCGAACGATTTAAGGATCATCCTTATGACCTTAAAGGAAATAACGACCTTCTTTCAATTACTCAACCTGAAATCATTAAAGCAATTCACCGTGCATATTTTGAAGCCGGTGCAGACATCATTGAAACGAATACTTTTAATGCAAACGGATTTTCGCAGGCAGATTACCACACCGAAAACTTTGTTTATGAAATTAATTTTGAAGCTGCAAAGAATGCAAAAGAAGTTGCTGACGAATTCAACAAAAAATTTCCACGAAAAAATCATTTTGTTGCAGGTGCATTAGGACCGACGAACAAATCTCTATCGCTTTCTCCTAACGTAAACGATCCCGGCTACAGAGCAGTAACTTTCGATGAAACAGTTAACGCATATTATGATCAGACACGGGGCTTAGTTGATGGCGGAGTTGATATTATACTAATTGAAACAGTATTCGACACATTGAATGCCAAAGCAGCGATCATAGCTGTTCAAAAATATCTGGACGATAAAAAGATTGAACTTCCTGTTATGATCTCAGGAACTATTGTGGATCAAAGTGGAAGAACATTGTCGGGGCAAACAGTAGAATCTTTTTACATTTCTGTTTCTCATGCAAAAAATCTGGTTAGTGTTGGATTAAACTGTGCTCTTGGTGCAAAGCAAATGCGTCCATTTGTTGAAGATCTATCGAACGTTTCAGATAAATTCATTTCAGTTTACCCAAATGCTGGTTTGCCCAACGAAATGGGCGGTTATGATGAAACCCCCAAAACAATGGCAAGTGTACTTGAAGATTTTCTGGCAAGCGGATTTGTAAACATTGTCGGTGGCTGTTGCGGAACAACTCCCGATCATATAAAAGCAATTAGTGAAATAGTAAAGCGTCACAAGCCGCGCATTCCTAAAAAGCAAGAACCATATTTAAGATTAAGCGGACTCGAACCCGTTGTTCTTCGTCCAGATTCAAACTTTATGAACATTGGCGAGAGAACCAACGTTACGGGTTCCAAAAAATTTGCACGACTAATCAAAGAAAACAATTACGACGAAGCACTTTCTGTTGCACGTGACCAGGTGGAAGGTGGTGCACAGGTTCTCGATGTTAATATGGATGAGGGTATGTTGGATTCAGAAGCAGCAATGACTAAGTTTCTAAATCTTCTGGAGGCTGAACCCGATATTGCGAAACTTTCGATAATGATTGATTCCTCTAAATGGAGCGTGATTGAAGCCGGGTTGAAATGTTTACAGGGAAAAGGAATAGTAAATTCTATTTCGATGAAAGAAGGCGAAGAAATTTTTAAAGAACACGCAAGAAAAGTTTTGAGTTATGGAGCTGCCGTAATTGTAATGGCGTTCGATGCAAAAGGACAGGCGGATACCTTCAAGAGAAAAATTGAAATTTGTAGACGTGCTTATGATATACTAACAAAAGAAATTGGTTTTCCTCCGCAGGATATAATTTTCGATCCGAACATACTTGCAATTGCAACTGGAATAGAAGAGCACAACAATTACATTGTTGATTACCTCAAAGCTACAAGATGGATTAAACAAAACCTTCCTCTTGCAAAAGTTAGTGGGGGGGTGAGCAACCTATCCTTCTCATTTCGCGGGAATGATGTTGTTCGCGAAGCGATGCATTCTGCATTCCTGTTTCATGCGATTAAAGCCGGAATGGATATGGGAATTGTAAATGCAGGCCAGCTTGAAGTCTACGAAGAAATTTCAAAAGAGCTTTTAGAAAAAGTTGAAGATGTTATACTTAACAGAAGACCCGATTCAACCGAAAGGTTAATAGAATTCGCAGAAACGATTAAGAAAAAAGACAAGGCAGAAGAGAAAAAAGTTGAATGGCGCAATCTTCCTGTTGAAGAAAGATTAAAGCTTGCACTTATTAAAGGAATTGTTGATTACATTGACGTCGATGTTGAAGAAGCAAGATTAAAATTTTCTCGGCCGCTTGAGGTAATAGAGGGTCCACTGATGGCAGGAATGAATGTTGTCGGCGATTTGTTTGGTGCCGGGAAAATGTTTCTTCCGCAGGTTGTTAAAAGTGCAAGAGTGATGAAAAAAGCCGTAGCGATCCTTATTCCATTTATCGAGGCTGAAAAAGAAAAAAATCAAAGCACCCGGGAGCGTGGAAAAGTTTTGATGGCGACCGTTAAAGGCGACGTCCACGACATAGGAAAAAACATTGTTGGGGTTGTACTTGGCTGTAATAATTATAATGTGATTGATCTGGGCATTATGGTTCACACAGAAAAAATTCTGCAAACAGCCATTGATGAAAAAGTTGACGTTATTGGATTAAGCGGACTCATTACTCCCTCGCTTGATGAAATGGTTCATATTGCTAAAGAGATGGAAAGACGAGGAATGAATCTTCCATTGCTTATTGGTGGAGCAACAACTTCACGCATTCATACTGCCGTAAAGATCTCACCAAACTATAGCGGTGCCGTAATTCATGTGCTCGATGCGTCCAGAAGCGTTCCTGTTGTTTCAAATCTTCTTAATGAAAACGAAGAAGAAAGAAAAAAATATGTTCAGTTATTTAAAGAAGAGTATAATAATTTAAGCGAGGACTATACTAAAAGAAAAAACGATAAGAATTATATTTCTTTAGAACAAGCCCGGGAGAACAGACTAAAGTTAGAGTGGAAAAAATCTTCAGTTAAAAAACCTAAAAAGCCGGGAGTGACTGTTCTAAGTAATTATCCCCTCTCCACATTAAGAAATTATATAGACTGGACACCATTCTTCATAACATGGGAATTGAAAGGTAAGTACCCTTCAATCTTTGACGATAAAGCCGTAGGGACAGAAGCCAAAAAACTTTTTGATGATGCAAATAAATTATTAGATAAAGTAATCAATGAAAAACTTCTTTCGGCAAATGGAGTTGTTGGATTGTTCCCGGCAAACTCTATGGGTGTTGATGATATTGAAATATATACTGATGAAATGAGAACAGGAGTTAAGAGAGTTCTGCACACTATCAGACAGCAAATGCAAAAATCAACCGATGAACCAAACATTGCTCTTTCAGATTTTATAGCTCCGAAAGAAAGCGGAGCCGAAGATTACGTTGGAATGTTCGCCGTTACTGCAGGGATTGGAATTGAAAAGCTGATCGATAAATTTGAAAAAGAACACGACGATTATAACAGCATAATGATAAAAGCACTTGCTGATAGACTTGCTGAAGCTTTTGCCGAACATCTGCATGAATTGGTGCGGAAAGAGTTTTGGGGATATGCTTTTGATGAAAACTTCTCGGCCGAAGATTTAGTAAAAGAAAAATATGTGGGCATTCGTCCTGCCCCTGGCTATCCTGCCCAGCCAGATCATACCGAAAAGCAGATTATCTTTTCGTTGCTTGATGCGGAGAAGAATACCGGAATAAAACTCACAGAAAGTATAGCAATGTATCCTGCTGCAAGTGTAAGCGGATTGTATTTCTCTCATCCTGAAGCAAAGTATTTTACTGTTGGAAAAATCGGTAAAGATCAGGTTCTTGACTATCATCGTCGTAAAGGAATGAGCGTTGAAGAAATTGAAAAATGGTTGGGCCCGATACTAAATTATTAATCGATTTGGGTAGAACTAAAAGGTTTGGTGATTTGGGCATCATCATATAACTTTACTTTTAAAAATCTCTTCCAGCTGATCCGCAGGTAAAAACATGAAGACACTTAATGACAGAAAATACTCAAAATAAAAAGCCAGGCATATCTTCCTTCTCAAAGAATTACTGGATTGTGATCCTAATGGAATTCTTTGAGCGAGGTTCATATTATGGGATGATGAGTATTCTTTCTGTTTATATGACAGACCAGCTAGAGTTTTCTAAAGAAAGTGTTGGTGTAATTAAAAGCACAATCCAGCCATTGCTTTACATTCTTCCGATTTTGTCTGGTGCAATTGGAGAACGATTTGGCTACAGGAAAACTTTGATCTTCGCATTTATCTTCTTAGGAATTGGTTACTTTCTTACAAGCCAGACAACTGAATATGCAATGGTATTTGCCAGCCTGATAATTATGGCTGTCGGTGCCGGTGCCTTTAAGCCAATGATATCTGGAACTATTGCAAGAGAAACAAATGAAAGCAACAGTACACTTGGCTTTGGAATTTTCTATTGGTCAATAAACCTCGGTGCATTTTTATTCCCGCTTATTCTTGTTCCATATATTAAAAGCACATTCGGCTGGCAGTATGTAATGGTTGCCTCTGCAATCGGAACAACAGCGATGCTAATTCCAACTCTTTTTATTTATAAAGAACCTAAAAAACCAGAAAACACAAAAACAATAGGCGAAGTTTTAAAAGGGGCGGTGATGGTTTTAACAGATATCCGCTTCATCGGACTGATTGTCATTTACTCCGGTTTCTGGATTCTTTACTTCCAACAGTTTGACTCAGTACTTTGGTATGTTCAAAAATATGTTGATGCGACTACATTAAATAATTTCATTAATGGAATATTTTCTTCTGTAGGAATCAATTTAAATTGGAAGTTTGATGTTGAACACGTAACAGTAATAAATGCCGGGACAATCATTTTACTTCAGATCGTTGTATCAAACATCGTTAAAAACACTAAAGCTCTCCCAACAATGATTACAGGAATTGCGATGGGAACTATTGGAATGGCAATTCTTGCAATCGATACAAGCATTTGGGTGTTTATTCTCGGGATAGTTATTTTCTCAATTGGCGAAATGACCGCACATCCAAAGTACATCAGTTATGTCGGGTTAATTGCCCCGGAAGATAAAAAAGCACTGTACCTGGGCTATGCATTTTTGTACGGAGTTTTAGGTAGTTTTATTGGTGGAATACTTGGTGCAAATCTTTATGTTCATTTTGTTGACAATCTTAATCAACCAGCTACACTTTGGATTATTTTCAGCCTGATCGGCGTCTTCACAATAATTGGCTTATTAATCTATAATAAGTTTATTGGAAAACACCACAAACATTAAGTATTAGAAAAAAGGACTCTTTTAAGAGTCCTTTTTTCCATAATAACTTATTATTTATTTACCTTCTTTTATCATACAAAAAAATAAATTACTTTTAAGTAGTGCTTAACTAAAATAATGCATCACAACCTTGTTTAAACGAGGAATAAATGATTGAGGCTGGTGCTAAAGTAAAGTTTATTCTTTTTATTGATGCTCTATTATTTCTATTATGTTTAATAGGCCTAATTAGCATTAGTCAAAAAGCACAACTTCCCTTTGAGATAACCGCACAGGATTCTTTTCTTTCTATACAAATTCAGAATTCTAATACTTATGGATTGAAAACCGGCGACAAACTAATTTCCGTTGATGGATTTAATGTTAAATTGGTTGATAAAACAGAGTTTATCACAGACAGAAAAAATATTGGGGAAAAGATTCCAATAATTGTTCAAACTAATTCTGGAATAAAAAATCTTTCTGTGGTACTCACTAATTATTATAGTGCTTTTTATGTCACCAGTACATCCATTGTAGCACTGTTTTTTTTCGTTATAGCATTATTTGTTGTACTTAAAAAATCTGAAATGAAAGCTTCCTACATTTTTCATTGGGCAAGTATTAGTATGTCGATAATGCTTTGTCTGACATGGTCAAATCTCAATACATTCGGTTTTGTATCAAAGTATTTTTTTAGAACTGTACTCCATATTTCCTATACTCTAACGCCTGCGCTCTTTGTGCATTTCTCATTAATTTTTCCAAGAGATAATACGTACAAATGGCAAAAACTGCTTAAGACAAATTATTTAATTGCATTCGTGTTAGTGGTTTTAAACAGCTATGCTTTCTTTTATGCTTTATCTGTTCTGACTGATAACTCAATAAACAACTATTTATATGTATTTAACATTATAAGAATCTATTTAATTATTAGTGTTATAATTTCTATTTTATTTTTTATACTGGCCTTAATAAAAGAAACAGGTAAAGTAGAGAGAAAGCAATTAAAGTGGCTTCTATTTGGATTTATAATTGGGCCGTTAAGTTTTGTGATCCTATGGGTTTTGCCGATTCTTCTTTCCGGTGAAGCACTGATACCAGAAGAAATTGTAATGATATTAATCTGTGCTATCCCGGTTACATTTGCAATAGCTATAATTAAATACCATCTGCTGGATATTGACGAAGTACTTAATCGAAGCATTGTATATGGAATTGTGATTTCTATCCTTCTAATTTTATACTCTGTAACGATTGGTATATTTATTTCTTCATCCCATATTTTTGATAAATCAATTATATCCGCCGCCGCCGCTGTGATTCTTGCTTTATTATTCCAGCCAATTAAATCCAAAGTTCAGAAATTTGTAGACAAGAAATTTTTTAGAATTCAATATAATTTTAGAAAAGAGTTAAACAGATTTACCGCACAAATTAAAAACTACAATGACGTTTATTCCCTTAGCGAATATTTAATTAAGGAAATAAATACTTTAATTCCTGTAGATAAAATTGCTTTCGGTGAGCTTGATACACAAACAGGAAAATTATTTATCCGCGCACAAATTAATTTTGATCAGATTGCAAATAAGATCTTGCGAATAAAACCCGAAACATTAGAAAGAAAATGGTTCCAAGTTGCCGCTGTTAAAAACAAAGTTGAAGGTGAAGCAAATATTTCAACTATTTTTCAAAACACTTTAGTACGATGGAAAATAAACCTTGTTGTGCCTATTAAATCTGTAAACGATGAATTATTTGGATTTATAATTCTGGGGAATAAGAAATCAGGTTCACGATTTACTGTTGAAGATGTCGATCTTCTAAAAGATATTGGTATAAATACCGGGACAACTATTGAAAGGATAAAACTACAGGAACAGCTTATTCTTGAAAAATTAGCTGCAGAAAAATTAGAAGAACTTAACCAGCAAAAATCAATGTTTGTTTCAACTGTCTCCCACGATCTGAAAACACCGTTAACATCAATAAAAATCTTTGCAGAAATGCTTCTTGAAAATGAAAAATATTTATCCGAAAAATCGAAAAATCATCTTGAAATAATTGAAGGCGAAACAGATAGACTAACGCGCTTAATAAATAACGTTCTTGATTTTTCTAAAATCGAAAAAGGTGTTAAGGATTATTCTTTTCGTGAAGTTCATTTCAACAAAATTGTTAAGAGCGTAATTGAGCTGATGCAGTACACATTGAAAATGAAAGGCTTTATTCTGGCTACTGATTTAGGTGATTTTAATGATCTTATCTGCGGTGATGCTGATGCAATTACTGAAGCAATTGAAAATATTATTTCAAATGCAATCAGATTCTCAAATGATAGTAAAGAAATCAGTATTGCAACGTATTATAAAGACAATTTTGCTTGTGTTGATGTTAAGGATTATGGAATTGGGATAGATAGTGCGGATTTTCAAAAAATCTATGATCCGTTTTTCAGATCCGAAGATGCCAAACTTAAAAAAATAGAAGGGACCGGTTTGGGACTTCCTATCGTTAAACATATTGTAGATGAGCACAAAGGGAAAATATTAATCGAAAGCACTAAAGGAATTGGAAGCACATTCACATTATGCTTCCCGGTTTTAACAAACAATAAATGAGGTTACAATGAAGAAAGTTTTAATTATTGAGGATGATCCGGCAATTAGAACCGGTTTAAAAGAAGCATTAACAACTGAAGGATATTCTATTTCTGAAGCAGATACCGGAACAAAGGGATTTGAAATTGCAAGTAAAGGTAATTTTGATTTAATAGTGTTAGATTTAATTCTGCCCGGTAAAGATGGGATTGAGATTTGCAAAGACTTAAGAAGCGATGGAGTAAAAACTCCAATTATTATGGTAACGAGCAGAAAGGAAGAAATAGATAAAATACTTGGACTTGAAATCGGGGCTGATGATTATGTAACAAAGCCATTCAGTTTAAGAGAACTTCTTGCCCGTGTAAAAGCATTAATTAGAAGAAGCACTTATGAGCCAGGCGATATTGAAGAAGTGGCTTTTGCGAATTTGAAAATAGATTTTAAAAAACAGGAAATGTTTAAAGGAGAAAATTCTGTAAAACTTTCTGCAACGGAATACAGAATCCTTCACTATTTTATCGATCACGAAGGCGAGGTAGTTTCGCGTGATAAATTTCTTGATGAGGTTTGGGGATATGATACTTACCCAACAACAAGAACCGTAGATAATTATATTCTTTCGCTCAGAAAAAAAATTGAAGACGATCCGGCAGATCCAAAACATCTTTTAACTGTTTATAAGGTCGGTTATAAATTTCAGAAGTGAGATTTTAAAAGTCTCCGGCTTAGTCAGAGATAATTATTTTTAATTCAATAAAATCGGTCTGATAGGATTTGAAGTATGAATGGCATCTGCCATTTTCTTGTTAATCACTATTTTTACTTATACAAAAAAGAAAGTTTAGATGTCCTCCAGAAGAAATTTCATCAAAACCAGCAGCCTTGCAGTCGCAGGTTTGTCTCTATCAAATTTCTCATTCACAAAATCATTTTTTCCAAACACTTTTCAATCTAAACGACCACCTATATCAGCACGAAAGTTCGTAAGCGAAGCTATTGAAGCAAAAATAATTGAGATGAAAAAGGGAATTAAAGATGAAGAACTTGCCTGGCTTTTTGAAAACTGCTTTCCCAATACACTCGATACAACTGTTAATTACAAAATCATTGATGGAAAACCTGATACATTTGTAATTACCGGAGATATCAATGCAATGTGGCTGCGCGATTCATCAGCACAGGTTTGGCCTTACTTACAATTTGTAAATGGAGACAAAAAATTAAAAGATTTAATCGCAGGAGTTATAAATCGCCAAACTAAATGCATTCTAATCGATCCATATGCAAATGCCTTTAATGATGGGCCTGGCGAGAGCCAGTGGAAAAATGACATAACTGAAATGAAGCCGGAACTTCACGAACGCAAATGGGAAGTTGATTCGCTTTGTTATCCAATAAGACTTGCATTCGGATATTGGAAAACCACGAATGATGTTTCAGTTTTTGATGAGAATTGGAAATCTGCAATGAAGCTTGTTCTTAAAACTTTTAAAGAACAACAACGAAAAGATGGAAAGAGTCCATACAGATTTATGCGGGAAACAGCCTGGGCAACGGATAGTTTACCAATTGGCGGATACGGAAATCCGATAAACCCGGTTGGACTAATTGTTTCATCATTCCGCCCGAGCGATGATGCAACAATTTTTTCATTTCTTGTCCCATCCAATCATTTTGCGGTTGTTTCATTAAGACAGCTTGCAGAAATTTTTAATGAAGTTATTAATGATAATGTTTTTGCCGCTGAATGCAATTCGCTTGCAGATGAAGTTGAAGAGGCATTAAATAAATATGCGATTGCAGATCATTTAAACTTTGGAAAAATATTTCCATATGAGGTTGATGGTTTTGGTAACAAATTATTTATGGATGATGCAAACATTCCAAGTCTTTTATCTCTTCCCTATCTAAATGCTGTTGAAAAAGCTGATGAAACATATAACAACACCAGAAAATTTTTATTCAGTAGAAATAACCCATATTATTTTGAAGGCAAAGCGGGAAATGGAATTGGCGGTCCACATGCAGGTCTTGGAAAAATCTGGCATCTTTCTGTTATTATGCGTGGATTGACCAGCACAAACGAAAATGAAATTATCGACTGTATTAAACTCTTAAAGAACTCTCATGCAAATACCGGATTTATGCACGAATCGTTCGATAAGGATGATGCTGCAAAATTTTCTCGTCCCTGGTTTGCATGGGCAAACACTTTATTTGGTGAATTGCTATTAATGGTTCAAAGAGAATATCCACATCTTTTACAAAAACAATTTTAAGATATTTATGAATTTATTTCGAAAAACCTTTCTTTTATCTCTGATAATTGCTCAAATGATTTTCTCACAGAATTACGTTCAATACGTTGATCCATTTATTGGAACAGGATTAAATGGTCACACTTATCCCGGAGCTATAGTTCCTTTCGGCATGGTGCAGTTAAGTCCTGATAATGGTAAAAGCGGCTGGGAGTATTCCTCGGGTTATCATTACTCGGATAGCCTGATTGTTGGATTTTCTCACACTCATTTAAGCGGAACCGGTGTGGCCGATTACTGCGATATTTCCGTAATGCCAACCAACCTTTTTGGCCCTAATGATAATTATAACCTTGAAACTTCACATGTCCTGCCTGCTCTGATTAGAAAAATGCACCTTGGTAAGTGCATGGTTAACAATGATTGGCAGGCTTTGAAAAAAGATCT
>Ga0208980_10001958_pt1 | contig 12496 bp, 7 predicted proteins | sample WetSurMetagenome_3_FD_187993 | JGI IMG/M metagenome (GOLD analysis project Ga0208980, IMG submission 187993) | Wetland microbial communities from Twitchell Island in the Sacramento Delta, sample from surface sediment Aug2011 Site A1 Bulk (version 2) | ecosystem: Environmental > Aquatic > Marine...
GTATTGATCGTTGTATTGAAATGCAGCTTCCACTTCCACGGCGCGACCGTTTTCGTCCTTGTCGGAGCCGCGAGCGTAGAACACCTTTCGCATGATCGACGGTCTGGTGGAATCAATGTACTTCACAAACTCAACCAAGCCGCCTTCAAATCGGAACGTTTCTTCCTGCTCGCTCTTCGCACGGAGATCAACAATCCTCAGCGTCACTTGCGAATTCAAGAATGCCAGTTCACGAAGGCGTTCCGCGATAGTCTCAAATTTGAAGACCCGGTTCTTGAAAACCTGTCCGTCGGGCATGAAGGTGACCTTTGTGCCTGTCTGGCCCTTTTCCGCCTTGCCGATCACTTTCGCCGGGGCAACTGCATCTCCCCGCTTGTATTCCTGGAACCACGTCTTTCCATCACGATACACGTCTACTCTGAGCCACTCGCTCAATGCGTTAACGACCGATACGCCAACGCCATGCAGCCCGCCAGACACTTTGTAGGTGTTCTTATCGAACTTTCCTCCGGCGTGTAACACGGTCATCACCACTTCAAGCGCTGACCGCTTTTCTTCCTTGTGAATGTCGGTGGGAATTCCCCGCCCGTCGTCCAGCACGGTCACCGATCCATCATTGTTTATTGTCACGGTGATCCGGGTAGCATACCCGGCCAATGCTTCGTCAATGGAGTTATCAACAACTTCGTAGACAAGGTGATGCAAGCCCCGCGCACTTACATCACCAATGTACATCGCCGGACGACGCCGTACGGCTTCGAGGCCTTTGAGTACCGTGATGTCTTGCGCAGTGTACCCTCGACCGTTGGAACCGCTCTCTTTCTCTGCTTGGGCTTTCTTTGGTGCTGCTTCTACTGCTCGTGCCATTGTTTCCTTCTACGCTTAAGTGTTCTACCTGAACCTGATATCTTGAACTACCCTCTTCCCCGCCGCCGCGTTCATCTTCTCTGCAATCTCACGGCGCCTCATGCTTAGTTCTGCACGCCACGGGGCGCTTGAAACTGTAACGTACAGCACCCCGTTGTCAATCCGCGATGGTTTCGCAACTCTGGCGATCTGCTCTCCTACGACTGTCTCCCACGATGTGATAGCATTGTATTCGCAAAGCTTCTTGCTGATTCCGAGGCTCGCGACCAGATCGTTCAGCGCCGCATCAAGCGCCAACGGCTGCTTCTTTACCGTTCCCGACGTTGATCGGGCGGCACGTCCCCGCCTCAACATAATACTTCCGATTCTCGTTGCTCCAGTGGATGGTATCTCTGAATGGTGCTTCGTCTGTTGTCGTCACCACCGTCTGTCCCAGTTCAGCAATGAAACTCAACAGACTTCTTGATCGAGCTTCGTCGAGTTCGCTGAGAACATCGTCAAGCAGAAGAATGGGTGTTTCGCCTCTCTTATCTTTGAGATAGTAAAACTCCGCCATCTTCAATGCGATTAGAAAGGTCTTGTGCTGGCCCTGCGAAGCATACTTCTGCAGATCTGTTCCGTTCAGTTGGAAAGCTAGGTCGTCGCGGTGCGGACCAACCAAGGACAGGCCTCTCCGATATTCTTCTGAGCATTTGTTCTTAATCTCAAGCAGAATGCTTTCGCCTATGCTCTCAAGGCTCTCTTTGGGATTCGCATTGGGCACCGAGACATAGCTGATCGTTGGCTCTTCCCTTGTTTCGACGAGCTCAGCATACAAACGTGCAACATATTCCCTGAATTCCTCCACGAGCTGCGATCGCCTTTGCACAATCCTTGCTCCATGGCCTGCCAGACTCCGATCCCATGGTTCAAGGATGTCGCCTCTGATCGTTCTCCGCTGTTTTGCTTCGAATAGTATCCTGTTCCGCTGTTGCAGGACATGGCGATATTCGAGAAGTTCCTCGAAGTACGCCCGGCTTAACTGGGATAGCAGAAGGTCAATGAACTTCCGGCGATCCGATGGGGCCCCGAACGTAATCGCATTGTTCTCAGGCGAAAGAACGACAACGGGAAACTGCCCGATTACCGATGCAAGTCGCTCTACCCGAACTCCATTGACAGAAAAAACCTTCTCTCCCGATTTCTTATCATATTCCAGAGAAACTGTGTACGCAGCGCCTGCATCGTCAGACATGGTTCCTTCCACTTCGAAGGATTCCTGCTCGAACTGAACAAGTGTTGCATCACTCGCAGCGTAAAAGCTCTTTGTTAGACAGAGGCAGGAGATCGCTTCGAGAATATTTGTTTTACCCTGTCCGTTCTTCCCGAGTAGGGTGTTTACGCCCGAGCCGAACTCCAAGCCAGTACGAGTGTGGTTGCGAAAGTTCTCTATCTGTATATCTCGGACAGTCATGCAACGGGGACATTTAATACTGTAGCCCCACAAAGGCGGGGCTACAGGCACACAAAACGTGTCGTTTAGTACTCAACTGGTGAGCCTCACCGGCATAACAAGCATGGTGACGTCTTCATCCTCACTGGAAGTTTCTGGCGAAACAATTCCCGCTCGTGTCGGCGAACTGAACCTAAACATAACTTTGTTTGACTCCAGATGTGTCAGCATGTCGAGCACATAGGTTGAGTTAAATCCTATCTCCAGCTTTTCTCCTTTGTACTCACATTCAATAGATTCTTTGGCCTCACCTCCAAAGTCAATATCTTGGGCGCTGATTGTCATGCTCGACTTGTCAACGTCAAATCTGACCTGGTGTGTCGTTGCATTTGCATAGAGCGATACCCGTCTGATCGAAGAAACCAACGCATCGCGACTAATGCTGAGCGTCTTGTCGTTATCGGTTGGAATGACGCTCTCATAATTTGGATATGTTTCATCAATCAGTCGCGATACTAGTGTTGTGTTATCAAATCCGAACATGATGTGTCTATCGTTCATCGCTATAGTCACATTTCCCGTCTCTGCGACTTTCGAGACAACGTGTAGTGCCTTTGCTGGAATAATAATATCCTTTTTCAACCCTGCTGATTTAGGCAGCTTGTGCAATACTTTCACAAGTCTGTGCCCGTCGGTAGCGACTGCTCGTAAGTCTGTACCCTTTGACTGAATAAACACTCCCATCATCGCCGGACGTAATTCGTCTGTACTTACAGCAAAAGCTGTTCTATGAATGATCTTTTTTATTGTGGAAACCCCAATCGAAATTTCCTCACTGTCCTTGAATTGAGGAACAGTTGGAAATTCTTTTGCACTTTCTCCTGTCAGTCCATAATGTCCATTGACGGTATTGATAGTTATTTTGTTGCTTGTTACATCTGCTGAAAATATGGGTGAACTCTTTTCATCCAAAGCGCGAATTGTTTCCAATAATCTCTTTGCTGGAATGGCTATCTTGCCATCTTCTTCTCCTTTGACGTTCATTATTATCATCAAAGAAATATCCATATCTGTTGCCGTCAGAGTAAGAGAGTCATTAACGAGATCAAACAAGATGTTTTCAAGAATTGGTAGGGTTGATTTCGGCGGGACAACGCCACCGAGTTTATTAAGAATTCTCTGTAAATCAACCGCACTAGCGCTGAATTTCATTGTTTACTCCTAGGGTGTTTATTGTGCGTGTTTGACGATGGATGAAGAGCGCTGGCTGACATGAAACCGTGTAAAATTAACCATTTTTCACTAGAAATACAATGATCAATATTTTGGATATATGATTCTTAGGGTAGTATATATCTAATAGAACACTTGTAATAATGAATGTTAATATGTTAACAATGTGATAAGAGAAGTTGTCATTATTTGGAGACGACGGAAGATGGGGCTGATTGTATGAAGTTCTTTCTGAAATAGAATAATGTGAATAGCCTGGCAGTTAATAACAAACGGGTGAATTCGAAATTCGTTGAATACTAGTTAGACAGATGTCAACGGTATTTGAACATCTATTAACAGAAGAATAACACATAAACGAACACATAATTAACACACGAATCTCTGAAGAAATAAATAATAGTGAAACCGGAAGGAACTTATTAAATCCTTCCCAGCAACGAAAGTCGCTTCTTTAGTTGAGTGACGTTTGCAAGATATTTCTGGTCGAGGCGCATCTGATCCTCAACGGATTGATATGCGTGAATGACGGTACTGTGGTCTCGTCCGCCAAAGTGCAGGCCAATTGTCTTGAGGGAAGAGTTAGTAAGCTCTTTTGCAAGATACATTGCAATCTGTCTGGCATTCACAATTTCCTGTTTCCGCGTTTTTCCCCTGACCAGATCTTCTGGAATGGAAAAGTACTCACAAACCACTCGCTGAATTTCTTCAATTGTAATAGGAGACTTGATATCTCCAACCACGACTCTTACAACCTCTCGCGCAAGATCCAAAGATAGGTCCCTTCCTTCAAGAGAAGCTTTTGCCAAAAGGCTGATCAGGCACCCCTCTAGTTCGCGTACATTGGTCGTGACATTCGTTGCTATGAATTCAACAACATCCTGAGGTAGTTCTATCTTGTCGCTCTCACTCTTCTTTCTTAGAATGGCGATTCTTGTTTCAAGATCGGGTGGCTGAATGTCAGCCGTAAGCCCCCATTGGAATCTTGACAGGAGGCGATCGTCGAGGCCCTTGAGTTCCTTTGGCGGACGGTCAGACGAGAGAACCAGCTGTTTGCCAATTTGGTGTAACTCGTTGAATGTGTGGAAGAAATTGTCCTGAGTCTTTTCTTTCCCGGAGAAAAACTGGATATCGTCGACAATAAGCAAGTCCATACTTCTATAGAAACTCGAGAACTCCGAGATTCGATCAGATTGGATTGCATCAACGAATTCTACGGTGAACTTTTCGCTTGATACATAAATTACACGCTCAGCCTTGTTGTTGGCAAGAGCGTAGTTGCCTATCGCCTGAATCAGGTGCGTCTTCCCAAGGCCGGTGCCCCCATAGATAACAAGGGGGTTGAACGAAGTGCCCCCGGGATTGTTTGCCACGGCCGATGCTGCAGCCCTTGCCAGCTGATTGCTTTCACCTTTGATGTAGTTGTCAAACGTATACCTCGGATTGAGAAAACTCTGTATGCGACCGTTCCCCGCTGAGGTCAAAGAAGCATTGCCCCCCAGTCTGAACGAACCGGGCTGCTGGGGGAAAACGCGCTTTTCAGTCTTGCTTACCGGAGGAAGAGTATACTCGCCGTCCACTTCAACTCCGGACTCATCTTTTCGAACAACGTATTCCAACCCAACACTGTTTCCAAGAACGCTTGATACAGTGTTACTGAGAAGGCTATAGTAGTGTTCTTCGATCCAATCATAGAAGAACTGGCTCGGCACTTGGATACTGAGTTTTCCTCCACTCAATCCAAGTGGCACGATTGGTTCAAACCAAGTTCGGAAACTCTGGGTGTTGACACGATCTTTGATGATGTCCAAGCAGGCGGACCAGACGTACGCGGCCTGCTCAGCTTCGGTCGGATGGATCAGATCTTGAGTATTAAGTTCCATGTTAGGCTCTATCGCTGATGTTGTTATTCACAGCGTATCCGCGACATATCAACAGACTTGTCCACATCTGTGAGCGGTGACTGCACGACATACCAGTTTCAAAAATGTTATGCGTATCCGACAGGGGGTCGTACAATGGTCGAAAAGAAACCAAAACATTGGGTATCCAAAGGCTAAGAAGCAAAGCTGTGTAGTAGTGTGGATTAGTGGACAAAGAAACCCGAAAAGCTGACCAGATTGCACCCTGGATACGCACAAATTATCAACACGCGGAGATTGGACGCTACCATATAGATGATAATATATGAACAAGTTCTTTGCAAGAGATATGGCTTGGTGCAGAAAATTTATTCTTGTGTGTCATGGACATTTTTGTTAGCTTTGAACACTCAGTGTGAATCAAAACCGTCGAGGATTGTCCAAAGGGCAACCCTCTTTTTTTTCAAGCATAATTTCATAGCAGGCAGGAGAATCTGAAATGAAACGGACCTTTCAGCCACACCTAACAAAGCGAAAGAATACGCATGGTTTCCGGGCGCGCATGAAAACCAAGAACGGAAGGCGAGTTCTCGCCAGTCGACGCGCTAAAGGGCGCTGGAAACTGTCTGTTAGCGACGAGCGATAATTTGCTGGCAGCGTGAGTGGCAATAAGACTTGAAAAAGATAGGGTCACTTCCTAGTCGAGCAGCGTTTGAAGCCACAAGGAAGGGTGGTAATGTTTTCGACGGAAGGTTCCTCAGATTCATCTATCAGTACGGCTCAGAACACCCCCCCCTCATTCAAACAGGTATCGTTGTCGGGAAAAGACACGGTCGTGCTGTGCGCCGAAACCTGCTTAGGCGTCGGGTGCGAGAAGCATGTCGAATATTGGCGGGTTTCCTTGTGGACAACCAGAGAGTATTCCCACCCTCACTTTCACTGATTATCGTATACAGAGGACCAACGATTCGAACAGGAGCAGAAGTTTCCTTTGACGAAATTCAACGTGATGTGGCTAAGTTTGCGGACGCAGTTCAAGGTTCACGCACAGGCGGATAGATGGTGCGCGTGTTAGTCTTTTTGGTGCAAGGATACCAACTCCTGATATCTCCATTCCTTCCACCCAACACGTGCAGGTTTCACCCGACATGCTCTCAGTATGTCATTGACGCGTTTCAAAAGCATGGTGTGCTCAAAGGATTTGTGGCGTCACTCAGGCGAATCGCAAAGTGTCACCCGTGGCACCCCGGAGGTTTCGATCCTGCCTAGGAGAGGAACAGAAACATGTTTCGCTTTGGAGTACAGATGAATGGATAAGCAAACTATCTTTGGATTCATCCTCATTGGACTGGTCTTGATGGTGTGGATGTGGCTGCAAGCCCCCACTCCACAGCCTGGCCGTCAGGTCATTCCCGATACAAGCCGCGCGACATCACCCGCAGCGCTAGAACAAATGCCCAGCGCATCGCGGTTACCAGCCGCCGATGTGCCCCCCCCCGCCGGCGATTCTCTTGGTAGGTTTTTCACCCCCCTTTCCTTTGGAGATGAGAAGATACTCGTAGTTAAGACAGACCTGTACACGGCGGAAGTTACAACAAGAGGCGGACTCATCCGAAAATGGGAATTGACGAAGTACAAGACATGGGACCACCACCCAGCGCAGCTTGTTGACTTTGACAAAGGGGGGGATTTCAGCCTGCTGTTTACTTCATCGGACGGCAAGCTGATTAACACCCGCCGCCTGTACTTTGGCGCGGCATTCTCAAACTGGACAACTGTCGAACTACAGGGTGATCAGTCTTACACCGTTGACCTTGGGCTGCCACTCGGCGATGGAAGGAGTATTCACAAGAGGTTGGTGTTTCAGAATGGCCAATACTCCTTCACGGCCAGCTATGTATTCAGAAACGTTCTTGACATTATTTCCAACTACGAGTACCAAGCGATCTGGGAAAACGGCCTTCGCTATGTCGAGCGGAATAGTGTCGATGAGTCCCAATCAGCAAAAGCCTTCGCATTTTCTGGAGGAGAGCTTACCGAAATCGATGCCACAAGCGAAAAGGAACCGGCCGAACGAGATATCACGGGGGTGACGGATTGGGTGGCGACAAGGAATAAGTACTTTGGATTGGCATTGCTTTCTGCCGACGGCAAGGGACAGGGAGCCTATATGAAAGGTGTCCATCATTCAAAGGCCAATCGAGGTGCGACCGAGGTCTATTCTCTTGCCCTGAAGCTGCCACTCCGGAGCACAGTAGATTCTTCAATGTTTACCGTATTCCTTGGTCCACTCGACTTTGGGTTGGTGAAGTCGTTTGGACACAACTTGGACCAGATCATGAGTTTGGGAGCCGCCTGGATCATTCGGCCAATAGCAGAATATGTAATGATCCCATTGTTTCAGTTTCTGCACGTGTTCATTCCGAATTACGGGTTTGTCATTATTGTCTTTTCAATTATTATCAAACTGGTTCTTCATCCTCTTTCAAAGACGAGTATGAAGTCAATGAAGAAGATGCAAGCGCTGCAACCGATGATGACCGAGATTCGTGAGAAGTATAAAGATGACCCACAGAAGATGAATCAACAGGTCATGAATCTGTACAAGGACTATGGGATAAATCCGGCCGCGGGTTGTCTCCCCCTGCTGTTGCAGATGCCAATTCTTTTTGCTCTCTATTCCGTGTTTCGATCTTCCATTGAGCTGCGACAAGCACAGTTTATTGGATGGATTCAAGACCTCTCCATTCCCGACGTGATATTCACGCTTCCATTTTCGCTTCCACTTTTTGGGATCTCGGAAGTGAGTGGGCTCGCGCTAGCGATGGGAATAACAATGTTTGTCCAACAGAAAATGACCGTTACGGATCCTAGGCAAGCAGCCATGGTGTGGATAATGCCCATCATGATGACGCTTCTATTCAACGGGTTTCCGTCGGGTCTAAATCTTTACTACTTCGTCTTTAACATATTGTCTATCGGTCAGCAGGCGTGGCTCAACAAACAATCCGGATCTGAGCCGCTGAAGAAGGTAGAAAAGAAAGCGGGCCGCGGTGGAATCATGGCTCGTCTCACAAAAGACCTGCCTAAATTGAAATAGGATAGTTCCAATCCTGATGTAATCACGAGCCCAGCCCAAAGACTGGGCTCGTGCATTATTCTCCCCGCGGTGATTGCGCCAAGGCACAGATCCCTGCGCGCCTCCAGTTTGTGTGAAGACCATTTCCGAGCATTTTGCTGTGAGGCTCCAACTGTAACTCTAGATGTGGAACGATCAGTTGGTCTTAAGACAAGGGCCCTTCAAGAAGAGAAGATCATCTTGAAGTATGACCGATTGCGCTGACGTATTTCAAGCCGTGAAGGTGCCACCAAGAATGTCACATCAGGCGGAAGCGAGGTTAGCCAACACAGTGAAATAGAGCGAAAGACAGCGCCGAAATATATTCCCACCCGAGAAGAGAAGTTTGTCGCAAGGAGACCGATGACGATTCGTTCGGATAATTGATACTAAGAAAGGAAATGAGTAAGTTTCTGCTTTGCATTGGAAAAGCCGATGAAGCTTCGCATTAGTGATACTATTGTCGCCATTGCCACCCCACCAGGTGTAGGAGCGATTTCGATAGTAAGGGTGAGCGGTCCAGCCGCGATTGCCATAGCGGAAGGAGCCTTCCGGGGAAATGCCCGCCTTTCTGAAGCATCCAGTCACACCATACACTTCGGGAGATTTGTCGACAAGAATAGTGATCTGGTTGACGAGGTGCTTGTCTCCATCTTTCGTACTCCCACCTCATACACGGGCGAAGACATGGCTGAGGTCAACTGTCACGGTGGTGCCTATGTCACGAGGAAGGTACTGGCAACGCTGATAGAGGGAGGTGCACGACTGGCGGATCCGGGCGAGTTCACGAAGCGGGCCTTTCTCAATGGAAAAATGGACCTGTCACAGGCAGAGGCTGTGGCAGATCTGATTAGTGCTGGAAGTGAAAAGGCACTGAGAAACTCGCACGCTCAGCTTAGGGGGAAACTCGGCGGGAGGATCGGCACTGTAAGAGCAGATCTTCTGCAGACGTGTGCTCTATTGGAACTCCAGCTGGACTTCAGCGAAGAGGATGTTGCTCTTGCGCCCTTAGAGTCGGTCGGCGTCGCTTTACAGAAGAGCATTGTTGAACTGGAATCCATCTCATCGTCATTCAAACTTGGCCGAATACTGAGAGACGGTGCCGCCGTGGCAATTGTAGGCAGACCAAACGTTGGCAAGTCCAGCCTCTTTAACAGGCTACTGATGGAAGAACGGTCCATCGTCTCCTCATCGCCAGGGACCACACGGGATTTCCTTGAAGAGTCTGTAGAGATTGCTGGCATGGAAGTGAGACTCTTTGATACCGCTGGGCTGAGGGTGTCATCTGATGCGGTAGAGGCCGAAGGCGTTCAAAGAACCAAGAGCGTGATTGGGTCGTCTGACTTGGTTCTTCTTGTGGTAGACTCGTCGATTGAGAGTACGGTGTCAGCGGATCTTCTGGAAATCGTTTCCGCGAGCGGTCAAGACACAAAGGTAGTAGTAGTCGTGAACAAGATAGATTTGTGCAGCAAAAGTGCTGCTCGGAACCCCGTTCATGTGGAAGTGTCGGCTGTTACTGGTGAGGGTTTGCCATCTTTGCGCAACGAAATCTCCAACCGCCTCATTGGTGAAGGCCTGGCTGACGAGCCCGAATATTGCCTCTCGTCTGGACGGCACCGTGATGCCATCGCCCGTTCCCGCCAGCACTTGAGAGTTGCGCTGAGCACCCTTCAAAGCGGGACGCCGCTTGAGTTCGTGGAGTCTGAACTGCTAATGGCGGCAAGCGCCATAGGGGAAATCACGGGAGAGGTTACGACGGACGAAATTCTAGAAACGATTTTCTCAAAGTTCTGTATAGGAAAATGATCAGTTTCACATGAAACAACTTTCAAAGTCGTGGTATGATGTCGTAGTTGTTGGTGGTGGGCACGCCGGGATAGAGGCGGCATTGGCAAGTGCCAGGATCGGATCACAGACGCTGACGATAACCATAGACAAGCGTGCAATTGGAAGGATGTCCTGCAATCCCGCCATAGGTGGATCCGCAAAGGGGCACCTTGTCCGCGAGATTGACGTCATGGGTGGTGAAATGGGGAAGATTGCAGACACGACTGGCATTCATTTCAGAATGTTGAACAAATCAAAGGGTCCCGCTGTTTGGTCTCCAAGGTGCCAAAGCGACCGAGAATGGTACAGTCGAGAAGCCGGTTCTCGCGTTCATCGACAGCACAACCTCGACATTTTCGAAGGAACCTTGACCGACATATTGGTCAGCTCAGGCAGAATCTTGGAGGTCGTCCTATCGAGTGGCCTTCGAATTAAGTGTGGGGCTGTTGTCCTGTGCAGCGGAACATTCTTGAACGCTTGTATGTATACCGGGCTATCGAAGACTGAGGGAGGGAGGACTGGCGAGTCTTCGTCTGTTGGCTTGGCCGAAAGGCTAATTGCTCTCGGGTTCAAGGCTGGCAGGCTCAAGACTGGGACACCACCCAGAGTTAGCAGAAGGAGTCTTCACCTAGAGAAAACAGAGATACAGCATCCGGACCAGCCACCGACCCCATTTTCCCACCAAACAGAAGAGATAACCAACCGTCAGATTCCAATGTATCTGACGTACACTAGCGAGTTGACCCACAGAGCTCTTAGGTTGGGCTTCAGCGAATCGCCAATGTTCACAGGAAGGATAAAGGGCATTGGCCCACGCTACTGCCCGTCAATTGAGGACAAGGTTAATCGGTTTCCCGATAAACCTCGCCATCAAATTTTTTTGGAACAGGAGGGGTATGACAGTGACATAATCTACGTGAACGGATTTTCTACCAGCCTCCCCGCCGAAATCCAGGAAAGGGCAATAAGAACCATCCCGGGAATGGAAGAGTCGGTAATGCTTCGTCCGGGTTACGCCGTTGAATACGACTTCTTTCCTCCGCACCAACTTCATCACACACTTGAAACCAAGACTGTGAAGGGGCTATTCTTCGCTGGGCAAATAAATGGCACAAGTGGTTACGAAGAGGCAGCAGCGCAGGGCATTGTTGCAGGTGCCAACGCCGCCCTGAGCGTGCAAGGCAGAGAACAGATATCCCTTAGTAGAAGCGAGTCATACATTGGCGTTCTCATCGACGATCTTATCAACAAAGGAACAGAAGAGCCTTACAGAATATTCACATCAAGGGCAGAGTACCGTTTGAAACTTAGGCAGGACAATGCTGACAGTAGATTGATGCGATTGGGAAACCGGATAGGCCTTGTTAGCGATTCACAGATTAGAAACTTGGAACGTCGAGAACATCTGATTCATGAGGGAATCTCCCTCCTGAAGAGAACCGTTATCCGCCCCGACGATGTGGAATACATCCTAGCCCGAAACATGAGTGAACCGTTGGCTGAAGCAGCTCCGGTTATTCAGATCCTGAAACGACCGGAGATCAAGCTGACGGACCTGCTTAGCATTGAGTCCCTGAAAGTACACCCCTTGCTGCGCGAAGCTGCGAGTGAGAGGGATTGTTTAGATCGTATTGAGATTGAGGCAAAGTACGAAGGGTACATCAGCAGACAGGATGAACAGATTCGGATCTTTGAGCGTAGTGAGGCGGTATTGATTCCCCATGAGTTCGACTATTCGCGCGTCAAGTCTATAAGCAAAGAGGGAAAAGAAAGGCTGAATCAGATCAGGCCAAAGTCAATAGGCCAGGCATCAAGGCTCAGCGGTGTTACTTCTGCAGACCTTTCTGTTCTCCTGATAAGCCTCAAAGCCTCAAGTTCCACGTGCAACCAGAGTAACGCCGGTGAGTGAGCAGTCTGTTCCCTACAAGGACATCATTCTCAGAAACGGTCTTGATCTGCGGGAAGATCAACTTGTGAGGCTCGATGAATACTGTAGCCTATTGCTCCAATGGAATACAAGACTCAACCTGGTTTCCAGGAAGGACGAAGACAATGTATGGCCGAATCATATTCTTCACTCCCTAGCGGTTCTTATTGAGGTCGACATCCCCGACGGAGTGAGAGTGGCGGACATTGGTACGGGTGGGGGGCTGCCCG
>Ga0208980_10001959_pt1 | contig 12492 bp, 9 predicted proteins | sample WetSurMetagenome_3_FD_187993 | JGI IMG/M metagenome (GOLD analysis project Ga0208980, IMG submission 187993) | Wetland microbial communities from Twitchell Island in the Sacramento Delta, sample from surface sediment Aug2011 Site A1 Bulk (version 2) | ecosystem: Environmental > Aquatic > Marine...
CCGCCTTACCACTCGCCCTTTCATGCGCATCCTGCCGGGATATTCCGGATTTTGTTTCCTCATAGCCTTCCGGCAATGTCCAGGTCCAGGGCTGATAGTCCATGCCAAATCCCCCTAGGTTTTGAGACGACCTCGCTAAAGCTGTCCCCGCATTTGGAGCGCCTTAAAATCGACAACGCAATTGCTTTCCTTCAAAACCTCCACGGCCAGGGAATGCAAAAGCAGGTTCACCCCGTTCTCGGTCATCATCTCAAAAATTAGCAGTCCCCAGTAATCGGGGTCCACCAGCGAAAAGCTGTATCCGATTCTAAAATCCGGTGTGGTATGGGGCAGCGCATGGCCTTCCTTGAGCAGACGGCTGTGCGTTTCCTCCATGATGCCGCCGATTATCTGCTCGCGGCGCGGATTGAACATGTATGCATAGGCGAAGCCGGGCGGCCCGGAGATATTCATTTGGCCGCCGAGTGCGCCGAGGCGTTCAATCAGGATTGTGCGGGCGCCGGCCCGGGCGGCCGCTATCGCCGCGGCTACTCCTGAAGTCCCTCCGCCGGCAACCACAACATCGTATTCGCCGTAAATTTCCATAATACGGTTCCCCATTTCTTTACGCTTGTGGTTGATAGGATCCGCCTATCTTCGAAATTCCTCTATGCTCCGGGCCGCGGTGCCGTCGGGCAACGCGACCGGCCGGACGATTCCCTCACTGTGCAACGCCCAGGGGATGATTACGCCCGAATGCCCGCCGCGGCCGCCGACAACCACGACCTCGATATCCTCCGGGGTGCGGGTTACGGGCATGGGGTGCCTGTCGGCAAATTCCGCCGGTCGGACGGGAACCAGACCCCGGTTCCTCACCATGGGCACGTCGTGTACCGCGCGGAGGTGTATGTGTTCCCGGATCATGTCCTTGGTATAACCGGAATTTCTGAGCATCATCCCGTGGTCGGGAGTAAGAACCAGCACGAGAGGACCAGGTATATAGGCATTATTGGATCCCAGGGTGGTGCAGCAGTCCGTGATCGTGTCGAGAAGGTCATGACCGTTTAGACTCAGAAAATCGATGATATCGTGCTGAGGTTCGGCCTTCAGAACATAGACTGTTGTGGTTCTTGCGTCATACCGCTCTTCGTTAATCATTTTCCACTGGGCCAGCGAGGGTTCTTCGGCGAAGCAATAGGTGAATTCCGCCTGGGATGCGATGCAATCAAGGTCACAGACGCCTGGCACTGCACGGCAGACATCCAGGATGACCAGATTGACGGCCCGGCCGATAGTTGCATTTGCCGGGTAGCCGGGGCCCAGGCACCCCTGCTTGCCCGATATGCCGATTTCCTGGGCAATGGGCCCGCTGACCAGGACCATGTTCCCGCCCGGGTGGGATGTAGTGACCGACTGAAGCAGGTTATATTTGGGGTCCGCCAAGGCCCTGAATACTGTTACCAGGACAGGCATCGCCGTGGGTTTGCAGCCGGCCATCACGGAAGCGATTGCGACGTCCCTGACGGTGATGTCCTTTCCCGTGGGCCCGACTTCACGGCAGAGCACCATTTCAGGATGGTACGGGCAATAGGCCAACATCTTTTCCAGGCGCGACTTCGTCGGCGGTATGACCGGGAGCCCATCCCCTATGTGTTCACGGTCGAGGAAGTCCATGATTTCTTCCATGTAACCGCCCGGCTCATAGAGCCTGTCTTCGGAGATTTCGATCGCATTGGTGACGGGCAACAATCCGTCTTTTGCGGGAGGGACCAGGTCCATTTTGAAATCGATGTGGGCAACCTCCCTGATTTTTTCCGGGCGCGCCGTGAGGGAATCAATGATGTAATCCCACTTTTTGTCAATTTCCTGCCGCACCTCTTCTTCCGTGCTGGCCTGGTAGATATCGATTTTGCAAAGGCACAATCGGCCCGCCCGGTACACGGCAACGCCTTCCACCAGTTCGCCGCCCGGGGGCGCCGTGATGTAAACGCTTGGGATGCCCAATTTCTCAAGGGCAATGGTGACGATGCAGGTGGCCGGCGAGGTGCCCATGTCCCCCAGGGCAACCACCGCGGCTACCGGTCTTTCCCCGGCAAGCATGGCCGCGTATTTTTCCAGAGCGGCGGTGTCCTTGCCGCGGACTGTTTCCCTGTAATCCACGAAATTGCTGATTCCCATCTCACGAAAGCGCTCTTTGATGCGGACAAATGTCTGGCCGTAGTTGCAGAAGCTCAGTTTGGTATTGTCGTAAAATAGGATTTTACCCTTCTTTAAATCTTCAATGCTGACTCGGGGTGCCAGGTTTATGATGGGCCGCTCCTGCCATCCGCGCGGATCCACCAGAGGATCTAATTTTCTATTCATCGGCAATCACTCCCATTAATCGAAAAACGATCTGACGAAAACCTGCGTCCTGTAGCCGTTAACGTCTCAATAGATATGCCCAGATGTAATTGGGCGGCATAAAACTTGGAATAAATGCCGGCTGGATGCTCCCCGGACCTATTTTGACACCTCCAGAATAGCCCGCTTGACCAGCGTCCTGGCTATTTTCACTTTATAGGAGTTCATGCTGAGCGGCCGTGCTCCAGCAAGCGCCAGTTCTGCAGCATTCGTGGCCGCCGCCTCATCTATGGGTTTGCCCCTGAGAGCAGCCTCGGCGGTTTTAGCCCGGACCGGGGACGGCGCCACTGCGCCCAGCGTTATGCGGGCATCCGAACAGACCCCGTTCTTACAAGTGATTACAGAGGCGACACTTACAAGGGCAAAATCGATCGGCTTTCTCAACGTGAACTTGGCGTAGGCTTGCCTTGCCCCCTTCGGGGGCTTGGGAATCCGGACCTCCCTGATCAGTTCATCGGTTTCGAGGACCGTGGAACTGATAGCCGTTGCGGTGAAGAACTCACGGGCCGGGAGAGTTCTCTTTGTCGTAATGATTGTAGCCTCCAGAGCCACGAGAGCTATCGCCAGATCGGAGGGGCCGATTGCCGGGCACCCGCAGTTAATGCACCGCTGCGCTTCAGTCTCGATTTCCGCCGGACTGAGGCCAGAGATATCTTCGCTTCCCAGGCTCCGGATCCGTTCATCGGCCGGCAACTCCACAGTTTTGGCGCGAGCAATGTTTCGGAAAGAGGACTCGGGATATTGCGGCTCAATCTGGACCAGTCTGGCCTGGACCCGGCCGCCCAACAGGCGCTCGATCTCGCCGGCGATTTTCTGTGCGGAAGCCACAGCCTGGATCACCGTGGATGGCCCTTCCACCATATCTCCCCCGGCAAAAACTCCCTTTTCCGGAACCAGGGTCAAAGGATCGGCGGCCTGCCCGATGGCGACAATAATGCTGTCTCCCTGCAGGCTCAAGGAAGGGGAAGCCGCATCGTACTGCGGATTAAACCTGCCGTCAGGCGCATAAACCGAAATGCAACGGATGGTTTCAATCCCCCTGGCCTTGCTGTTTTCAAGGATAATTTCCCGGATACCCAGACACGGATGAATGGAGATTCCCTCTTCCTCAGCTTGCTGAATTTCCGGATCCAGTGCCGGCATCCTGTCTTTGGATGCGAGATCGCGGGTTTCAAGACAGACGAGGTGCACCTCGTCTGCTCCGGCTCTTCTGGCAGTCCGGGCTGCATCGATAGCGACGCTCCCCCCGCCGATCACAATTACCTTCCGGCCGAGCGGAACGCTTTCTCCGGAATTGACTCGTTTGAGGTATTCGAGGGCATAATGAACGCCCTGGGCGTCTTCGCCCGGAACTCCCAGTTTCAGGCTGCGCCAGGTTCCTCCGGCAATGAAAACAGCGTCGGAATCCGATCGGATCCTGGCGGCAAGCTCTCCGCTTACCGGAAGGCCGGTTTCGAAACGGATGCCCATGCCCTGCATGGCCCGAATTTGTTTCCGGACCACTTCTTTGGGCAGGCGGTAGGGAGGGATACTGTACAGAAGCATTCCCCCGGGCTCGGGCAGCCTTTCGTACACGGTCACCTGGTGGCCGGATTTCCTGAGATAAAATGCAGCTGCCAATCCGGCTGGCCCGGAACCGACAATCGCGACTTTTTTGCCGGACTCGGTTTCAGGAGGCGCGAAATATTCCGCCGCATGGTTCAGGATATAGTCGCCCACACCGCGCTCAACACTGTGGATGGCAACGGGATCGTCGTATTCTCCACGGTTGCATTGCGGCTCACAGAATATCGGGCAAACCCTTCCGGTGATGGCGGGCAGGGGATTGTAATCGATCAGCACGCGCGCCGCTTCAGCCATGTTGCCTTCCCGCAGATGGCGCAGGTATTCCGGTATGTTGATATGCGCAGGGCAGTGGCTGGCGCAACGGCCCTCAGCTGCGGGCGCCGCGCCGAAGATGGAGTGATAGCGGTTGTCGCCCAGGAGAGCGTTGCACGTTTTGCCGCCCTTGCGCAGGCAGACTATCGGGCCGCCTATCTGCTGAGGATACCTGTAATACCAGCAGCGCACGTCTTGGGCGAGATTGCCGCCGATAGTGGCCATATTCCTGAGTGTCGGGCTGCCGACCGAATGTGCGGCCTCGGCGATGAGGGTGTAGTCCTGCCTGATCGCGGGCGACTTGACGATTTCGGCAAGTTTGGTGAGCGCCCCTATTCTTAATCCTTTATTGCCAGCCTTGATGTAATCAAGTCCCGGGATAGTTTTGATATTGATCAAAACCTCCGGGTAGCCGGCGACGGTCTTGTCTCTCAGGGTGCCGAGAATATCCGTTCCTCCCGCATTGACCTTTGCTTTGCCGTCGTGTTTGGAAAGAAGCGAAGCCGCCTGCTTGAGAGACCGGGCATTTTGGTGCTGGAAGGTTTTCATCGGGCGCCTCCCCTTGCTAGAGCCTCCAGGACTCGATCCGGGGTGGCCGGATACTGGTAGAGCCAGGTTCCGATGGCGTTGGATACTGCCAGCAGCGTGGCGACAGGGCCCGGAGACGTCGTGATCTCAGCGATTCCAATTGCTTTAAACCGATGGCTTGGGAAAGGTGTCTCCAGGACGACATGCTGCATGGCCGGCAACTCCGCAAAAGTCCGCCACTTGTAGTCGATCAGATTGGCATTCAGCTGGTGGCCCGTACGCCGGTCGTGAACGGTCTCCTCGAACAGGGCGCTGTCGATACCGGCGGAACCCCAGCAGGCGTTAAGCTGGCCTTCCAGGCCCGGCGGATCAATGATCTGCCCGATATCCGTTGCATTAACCACCCGCACAAGGTCTGCCTTGCCGGTTTCAACGTCGACCTCAACCTCGACGAAGCTCATCATGAAGTTGCACATCGTGAAATCGCTTTCGAAGCGGCCGTAGCCCAGGAGGGTCCGGTCGTTGCCCATGGCATGCCACTTGATTCCCTTATCCGGATGACCCGTCACGAAGATGGCGCCGTCGGCGGTGTCGAGGTCCGCGGGATCCACTCCAAGCTTCGGAGCCGCCATCTCGAGAAGTTTCCGTTTGGCATCTTCCGCTGCGTTGATCACGGCGCTCCCGATGGCGTAGGTTCCCCTCGAGCCGACCGGCCCGAATTCATAGGGGGTCACCAGGGTATCGGCCGGAGACATGGAGATCCGCTCGGGCGGGATCTGCAGGACTTCGGCGGCCATCTTGACGTAGTTGCTCTTCTGGCCGGTCCCGAACTCCGCCACGCACAGGAATATAGTGGCCGTGCCGTTGTAGCGGAGCTGCACGTAGGCTTCCGCCGTGTCTTCGCCGATATCGGCATTCCCGTGGATTCCCACGCCAACGCCGCGGCGTTTGGGTCCGCTCACGGAAGTCGGCTTCAGCCAGCCTTTCCACTTGTCCTTCCAGCCGAAAACCTCGGCTCCGCGGTCCATGGCGCTGGAAAAATCCACTCCTCTGAAGCTGTACCAATCGCCGTCGCGCCAGTAATAGCCTCCGCCCGGCTTGACGAAGTTTTTCTTCATCACTTCGAAAGGATCAAGCCCTGCCTTTTCCATGGCGAGGCTCAGGATGGGGATAAACGCACACTCCAGTTCCTGGCCGCCGAAGCCCCTTGTCGGACCTGAAGCGTTCCGATTGGTTGCCACGATGGCGCTCTTGAGGTCCCAGTTGGGGCATTGGGCCAGAATCATCAATTCGCCGGAGCCGACAGCCACCTGGCATTGTGTGGTGGAAGAATAGAAGCCGGTGCCGACGTGCCAGGTGCCCTGGATAGCCGTGATCGACCCGTCTTTTTTCATTCCGACTCTTGCGCTTATGCGGGATCCTATGCGCAGTGTGAAGGCAGCCATGTGCTCTTCCTTCGTGAACACGACCTTGACAGGCCTTCCCGTCGCGCGGGCCAGGACTATGGCATAGGCCTGGACCTGCCAGCACATGAACTTGGTGCCGAAGCTGGCGCCGACATGGTGCCCGATGCTGCGGATCTCTATTTGCCGGTTAAATACATGATATAGCGTGACTTTGTCCATATACGGGGCCTGGCTTGTCCCGTATATCGTTGCCTTGTTGGGAGGTTCCCAAAAGGCGACGGCGCCGATCGATTCCGGAGGCAAAGCATTGGGCAGGTTTTCATATCCGAAGGTTCCTTCGGTGATGACCTCTGCTTCCGCAAATCCTTTTTCGACGTCCCCGCGAACCACTCCTGTCAGGCAGTTTGGGCCGTAGATCGGCGTGCCTGCGGGCACGATATTGCCCTCGAATTCTTCATAAAGCTGTGGGGCATCCGGTTTAAGCGCCGAATCGATGTCCAACACTGCCGGAAGGACTTCATATTCCACATCAATGAGGCTGAGGGCTTCTTCGGCAATCTGCCCCGAAGTCGCCGCCACGAGGGCCACTGCATCTCCGACAAAGCGCACCTTATTGTCCAGCACGCGAACGCTTCGTGGAGTGCCGCCCCTCCAGTCCGGAATGTCTTCCCACGTAACCACGGCCTTCACGCCCGGCAGCGCCTGGGCTTTGCGCTTGTCGATTTTTTTAAGGATTGCATGTGCGTGGGGGCTTCTCAAAACCTTTCCGTAGAGAAGGTTCGTGAATTTCAGGTCGTCCAGAAACGGTGCGGTTCCGGTAACAATTTCGTCGGAATCCCGCCGGGGCATATGCTTGCCGATATACCGGTAGTCTTTTGCCATCGCTTACCTCCCCTTCTCCGCGACCGACAGGACGGCCTTAAGCACATGGTAGTGGCTGACGCAGCGGCAGAAATTGCCCGACAGGGCTTCCTTGATCTCTTCTTCTGTGGGATGCGGGTTTTCGTTCAAAAGGGCCTTCGAGGTCATGATCATGCCCGGGGTGCAAAAACCGCACTGAAAGGCCCTGTGGTCGATGAAGGCCTGCTGCAGCGGATCGAGTGTCCCCGTTTCCGGATCCCGCAATCCCTCGATCGTGAGAATATTTTTCCCGTCGCATTCGAGGGTCAGAATCCTGCAGGAGAGAACCGCCTTGGAATCCATGATCACCGTGCAAGCCCCGCACGCGCCCTGCTCGCAGGCGGCTTTCGTGCCGGTCAATCTGAGGGTCTCTCTAAGCGTATAGACCAGCGTGTGGGCCGGATCAACCTGCCCCGGACGGTTGCCCACATCGAGTTCGTAATCCTGTCCGTTTACCGTCAAATGGATCAGTTTCGTTGCCGCCACTTTCTTCTCCTCAGACACTTGTTGCCATTCAGTTTCTGTTAAAAAAGCCGTGAATGAAATATGGGGTCAAGAAAACAGCCACGAATCAAAAGTACAGAATAATTGCAGCCGCCCCCGCATAGGTCAAGAAGTAAAAGCGATTTGCTGAGATTCCCGGTTTGTGGCAGCGCCTTCTACAGCGGATTTGCTGTTCTACAGCCCGCCGGTGGGAGCCGCCCCGGCTTTCGCCTTAGGCGCCTCTTTCCCGGGAGCCCCCGGGACGCCATCGGGTTGCGGCGGCGACAGGTCGACATCATATCCGCTTATATCAGTCTGGGAAGGCAATTCGTGAACCAGCTTCAATGCTCCCATCGGGCAGGTGGTAACACAGGCCTGGTTGTCCGAAGGCCCGCCCTTCTTGCTGAAATAGGGAGAATCGGCGCACAAATCGCATTTGGTGGATTTTTTGGATGCAGGATTCCAGACCGTGCGGTGCGGGTTGAACGGGCATGTCCGGAGACAGGTCTGGCAGCCGATGCACTTTTGCGCGTTTATCATTCTGACATTGCCGTTTTCCGCGCTGACGTGGCAGGCGCCGGTAGGGCAATTCTTGACGCACATCGGCTCGGGACACTGGCGGCACACGTTGATCTGGATATCATAGGGATAGCGGGTAAGAACAGCACGGCTCACCTGAATCCGGGCCAGGGATATGCTGGTTTCGCCGTCGTGGACGAGAGAGCAGGCAAGCATGCAGCTCTGGCATCCGGCGCAACGCCGGCTGTCGTAAACTATATAGCCGGTGGAAAGGGCATAGGGATTCTTTTCGGCGGCGGCTGCGGCAGGTTCGGCCAACGCGCCTGCCGGCGTGCAGGCGGTGAGCGCTCCGCCTGCCAGAACAGTTCCGCTTCCGACGACGAAATCGCGCCGTGTAAATTTTTTGCTTTTGGACTTCCTGAATCCAGCCTTGTCGGCTCCAGCCATGGACGATACCTCCTGTAGCTTTACTTTATATCAGGTTATCGGACCGATACAATTGGGCTTTCTGTGTCCGGCAACTGCGAATTGTCCTTAAAGCATCCGCTTGCCCGCATGATGCCGATATCTCACCCGGTTTCTCACATATCCTAAAAATGGAGCCTGCAAGCTTGATATAATATTGCTTTAATTCATTCGATGCCGTATATCAGGCCGCCGGGCATCCTATATTGAATAGGGTCTTATATCGGATGCAATGCCGGCCGGGATTTTCGCTTCGCTCAAAGGATCCTCAGGAGACCGGGAAGGGGCCATTTATGAATCTGCCCCCGAAATTCGCGGCCCAAAGGGAAATATATATCCAATTCCGGGATGATTAAAGGATATACCGGTAACAGATCGCCGGCGGGGCCGGAGCCATGAGCGCAGACCTCGATTCAGGATTCAGGATGCGGGATTCGGAATCAGCCCCTCGAGTTGTAAACCTGCGCTTATATGAGGAACTGAGCGATTTCCTGCCTTCGGATAAAAGGAAGCGCCGATTCGCGCATCGGCTCAAGCCTTCGCAATCGGTTCGGGAAATTCTGAAAGACCTTGGCGTGCCATGCGCAGAAGTCGAGATGGTGCTCGTCAACGGCGAATCGGTGGGCTTTTCGCATCGCCTCGAAGACGGCGATTTTGTCAGTATCTACCCTGTTTTTGAATCGTTCAACGTGAAGCCGCTTGTGCGCGTGCGCGCGGCGCCGCTGCGCAATACGCGCTTCCTTGTGAGCAGGGGGCTGCGCCGCCTTGCGCGCAGACTGCGCTCGCTGGGATTTGACACTCTGGATTGCAGTGCCTGGCCCTGGAAAACCATTGTTCGTGTGACTGAGGAAGAACGGCGGATTTTGCTGACCCGGAAAACTCTGCAGGGGCAGGAGGAAATCGCGCGCGCCTACCTTGTCCGGCATTTCCGGCCCGGCGAACAATTGGTCGAGGTCCTATCCAGGTTCGATCTTTTATTTTCTGTAGATCTTTCCGATCGGAAGTTCTTCTCATGACCAACGTCCGATGACAGGGGACGGCCTGAATATGACGATCGAGTCACTTGCCAATCTGTCCATCGTCCATCGTCCGTCGCCAGTCTCTCCCCAGGCTTTTCAGGCTCTGAACTCTCATCATCTGGCGGCCCTGGGTATCATCGCCTCGCTGGGCGTGGCCATCGCCTGGGCTTCGGCCGTCTTGCCGCCGGTTGCGCGCAAATGGCTGGGACGGTTCATAGGACTTCTGTTGCTCGGCTATGCCGCGGTTTTTTACGCCCAGCAGTGGATCGGGCATTCTTTGAGCTGGCAATATTCGCTTCCCCTCGAGTTGTGCAGTCTGGTGCTGATCGCATGCATCCTTTGCATGTTTTGGCCTCATCCATTTACCGCTGAAATCGCCTATTTTTGGGGGCTGGGCGGGGTTTTGCACGCCATTGCCACCCCGGACCTTGGCTGGAGTTTTCCATCATGGGAATTCATCCTGTTTTTCTGGGGACATGGGGCTACGGTGCTCGCCATTGTTTATTTGATCGCGGGCGGGTTTTTCAGGCCGAGCCGGGCCAGCATTCTGAGAATGATGCTGGCCCTGAATTTATATGGGGCGGCGGTGGGAGCCATCGATGCCGTCACGGGATGGAATTACGGCTACCTGTGCCGGAAGCCTTCCATGCCTTCGCTGCTTGATTACCTGGGCCCCTGGCCGTGGTACCTGCTGTCCCTGGAGCTCATAGCCCTTGTCAGTTTTTTTCTCCTGTATCTGCCCTGGCGTCTTTTAGTATTGTTCTCGAAGAAATCGCAAATATAAGCGGTCAAGAATCGGGCGAAGGATTCCGTTTTGAGGTGATATGGAGAAGAATCGCGAGTTCACTGTTCGAGCTGTGGTGATCGGTCTTGTGCTGAGCCTGGCCATGGCCGCCGCAAACATGTATCTTGGCCTTAAGGTCGGAATCACCATCAGCGCGAATATCCCCTGCAGTGTCATCGCCCTGATCCTTTTTCATACCATCCTGCGGTCCCGCACCATGGCGGAGGTGAACCTGTCGCAGGCAACCGGCTCGGTCGGGGAAGGTATGGCTGCCGGCGTGATTTTTGTTTTTCCGGCCCTGGTGCTGTCAGGGGCGTACAAACCCTCTGCCGAATGGGGATTTCAAGAATATGCGACGGTAACGCTGGCGGTTCTTGCCGGGAGCATCCTCGGGGTGGTGCTCACCGGCTTTTTAAGGCGGCCGATGGTTGTGGAATCCCTGGAACTGAAATACCCCGAAGGCGTGGCGACCGCCGAGATCCTGAAAACGGGCATGGCCGCGTTTGGGGAAGGCCGCCGGGAAAGCATTGGGCAAGTCGTCGTCGCTTTTTTCGGCGGCCTTGCCGTGAAATTGTTCTCATCCGGGATCGCCGTGTTTCAGGAAACCGTGTCGGGCGCATTCCGGCTGGGCAATTCGGCCTTCAGGCTGGGATCGGATGTATCCGCGGCGCTTGTGGGCGTGGGATTCATTATCGAATTCAACGGCGCAGCGCTTGTGGCTTTGGGAGGCGCTCTCGCGTGGCTGTTTTTCATTCCCCTCTTCACGGCGCTGCAGCAGACAGGGGGCTCCGCAGCCGCTGCGGCTTCAACGGTGTGGTCCGACCAGGTGCGCTACATAGGGGTTGGAGGAATGACGGTCGGGGGGCTCTGGTCGATCATTCAAATAAGGCGCCAGCTTGTGGCCGGCATCCGTTCTGCAATGACAGGTTTGAGCGGTGCCAGGGAAGCTGCGGCCGCTTCCGTTGATCCCGGAGAAGCGGATTTGAAGCAGAGGACGATCTGGATCCTGATCGTGGCCGGGATATTGATCGCGGCGGGGGTATATTTTTTCAATGTCGGCGCTCTGAGCGCAGGCATCGCGACGTTGTACACAATCCTGGCGGTTTTTTTCTTTGTAGCGATTTCAGTCTATATCGTCGGATTGATCGGGAGCACCAATCAGCCCGTTTCGGGAATCACCATCTGCACATTTCTGCTGGCGGCGTTGTTTTTGTTCGCCGGGCGAGTCGGCGGAGCCGAGGCAGTCCGGACAATTCTGCTCGTGTCCGGAGTTGTCTGTCTCGCAGCCTGTCTTTCCGGAACGGCATCGCAAAACTTCAAAACGGCTCTCATGGTGGGCGGTACTCCCGGACCGCTCCAGGCGGGGCTCATCATCGCCGTGGTTGCCACGTCGCTGCTGGCGGCGCCGCTGATGGTGTTTTTGGACAAAGCATTCGGAATCGGATCGGAAAGGCTCCTGGCTCCGCAGGCCAGCATGTTTTCCGCCATGGCAAATGGCCTGTTTATGGAGGGATCCAGCCTGCCCTGGGATATGATCAGCCTGGGCGCCGGACTCTCGGTTTTCCTGATTTTAATTGGGGAGTACCTGCGGAGACGCGGATCGGTTTTCGGTATCAGCCCGATGGCGGTTTCGGTCGGAATTTATCTTCCATTCACAACGACGCTTCCCATCCTGCTCGGCGGTCTGGTCCACCTGCTGGTGACGCGAAAATACCGCTCCGGAAACCTGCTGGAGAAAGTCATCCAGGCTGGAACCGTTCTCTGCGCAGGGCTGGTTGCCGGCGAAGCGCTGACCGGCATTTTTCTGGCTGTCCCAATCGGGCTGGACGTCCAGCTGCCGTTGCCCCTAATTCACTCGGAGCCGGTCCGGAGCGTTCTTTCCATTCTGTTGCTCTTCGCCCTGCCTTGGGCAATTTACCGGTCGATTGCCAAACTGCCCGGCGATAGAGGCAGATAAGGATTCCGGGATTGGAAGCTCTCCGCCAGCCGTGATTGACCCTGACCTTCGGCAGCCGTAAAATTAATAATTTGGTCTATTCATGCTAGATAAGATCGTGGTGCGCGGTGCGCGCCAGCACAATCTGAAGAATATCAGTCTCGAAATTCCACGGCACCAATTGACCGTAAT
>Ga0208980_10001960_pt1 | contig 12482 bp, 7 predicted proteins | sample WetSurMetagenome_3_FD_187993 | JGI IMG/M metagenome (GOLD analysis project Ga0208980, IMG submission 187993) | Wetland microbial communities from Twitchell Island in the Sacramento Delta, sample from surface sediment Aug2011 Site A1 Bulk (version 2) | ecosystem: Environmental > Aquatic > Marine...
CGCGGGGGTGCAGGTTAAAACCACCGGAAACTTTGGCGGTGGTACCAACCTTCTGATCAGGGGATCCTCCTCTATCACAGGCAACAACCAGGCATTGATTGTCATTGACGGGGTTCCCGTAAATAATGACAACACCAACAACACCGGCCAGCTCCGTGGTCGGAGCGGTTTCGACTATGGTAGCGCAGGTACTGACATCAACCCGTCCGACATCGAGTCGATGAACGTGCTGAAAGGTGCTGCTGCAACTGCTCTGTACGGTTCCCGCGCAGCAAACGGCGCTGTCATCATCACCACCAAGAAAGGTTCCAAAAGGATTGGTGGCAGCAAGGTTTACGGGGTAAGCATCAGTTCAAACGTCACTGCTGGCTGGGCCGATAAAAGCACTTTCCCGGAATACCAGCAGCAATATGGCGGGGGTTATGGTGCCTACTATTACAGCGAAACGGATTATCCCGGATTTGAATATGTGTATGACGTGAATGGTGACGGGGAAACCGATTACACGGTTCCTACCTATGAAGATGCTTCATTCGGCCAGGAATTCGATCCGAGCATCTCCCTCTATCAATGGGATTCATACGACCCGGCCTCTCCGAATTACATGACAAAGACCCCATGGGTCGCTGCCGCTAACGGTCCGGAGTATGTATTGGAAACCCCATTGTCATTCACCAATAATGTTGATATAGCCGGTGGTGGTGATGCCACGACTTTCCGTCTGTCTTACGGGAACCAGAACCAGAAAGGATTGCTTCCCAATAGTGAACTGAAAAAAAACAATTTCCTTTTCAATGGTTCCTATGACATTCTGAGAAACCTGACAGTATCTGCTTCTGCCAATTATATTCATCAGTATACCAAAGGCCGTAACTATACCGGTTACAGCGATAATATGATGTCTGGATACCGCCAGTGGATGCAAACCAATGTCGATTACAAGATGCTGGAAACTGTATATGACCTGACCGGCAGGAACATCACCTGGAATCCCAACAGCCCGACAGACCTTTACCCGGCTTACTGGGACAATCCCTATTTCCAGCGTTATGTAAATTATGAAGACGATAGCAGGAGCCGTCTCCTTGGTTACTTCCAGGTGGACTATAAGATCACCAGCTACCTCTCATTTATGGCAAGAGGTGCCATTGATACTTACAGTGAACTCCAGGAAGAAAGAAAAGATGTTGGATCTTCCTCCGGAGAATTCGGAGTTGGCCGTCCGGATGTGACTTCCGGTTATTCCAGGTTTGAAAAGACCTTCACGGAAACCAATTTCGACTTCATCCTGCGTTATAACGACAATATCGGAGAAAATTTCAACCTGAACGCTTTCATCGGCACCAACATCAGGAGGACCAAATCTGACCAGGTTTTTGCTTCCACTGATGGCGGCTTGATTGTTCCAGGATTATTTTCCTTGGGCAACAGCGCCAACTCGATGCAACCCCCTGAAGAAAGACTCGCCGAAATGGCTGTCAATGGCATGTTTGCCAGTGCTTCGCTCGGATTTAAGGACTATTTGTTCCTCGATGCAACCATCAGGCGGGATCAGTCCTCCACCTTGCCGGAAGAAAACAATGCTTACTGGTATCCTTCTGTCTCCGGCAGCTGGCTGTTCTCTAACATTTGGGAGACCAACTGGATGCAACTTGGAAAATTGAGACTTGGTTATGCTGAAGTCGGTAACGATGCACCTTTTGCAAGTATCAATGACACGTACACCCAATTCCCTATCTTCGGCGGAACCACTCTCTTCTCCCTCCCGAATACAAAGAATAATCCTGACCTCAAACCTGAAAGGACCAAGAGCCTCGAAGGTGGTCTGGAAATGGCTTTCTTTAAGAAAAGACTCGGATTTGACCTGGCTCTGTACAAGATGAATACGGTCGACCAGATTATTCCTGTTGCAGTGTCAACCGCCACGGGTTATTCTACAAAATATGTCAATGCCGGTGAAATCTCCAATAAAGGTATTGAGGTAACTCTCTATGGTGTTCCGGTAGAAATGGAAGACTTCAAATGGGACATCGCTGTGAACTTTGCACGGAATGTGAATGAAGTAATCTCCCTGAAAGACAGCCTCGAGAATCTGCAATTGGCTGCATTACAGGGTGGGGTTACGATCAATGCACGCGTGGGAGAACCCTACGGATGTATCCAGGGAACTGATTTTTTATACTATGTGGATGAAAACGGCAACACTACCGACCAGAAGGTTGTAAAGGCGAATGGTTATTACGCAAAAACGGCTGCCGCTGACAAGATCATTGGCAATGTCAACCCGGACTTCACAATGGGTATCAACAATAAACTCACATACAAGACCTGGTCGTTCAGCTTCCTGATCGACTGGCAGCAGGGCGGAGATGTCTTCTCACTCGACCTGTGGTATGGAATGGGAACAGGCTTGTACCCGGAAACTGTCTATCTTAATGACCTTGGCAATCCCGTCAGGGACCCGCTCACCGATGACGCGACCAGCGGCGGTCTGATCCTGGATGGAGTACAGGCAGATGGCTCAGCCAATACCGTCAGGGTTCATGGAGATGACTACCGTGTATTCGGCTGGAGTCAGAATCCAAACAAAAAGTTTATTTACGATGCTTCCTATGTGAAACTAAGGGAAGTTGTGCTTACTTACAGCATACCTGAAAAGGTTATGTCGAAAGTGAACTGGATCCACGGCGCTTCTTTCAGCCTCGTTGGATCTAACCTCTGGATCATCCACAAGAACCTCCCCTATGCTGATCCCGAAGCGTCACAGAGCCAGGGTAATGTCCAGGGATGGCAGAGTGGTGTAATGCCTGCCACCAAGAATGTCGGATTTACCGTTAATCTCCAATTTTAAATTTTAATACTATGAAAAATATACTATTGGTCTTAATACTTTTGAGCGGGATCATGATATCCTGTACAAAGAACTTTGAAGACTTAAACACCGACAAAAAGCATCCGGTTGCAGTTCCTGGCAACTTTGTGTTTGCAAATGCTGAAGTGGCACTGGTCGATCAGATCGCCAGTACCAATGTCAATCTCAACATATGGAAGTTATGGGCTCAGCACTGGACAGAATGTACGTATCCTGATGAAGCGAATTATGATATCTACAACAGGTCCATTCCTGATGGGAACTTCCGTGTTTACTACCGTGATGTCCTTGCTGACCTCAACGAGGCCGCCAGGATCATCGGTGAAGAAGTGGTTGTAGGCGATCAGGCTACTGCTGAAAAGCAGAACAGGATCCTCATCACAAAGATCCTCATGGTATATGCGTACCAGGAACTGGTGGATATGTTCGGGGACATTCCATATACTGAATCCCTCAACATTGATAACCTCTCTCCGGTGTACGACGATGCATTCGGGATCTACCAGGATATGCTTGCCACCCTTGATGAAGTGACCGGCGGCCTGGATGAAAACTATGGAAGCTTTGGAAGCGATGATCTTATCCTGGGTGGCGACGTGGCCATGTGGAAGAAATTCGCTTACTCCCTCAAGGTGAAACTCGGCATCAACCTGGCTGACTTTAACAGCGACCTGGCAAAGAGCACCATCGAAGGAGCCTATGATAAAGGTTTTGTCCCCGGTGATGTGGTCCACCTGGTTTACGTGGGAGGCGCCAATGCCAATCCGCTTTACGAGGATCTCATCCAGAGCGGCAGGCACGACTTTGTCCCCGCCAACACCCTCATCGATAAGATGAATGCCCTGGAAGACCCGCGCAGGCCCTTCTACTTCACTTTGTATAATGACAGTGCCTATATCGGCGGGGTTTGCGGCGACCTCAATGCCTGGGGCCAGCTGTCCCATATCGCCGATCCCATCAAGGAACCCACATTTCCACAGATCCTGATGGACTATACTGAATTCGCATTCTATCTTGCTGAAGCAGCAGCCAGAGGTTATAGCGTTGGCAATACCGCTGACTTTTACTATAACTATGGCGTCGGTTCATCCATCGTTTCGTGGGGAGGTACAGAAGCCGATGTGATCGCTTACCTGTCCAGGCCGGATGTGAATTATGCCTCTGCCCCTGGCGATTGGAAGGAGAAAATAGGGACCCAGGCATGGATTGCCTATTATACCAGAGGCTTCACAGCGTACACTTCATACAGGAGGTTAGATTTCCCGACGTTGAACCAGGTACCGGTGCCTGAAACCGATGACGGACTGGTCCCCAAAAGGTTTACCTATCCGACTGCGGAGCAGACATTGAATTCTACGAACTGGGAATCTGCTTCCTCTGCGATCGGTGGAGACAATATGACTACCAGGCTGTTCTGGGATAAGAATTAAGAACTATCTCCCTGATATTTTAGAGGGTGCTCTTCAAAAAGGGCACCCTTTTTTATTTGTTCTGTGCAGCGGCCGGGCTGCTGAAACTGACCACTGACACCGAATCCAGGGCAGCTTTCAGAGTGTCTTTGATCTGGAAATACCGGGAGAGATATTCATTGGCTACAGGCTCAGCCGGCGGGGATTCTACTTTCAGGGGATCCACCGCCTGTCCGTTGCGGAAAAACCGGAAGTCCAGGTGAGGCCCGGTGGATAAACCGGTGCTGCCCACGTAACCAATAACATCCCCCTGCCTGACCCGGGCACCCGTTTTAATACCTCTGGCAAATCCCTGCAAATGCATGTACAGCGTGGTATAGGTGCCATTGTGCTTGATCTTGAGATAATTTCCGCCACCCTTCTTGTCCCAGCCTTTATCAATTACAGTGCCATCACCGATGGTCTGGACCGGCGTCCCGTAATCCGCAGCATAATCCACACCGAGGTGCGCCCTGCGGACCTTAAGAATGGGATGCATCCGGCTGCGCGTAAATGTGGATGATATCCGCTTGAACCTTAATGGGGCCTTTAAGAATGCCCGTTGCAGATTTTGTGCCTTCTCATCATAATAGCCCGGCTCCCCTTTCTGTTCAAACCGAAACGCATACAGGTCCTGGCCCCCATGATGGAAACAGGCTGCCAGCACCTTGCCTATCCCGATCGGCCTGCCTTCTACGCTCAGCTCTTCATACATCACCTTGAAATAATCTTCCTTCTGGATGCCGAAGAAATCAATGGTCCAGGCATAAACCTCCGACATCTCATTGGCCAGGTTGGGATCTATCCCTTCATCGACCAGGGCATTCCAGAGTGATGTCTCGATCACCCCGCTCGAAATGGTCGTGTCGATGACCACAGGCTTTGCGCCCCTTGTTACTTTTAATGGTTCGGTAAAATTATAGGTGATATAAGAAACTGCGTCTTCTTCATAAATGAAATAGAGCAATTGGGGTATAGCCTCCTTTGAGAACATCACCGTGTACGTATTGCCTGACCGCATTTTCCGCACGTCAAATGTTGACTTTGACAGGGCGGCCATCCGGTGGATGATTTCCCGGGAGATGTCATAAAATGAAAGAATATCGGAAAGGGACTGATTTTTCCTGACAAAACCCTTTTCAAGTCTTAAAGAATCAACCTGTATCCCGTATTCATAATGTTCCTCCGGTGGAGGCTGAATGGTTTGTGTGACAACTGTCTTTCTTGACTGAACCTGGTTGATCCACAGCGGAATGATGGTCAATAATCCAAGTATCAACAATATAATAAAAAAAGTGATCAGTTTTTTCCTCATCCGCTTTCATAAATTAAAATAAGCCAGTGATCAAAAATATAAAAAATGGATGGATTATGAGTGATGTGCCATGGCAAACTCCCTGCCGGCCGCCAGCGCTTTATGGTTCTGAGCCACGATATCGGCACCTTTTCTGCCGAAGATTTTTTCTATCGATTTTTCCAGGGCTGTATATTCAATCTCAAGCCACGGTGAAGCAGCACCCAGGATAACCATGTTGGCCGATCTGCTAAACCCAAGATCTTTCGCCATCTGGTCGGCATCCAGCATAACATGGTATTTCACCGCTTCTATTTCCCGGAAAATATCTCCCATCGGGGGATAATTCGGGATATTCACGTGCGGTACATTGTTGGTGATCAGCCAGCCACTTTTGGAAAGCCACGGCAGGTACCGGAGTGATTCCATGGGCTCGACAGAAATAATGAGGTCGGCATGACCGAATGGGATCAGATCGGAATAGATCTCCGAATCAGAGATCCTGAGATTTGAATGCACATCGCCCCCCCGCTGGCTCATGCCATGAACCTCCGCCTGCTTAAGCTGCAACCCTGAATCAATGGCAGCCATACCGATCACGGCGGCAATCGAAAGGATTCCCTGTCCTCCTACACCGGCCAGGATAATATCTTTTTTCATAATGAATTATTCTGTTACCGCTTCCTGTTGTTTTTGCTTCTTGTCTTCCCTGAGCCTCCTGGCAACGGTTTGTATGCACTCCCTCCGCGGGATGATGACCGATACGCCCTCATAAAGGATCTCATTCTGAATGACATGCATATTCTCTTCGTGGAACTTTGGGGAAGGATTGAGAATATGAATATGCTCTTTTTCAACCCCGAGTCCCTCGCAGATAGCTTCAAGGTGTCCTGTTGCTGCGCTGTCCTGCCCCCCTGTCATGCCGGTAGTGGCATTGTCAAGGATCATCACTGTGATGGGCGTCTTATCATTGATGGCATCGAGGAGCCCTGTCATGCCTGAATGCGTGAAAGTGGAGTCCCCGATCACCGCGACAGCCGGCCTGAAACCTGCATCCGAGGCCCCTTTGGCCATAGTGATGGAAGCTCCCATATCCACACAGGTGTTGATGGCACCATAGGGCTCCAGTGCACCAAGGGTATAGCAACCAATATCGGAAAACACACGTCCCTTGGCATACTTATCCAGGGCTTCATTCAGTGCATTGTAAGAATAAATATGCGGACATCCTTTGCAAAGTGACGGGGGCCTGTTCTTCACAATCGAAGGAACTGGCAAGCCATATTGCTCTTCCAGTTCAAATGCTTTGGCCACGATATTCGGATTTAGCTCTCCATCCCGTGGAATGACACCATCCATGCGGCCGGAGATCTTTTTACCGTTGTCCAGGATCCCACGCAGTAATTCTTCAAGGATCGGATACCCTTCTTCAAGAACCATGATCCGGTCACATTCATCATAAATCTTGCGGATCATCTGAACGGGCAGCGGATACTGTCCGATCTTCAGCAACGGATGCGGGAATTCCCGTCCATCGAATTCCTCCATGAGGTAATTATTTGCTATGCCGCAAGCAATGACCCCAAGGCTCTTATCTTTCCCGGTGCGGTAATTATTGTAGGGTGAGTTTTCAGATTCTTCTTCAAAAGCCGCCTGGTTTTGCAGGAGCCCTTTATATTGCCGCCGGGCATTGACTGGCAGCAATATGAACTGCCGCGGGTTGCCCGGAAGGTGGATCTCATTCTGGGGAAGACCCGGCTGCCTGATGATACCCGAGCGGGAATGGGCCAGCCTCGTCGTGATCCGCAACATGACCGGTATGCCATATTTCTCCGAAAGGTCAAATCCATACCGGACCATGTCATAGGCTTCCTGCTGGTTGGTCGGCTCCAGGATCGGGATCATGGCAAATTTCCCGTAAAACCTCGAATCCTGCTCATTCTGCGAGGAATGCATCGACGGATCGTCGGCTGCAACCACGATCAGGCCTCCATTCACTCCCGTAATGGCGGAATTGATGAACGCATCTGCAGCTACATTCAGCCCCACATGCTTCATGCACACCATCGCCCTTTTTCCGGTATACGACATCCCTAAGGCGGATTCCATGGCCGTCTTTTCATTAGCCGACCAGGTTGAATGAATTTTCTTCTCCCTGGCTTCCCTGGAGGTGTGAACGTATTCTAAGATTTCCGTCGATGGGGTGCCGGGATAGGCATAAATACCTGATATTCCGGCATCAATAGCCGATTGCGCTATGGCTTCATCTCCCAGCAGTAGTAACTTATCCATGTGTATAAATCCTTCTGGTTTTGTGGATGGTTATGGACAAATGTAAAGAAATTTGCAATTGAAAAAAGGGGCTGTTATTATCTACATTCATTTTAAATAAGATAGAAAGATCTCTGTTGGCTTTAGATACTTAATCACGATTTTTAACGTTTCTCTTTCATGAATTTCCTCGCTCATTTATACCTGTCGGGCAATGATGAAAACGTCATCCTCGGCAATTTCATAGCTGATGCCGTCAAAGGCAGCCATTATAAAAATTACCCGGACGGCGTCTCAAAAGGCATCCTTCTGCACCGGGAAATTGATCATTATACTGATAATCACCTGGTTTTCAGAAGGAGCAAAAGCAGGCTCACAAGCAGATATGGCATCTTTTCAGGCATCATTGTCGACATCTATTATGATCATTACCTTTCCAGGAACTGGGAGGATTATTCCCAGGCGAAGCTAAGGGAAGTCGTCGCATCAGCGTATTTCATCCTCATTCGTAAATATCACTTGCTGCCTCCCAGGTCCAAAAGGATCTTGCCGTTCATGATCTCCCAGAACTGGCTGGTGGGATATGCCAACTTTGACAGCCTGCAGCGCGTATTTAACGGGATGTCGCGCAGGACTAACAATCTATCAGGCATGGAAAATGCAATAATTGATTTAAAGGCAGATTATGAGCACTTTGAAGACGATTTCAGAGAATTCTTCCCGGAGATAATTTCGCATATTGACCTATTCAGGAGTAACCTTCTTTCGGGTTATTCGTCTGATGTGCATAAACCTTAAAGAAAAGCTGTAATTTTGAGGAATACGATAAAATCTGAGGTCGTGCTGCCCATCAAAGAAAAGTTTGATTTCCTGAAAAAACTCCCAATCTTTTCAGAGGCAGGAGAAGAGGTTCTTTTTGAACTGGCATCTTCATTGAAGGAAAAAGAGGTCCTCAAAGGTGCCGTTATTATTCGGAAAGGGGAAGAAGGAAATGCCGTATTCATGATATCTTCGGGTAAAGTGAGGATTCATGACGGAAATCATGTCCTGGCCAGGATGCATGAAGGTCAGCTCTTCGGAGAATATGCGCTCATTGACCGCCATGTTCGTTCTGCTTCGGTGACTGCTGATGAAAATTGTCTTTTGCTCCAGCTCGACAATGAAGATTTTTATCGCATCGCTGCCGGGGACCCGGGCATCCTGCGAGGGGTCCTCAGGGAACTGATCAGCCGTATCAGGGAAATGAACTCCCTCGAAGAGAAACTTTCCAAAAGCTACCTTAAGATACAGCGCCAGAATGAACTCATTGAGAAACAGAATGAGAATATTATCCAGCAAAAAACACAGCTGGAGCAACAGAATTTTGATCTGACCAAGCTGAATGAGGAGAAGAACCAGTTGATCAGCATGGTGATCCACCAGATCAAAAATCCGCTGACCAGCGCCCTTTGCATGGCTGATATGCTGGATGCCCGCGAAGGCCATGTCGATGAAACCGAGCGTGAAGGGCTCTCCATCATCCGCAACAGCATCAAGCGGATCAACAACCTGGTGAATGAAATCCTCGATGTCAGTGCAATAGAATCCAAAGTTTACCAGCTAAAGATCGAACCCCTTGAACTAAAGGAAATCCTGGAAGAACTGATTGAAAACTACCGGATTTTTATCGAACAAAAAAATATTCGGCTGGATAGCCGTATTTCACCCGTACTTTCCAGGTTGAACAGGGTCTATGTCACGCAGATTTTCGACAACCTGATATCGAATGCCGTAAAATTCTCTCCTGATGAGGGACAGGTAAGAATCAGCCTGGATGAGGCAGGCGGCAGGGTCGTATTTTCCGTTACCAACGAAGGGCCCTGGATTGAAGATGCCAGGGCAAATGAGCTCTTTGAAAAATACAGGCGACAGACCACTATGAAAGAGCAGCACTTAGCCCCGGAAGGCCTCGGCCTGGCCATCGTTTACAAGTATACAAACGCTTTGAATGGAGAAGTGAAACTCGAATCCAGACCTGGAACTGGCACCACCTTCCTGGTAGAACTACCCACAAATCTATGAGTGATTAAACCTTCTTCTTGATGCCCACCAGTTCTTCGAGCATCTCGGTCGTGATGGATTTCGGTCGTTCCAGGGGATACATAAGGGCGCGGTCCCAGATAAGGTTGGCACAAATACCGATCGCCCTGCCGATTCCGAATAAAACTGTATAAAAATCATATTCCCTGACCCCGTAATGCCACTGGATGATACCCGACTGGGCATCCACATTCGGCCAGGGATTCTTGGCCTTGCCTTGCTCAGTCAGGATCTCAGGGACTACCTTAAAGAGCAGGTCAGTGTATTTAAAGAGTGGGTCATCGGCCAGGTGCTTCTGGCTGAATTCCCTCTGGATAAGATACCTTGGGTCGGTCTTGCGTAAAACGGCATGGCCATAGCCGGGAATGACATGCCCCTGATGCAGGGTATCCCAGACATACTGGCGGATGTCGGCTTCAGTCGGATCATCCCCGCCCAGTTTTTCCCGCAGGTCCTGCAGCCAGCGCAGCACTTCCTGGTTTGCCAGGCCGTGCAACGGGCCTGCAAGGCCGTTGATCATCGCTGCCGTGGACAAATAAACATCTGATAATGAACTGGCTACCAGGTGTCCGGTGTGAGCACTCACATTGCCGCTCTCATGATCGGCATGGAGGATGAAATGCATACGGGAAACATCGTCATAAGGCGGATTAATGCCCATCATCCAGGCAAAGTTGGCCCCGAAATCAAGATTAGGGTTGGATTGGATCCTCCTGCCATCCCGGTACATTTTGGCATAGATATAGGTCGCGATCTCTGGAAGCTTGGCCAAAAGGCCCATGGCATCTTCGTACATCGGGTCCCAGTAAAGTGATTTGGAAATTCCGGCATTGTACTTCTTTACAAAGAACGATTCCCGGTGCAAGGCAAGGATGGCCGATGCAAAGATGGTCATCGGGTGGCTGCAGCAAGGGGAGGCATCAATCACTTCATATACCACCTTCGGAAGGATCCTTCTTTTCTGGAATTCATCGATCACTTCCTCAATTTCTTCTTGTGTCGGAACATCCCCGGTAAGCAATAAATACCAGACACCCTCAACATAAGGCATCTCTGCCCCTTTTGGCTTGGGCAGCAATTCCATCACTTCAGTGAGCGTATGGCCACGATACCGGATCCCCTCGTTCGGATCAAGGTAAGAGATATCCGTAATTAGTACTTTTAAATCCCTCATTCCACCGATAACCTTTTCAATAGTCACCTGGTCGATGACGACATCCCCGAACTCTTCCACGAGACGCTTTGTTCTCGGGCGCCATTCCTCTATTTTCTGACGAAGCTTATCTTTTAATCCGGCCATTGTTAAAACTGGTTTTTAACATTTATTTTTAATTCTATTTTTTCAACGTAATCAAATGGAGAATGTTCTCTCCGTCTGTATATAATTTACATATTTTCTATCATAGCTGTTCCAAATTCGGAGCATTTCAGCAAGGTAGCTCCCTCCATCTGCCTGTGAAAATCATATGTGACGCGTTTCTGCGAAACAGCTTCTTCCAGGCCTTTCCATATAAGGTCATGAACTTCGACCCAGCCCAAATACTTAAACATCATGGCTCCGGAGAGAATGACCGATCCCGGGTTCACCTGGTCAAGGCCGGCATATTTTGGGGCTGTCCCGTGAGTGGCCTCAAAAATGGCATGGCCGCTGTCGTAATTGATATTGGCACCCGGGGCAATGCCGATGCCTCCCACCTGGGCAGCCAATGCATCCGAAAGGTAATCGCCATTCAGGTTCATGGTTGCGATAACATCAAAATCTGCTGCCCGGGTCAGAACTTGCTGTAAAGTGATGTCGGCGATAGAATCTTTGATCATCAGCTTACTCTTCCATTGTCCGCCACCATGCGTCGCCTTCAATTGCAGCGCCTGCTCCACCTCTTCCCTGACCCCTCTTTGCTGGTCAGGCGTCATCATATCGTAACCCGGCTCTACCAGGCGAGCATTCTCTTCAACCGAAATAAACGGCTGGTGGTCAACATTATTCAGGATCCAGCTTTCCCTTTGAGTGACGACTGCATTCCTGAATTCCTTGACGGCCAGTTCATATCCCCAATTTTTAAAGGCGCCTTCGGTGAATTTCATGATATTGCCTTTATGAACCAGGGTCAGGGATTTCCTTTTTTCTTCCAGGGCATAATGGATGGAAGCCCTGATCAAACGGTCCGATCCTTCTTTCGAAACTGGCTTGATCCCTATTCCGGATGTTTCCGGGAAGCGGATCTTATTGACCTTCATCTCCTCACGGATAAACCGGATTATTTTTTGCGCTTCCGCCGAGCCGCTCTTCCACTCAATCCCGGCATAGATATCTTCCGTATTTTCCCTGAAGATGACCATATCCACCAACTCAGGATGCTTCACCGGTGAGGGCACTCCTTTGACATATTTAACGGGACGAAGGCAGACATACAAATCAAGCATCTGGCGCAGGGCCACATTCAAGGAACGGATGCCACCCCCAACCGGAGTCGTTAAGGGCCCTTTTATCCCGACCAGGTATTCCTGGAAATCATCG
>Ga0208980_10001961_pt1 | contig 12478 bp, 12 predicted proteins | sample WetSurMetagenome_3_FD_187993 | JGI IMG/M metagenome (GOLD analysis project Ga0208980, IMG submission 187993) | Wetland microbial communities from Twitchell Island in the Sacramento Delta, sample from surface sediment Aug2011 Site A1 Bulk (version 2) | ecosystem: Environmental > Aquatic > Marine...
TAAAATCCGTCCTTCTTTGACCACTATAAGAAGGTCTGAGAACTTGACATAGATAGGAAAACAACAAGTAATTATGTGGTGAAAATAATTTTGACTTTGGTTCTCAAACGGTGTAATTTTAAATAACATTTCTGGTTAAATATATTAACCATTAAACAGTAACCTATGAAAAGCTCAATCTATGTTCTTCTTTCTTTTGCAGTTTTAATTATTTTCTCCTGCAGTAGTACCCCAAAGGGCAATTATGACGCAGAACTGAAAGCCCTTCGACAGATTGATAACGATTGGTCAATGGTATGCGCTACCAAAGATGCTGATCGTTATATGGCCTTCTATGACAAAGATGCTACGGTGATTGATTTCAATGGTCAGGTCACCAAGGACATGGATGTTGTTAAAAAAAGTGTTAAGGAAGAGTTTGCATTACCTGGGATATCAATTAGTTTCCATAATGAAAATGCTTCAGTAGCTGAATGCGGAGACATTGGCTACACGACTGGTACCTGGGATATGCAATGGAATGGTGATAAAGGTGAGCAAATGAAAGCACATGGTCCCTATTTAGTTATTTGGAAGAAACAAATCGACGGCACATGGAAAGCAATAGTTGACAGTTATTGGAAAGTACAATAGTAAGAAAGTGGAATAATAGAATGTCATTTAGCACAAACTTCCTATCGCCTGAAACGAAGTTTAAAATCCGTCCTTCTTTGACCACTTCAGAGGAAGGTCTGAAAACAATTGACATACATTTGGGAACAACAAGGAGTTAACTCCAGGTTGTGATGATGAATGTGAAACGGTTACAGGTGGTCAAGCTCACTGGTGTTATATACCTGGCAAACTACTTGAAGAAATAATAATTGTTAATCTTTCGAAAAGGTGTCTCTAAGAATTTGAGGATTATATTATTCATTTGATCAGGTTGTTCAATAAGTACCAAATGTGAAGCACCAGGAACAATACAAAGCTGTGAATTTGGTAAGGTGTTGAAAAGAGCAACAGTCTGGTCAATGTTTACTAAATCACGATCGCCAGCAATAACTAAGGTGGGTGTTTTGATCGTTTTAAGTTGTTCAGTGGTGAAATTTGGGTAATTGTCCCAAAGAGTAGCGAGTTTCTTTTTTATGGCTGGAACTTTTTCTGGATTTGGACTGAGTTTTTCTGCATCATTGAAATATTTTTTCAAGAATGGTTTTGTCTGAAGAATAATTGGATCATTTGAATCCATAACGATACTGTCATCCTTAGCCATCCAATTTTCATGATTGAAATCTGCACCGCTAGTAATAAGCTTCTTTACTTTGTCAGGATATGCAAAAGCTAATTCTAGTCCATTATTTCCGCCATCGCTCCATCCGAGAACATATACGCTTCCAAGATTTAATTTATCAATAAGAGCAGCCATATCTGAAGCCATCAGAGCATAAGTAATTTCCTTGTCAGAATCAGTAGTTCTTCCCTGAGCACGGCTATCAACTGCAATAATTTTAAAATGGTTGGATAATTCAGGAATCTGAGAAGCAAAATCTTGAATGGAACCACCTCCCCCATGCATTAATAATAATGGTTCTCCTTCTCCATAAATCTCATAATAGACTTTAATGTCATTTACATCAATATACTTTCCAGCGGCTTGGTTAGATCCGTAGTTAACCTGGTTTTTTGATTGAGTATTGCAAGAAACCAAAATAACGGCAAATAAAAGGAAGACAAATTTTTTCATAATTTTAATTTGTTTAGGTTTCTCAATTTTCAAAATGTTTGATAGATAGATTTCTAAATTATTAATAATTAGCTAAGTTATGAAATCATTCATCCCTTGTCAAGGGCAGATTTTGTGATTTTTGAGTTCTAAAGAGCAAAATTCATACCTCTTGACCAGTAACCTCCTGGAGTCTGAAACGAAGTGTAAAATCCATCCTTCTTTGACCACTTCAAAAGACGGCCTGATAACAATCAACATACATTGGAAACAACAAGAATTTAATTCTGGATTGTGGTGGTCATTTTGATAGAACAAATATAACCAATGAGTCCGCTTTTACATTAACTCCCTGATTGGTCAAATATGTTTACCTTTAGTAGACATATAAAGGAATTTATTCGTCATGATAAATCGACAACAACTCATTGAAAATATATCTGAAATGATAGAAAAATGAAAGCAGTTGTATGCACAAAATACGGACCACCTGAAGTTCTTCAACTCAAAGAAGTTGAAAAACCGATTCCTAATGACAATGAAGTACTTATTAAAATACATGCTGCTTCAGCTACAGTATCGGACTGTATAATTAGAAGTGGTAAAGTAAATATCTTACTATGGATCCCAATGCGCATATTCGTTGGGTTCAGAAGACCAAGAAAACCAATACTGGGATTAGAGCTAGCTGGAGAGGTTGAAGATACAGGAAAATATGTGAAACGATTCAAGAAAGGTGACCAGGTTTATGCATTTACAGGGAAGCATGTTGGTGCTTATGCCGAGTATACTTGTCTGCCTGAAGACGGATTGCGTATGCCTGCAGATTGTATTATGGCATTAAAACCTTCCAATATGACCTATGAAGAAGCTGCAGTTGCTCCTACCAGGGGAACTTTAGCTTTATATTATCTTAAAAATGGGAATATCCAAAACGGACAAAAAGTTCTTATCTATGGCGCTTCTGGAGGAGTTGGCACTTTTGCGGTACAGATTGCCAAGCACTTTGGAGCAAAAGTTACTGGAGTTTGCAGTACTACAAATTTAGAATTAGTGAAATCTCTGGGATCTGATGAGGTAATTGATTACACAAATGAGGAATTTAAGAAAAGAGGGGAGCTCTATGATTTTATTTTTGATGCTGTTGGGAAGAGAAAAAGTTCCAAATTAAAATTACAATGCAAGGAGTTATTAACTCCAGGCGGCCAATACATTTCAGTCGATGATGGAACCCCAAAGATCGATACCGAATATTTATTACTACTCAAAGAGCTGATTGAGATAGGAAAAATAAAACCAGTCATTGATAGAATTTACCCATTAGAAAAGATTGTCGAGGCTCACAAGTATGTAGAAAAAGGACACAAAAAGGGCAATGTAGTTTTAGCAGTAAGGTAAATGAACAACAATGGCCTTTGGATACGGGGTATGCAGTCAACCTCTTGTAGCCTGACGAAGTGTAAAATCCGTCCTTCTTTGACCACTTCAAAGACGGTCTGAAAACAATTGGCTTAAACAGGAAACAACAAGTAATTATGTGGTGTTATAAATATATTTGACTTTGGTTTTTAGGAACTATAATTTGCATCAATTAAATTCAACAGTTATGAAAAAAATTCTTCCCCTGATCTTTTTAAGTACTTTCATTTTTCAATATTGTACTAATAGTAATAAAAATATCAAATATGGTAGCGAAATGATTCTTAGTCAGTATTTTGACACGACTGGGAGAGACGACATTCCATGGGGTGGAATTAAAATGATAAATATAAATACTCCTAAAGGAGATTTTAAAGTGTGGACAAAACGGACTGGCAATAATCCACGGATTAAAGTTTTGCTCCTACATGGGGGACCTGGAGCTACTCATGAATACTTCCAATGCTTTGACAGTTACTTTCCAAAGGAAGGATTTGAATATTACTATTATGACCAATTAGGCTCATATTACAGTGATCAGCCAGAAGATACTTCTCTTTGGAAAATCGATCGATTTGTTGAAGAGGTAGAACAGGTCAGAAAAGCTTTAAAGCTTGATTCATCAAATTTCTATCTGTTTGGCAAATCATGGGGAGGCACTCTTGCATTAGAATATGCACTTAAATTTCAAAAAAATCTCAAAGGGTTGATTATTTCAAATATGAACTCAAGCACAAAAGTTTATAATGATTATGTAAACAATGTACTTGCTCCTCAAATGGATCAAGAAGCATTATCAGCAATCAGGGAAATTGAAAAAAATAAGGACTTCGCTAATCCAAAATACATGAAATTACTTCTCACGGAATATTATACTAAATTTGTATACCGTTATCCTGTTAGTGAATGGCCTGGATATGTATACAAATACATGGAACATTCGAACAGTAAAATTTATAATTTGATGCAGGGACCCAGTGAATTTGGAGTGACTGGTACACTGCTAAGCTGGAACAGGGATAATGATATTAAGCAGATTTATATTCCTACCCTGACAATTGGGGCCACATATGATGAAATGAATCCTGAGAATATGAAGTGGATGGCAGGTCAAGTTAAAAACGGCAGGTTCCTTCTTTGCCCAAATGGGAGTCATTATGCTATGTATGACGATCAAAAAGTCTTTTTTGAGGGACTCATAAAGTTTATTAAAGATGTAGACGAGGGATTATTCAATAAAAAGTAACTAATAATATTTTAGTCAAATAACTTCACTTTTCCCAAAATCCTGGCACCTGTCCGAGCTTAAAACACCGACATGGTATGTCGGGATAGCTAAGGAGCCTGCCTGCCGTGGGTGCTCTATCTATTGAATTGTTTTTACTGTTGACCTCAAACCTCCTGTAGCTTGAAATGAAGTTTAAGATCCGTCCTTCTCTGACCACTTCACAAGACGGTCTGAAAACACGAGACATTCATATTTATACAACAATTTTTTAAGTCCCCATTTTGGTGGTTAATCAAATCTGGCTAAACCTGGTGCAGGGTAATAGTTTTTAGATCTAGGAAACATATACGATTTCAAATTGTTATAAGGTTGGAGACCAGAGACCTATTTAAAAAACGGGGCGAAACCGAAAAGCCATACGAGTAGGGAAATATTTAATAATCAAAAAAATGATAACAGTGATAGTTACTCATGAAATCAAAAACTATTCAGACTGGAGAAAAGTATTTGATGCTGATGAAGTGAATCGTTTAAAAGCTGGCTTCAAAAGTAAGGGCGTATATCATTCTGTTGATAATGCAAAGAATATAACAATTATTGGCGAAGTTCCAAGCGTAGAAGCAATAAAAGGTTTTATGTCAGATCCTGAATTGAAAGCAGCAATGGAAAAAGGAGGAGTAATAGGCATGCCAGAAGTTAAGATTCTGAATAAAATATAAGTCAAGAATTCTTTGCTACATTTAAGCTTATTAAATTAGGATGGACTTATCTGTTGGACCATCCTTATTTTTTGTTTTGCATCAAGGGCAGATGTAAAATCCCTTTTTCTTTGACCTCTTCAAAAGACAGTCTGAAAACACTTAACATATATTTGGAAACAACGAGGATTTAACTCTGGTAATGGATAGCAATTTTCTGCTGTCCGACTATGATGAAGGTTTCGGTTTCATTAAATTTCAACTATTTCTGTAAGAATGAAAGTACCGCTTGATTAAAATCGTCAGGTCGTTCTAATGGTAAAACATGTGATGATCCCTCTCCCATAATTAATTTGTATTTTGCATTTGGAATTGCATCAGCAACTTCTTTGCATATCCAGGGTGGGGTAAGGCGATCCTGTTCACCAGCAATTACAATTGTTGGTGCGGTCACCTGATTTAGTCGATCTAGTGTATCGTGTTTTACATATGCTTCGGCTTGCCGTTGGTATGCTTCTGCCGAAACAGGATTTGGATTACTGGCAAGCATTTGAAGTGTTTGATTTACAGCTTCACGATTTCTGTTGAAACTTTCTGAAAAAAGCCAGATAAACTGTTGAGCGGCAAACATGAGTCCATTTGTATCTTGAGTTTTGATGTAGCTCCATATAGAAATAGGATCAAACATTGAGCGTGCATTTGCTGCTCCAGTTCCTGTTAATACAAGTTTTTCTAACTTTTTTGGATAGCGTAATGCAAATTCTTGTGCAATCATTGCTCCCATTGATAAACCAAGCAAATTGGTTCTTTCAATATTCAGTCCAATCATTAAGCCAGCTAAATCATCAGCCATATCCGCTATCGAATATGGTTTAGTTGCTTTTGAACTACGCCCAACATCCCTGTTGTCAAAAATAATTGTCTTGAAATTGGTAGAAAAAAACGGCACTTGGTGGAGTTTCCATAAAGTTGAATCATAACCAATTCCCATTATAAGGATAAAAGGTTCCCCTTCCCCATAAGATTCCCAATAAAGAGTCTGTCCATTACTTTGAACTTCTCCCTTTTGCACTATGATATTATCTGTGCTTGCTATCATAATAATTCTTTTTAGGTAATTAATATGGTTTCGTAAATAACAACATTTCAAGTAATATATTGTTCATCCTCAGTAACACTCTTGCAATTCATTAATTCAAAGAACAATAAACCGATTAATCATTTATAATATGCGTTGGCATCTTAAATTAACCGCACAACGCGTTAGTATTATTATAATGGTTATTCTTCCTTCAATCAAAAACCTGCTGGAGCCTGAAACGAAGTTTAAAATCCGTTCTTCTTTGACCACTATAAGACGGTCTGAAAAGACTTAACATATATTAGGAAACAACAGGGATTTAATTCTGGATTGGGGCGGTTCATTTATTTCGGAGAGCCATCGTCAAGCTCTTTATCATTACCAATCAAGTAAATACTTTAATTCTTTATTCCTACCTTTAATGAGGAAACTGATAAAAGGTAGGATTTAGCACAATCAAGTCCAATAAAAGTCAGAGAAATAAAAATAAATTAAGGGGGTAACAAAAAATGACAGATCAAATAGAACAAGTAAAAAGAGGACCTGATACCGAGAAAAACATTTTAAGGCGGTTAATACAGGTGTCGATGTCAATAATTATAACTTTAATTATTCTTCTTGTTTCAGCTGGAATGATTAAATGGATTTATGCATGGATATATAGTTTAGCATCTGTGTTGGTCATAATCACAAATGCGTTTATTTTTCCCACTGAATTAATCTCTGAAAGAGGTCGAAAGAAAGAAAATGTTGAGAAATGGGATAAAATCATTACAGGAATTATTATAATTCCCTGGTACACACTTTATATAATAGCAGGTTTGGATATCCGTTTTGGATGGTCTCCTGAGTTAGCTTTATGGGTTCATATCTCTGCATTAATTACTTTTATATTAGGAAATGCTTTGGTAAGTTGGGCTATGATAGCTAACAACTACTTTTCGACAAAAGTTCGTATTCAATATGATAGAGGACATACAGTATCAAGTGGTGGGCCTTATCGCTATGTGCGTCATCCAGGCTATCTTGGGATGATCATTTTTCTTTTATCAACGCCAATACTTCTTGGATCCTTTTGGGCATTAATACCAGCGATTATGACAGTTATTCTATTCATAGTCCGTACATCATTCGAGGATGATACTCTGAAAAGTAAGCTGGAAGGCTATAAAGAATATGCTGAAACAGTAAAATATCGATTAATATCAGGTATCTGGTAAAACCCTCAATCCTCCTGCACCCTAAACGAAGTGTAAAATCGTCCTTCCTTGACCACTTCAAAAGACGGTCTGAAAACACAAAACATACAGGACAAAACAACAAGGATTTTACTCAAGGATGCGGTGGTCAAATTAGTAGAACAATCACGGTCAGGGTCACTGGTGTTTCCGCTTTCATTTTCTCGGTCTTCTTGGGAACAACAATGGTGTCTTAGATTTGTATTCAAGATAGGATGCCCCAAAGCGAAACTCAAGTTCTTTTTCTTCAAACACTTTGACGAAAAAAATCAATGATGGTGCAAACAGGATGAGTACCCAGAGCACAAACAGAGTTGACTGAAACCAGATTCCCAATGATAGAAAAAATGATATAACTGCAAGCACCATTGGATTGCGCGTCCAGGCGTACATCCAATCTGTTGCCAATTTTTGGCTGAGCTTAATGAAAAAGGGTGCACCGAATCCTTTTAAGGCAAGGTTTACAAATGTCAGAAAAGAAGCTGTACCAGTAATAATGACCAGAATCAATCCGATTACCGATGGTACTGGAAGTAACAAGCCAGACCAATAACGATGTGTGGTTAATGCCAGTACGATGGGAATGCCAAATGTAAAACCCAAACCAAAATGCACAAATGTCGTAGTCCAGACGGCGTGACTTATTGATTGGTGTCGGTCCAGGATCTTCCTACCGAGCCAAGCAAGGGGAAATGTTAATAATATACCTCCCACAATGATTGATAAATTCATAACTTTTGGAAATTGTGCATTCAATATCAACCACCACACAGTAAGGAGGATTGCGAAAAGGACAATCCTGAAAAATGGTTTGATGACATGTTTCATTGGAACTTCCTTTTAAATTAAAGTAAATAAAAAATAATAGTTTGGAAAAAAAGTAAGGTATTCTTATAATTTTAAGAAATAAGCAACATAAGTAGGGTTAATGCCGAAATAAATGTTGATCTCTTCCTTGAATATTAATTCGAGTTCTGTCTTCAGAGCTTCAACAGACTCACTCACCCACCGCTCGCCGCTGCCTTGCCTGCCGTAGCCAGGCGAAGGCAGGTTGTCTTTCTGGCGATAGGATATGAAGATGTCATAATTATAGCCTTCAATTATGCTTGACATTTGAGGCTTATTTATTTCATTATCAAATTTACACCTTGTTGAGACCAAAGTCAAGTTACAATTAGCTTACGTAAGTATTATGTCCAGGATGAGATAAGATAATGGGAATTTTAGCCAACTACCATTTGAATTAAACAATAATCAATTGTGTTCGAGGATTTCATTCTGAATGAATGGTTTATAACGGATGACTTAGATTAATTTGATTTCAGATTTTTGGTGGAGTAACTTTGGATAATAATTTAACCTTTTCCATATTTATGATCAAAACCTTATACCAAACAATAAACATTTGCATTTTGAGATTGATTACAAAATAGCTGTAAATAAGAAAGATGAAAAGCATACGGTTAATCATTGGTTTAATGCTAATTGCTTGTTCTGTTAATGGACAACAGGTAAGGTTTTTTAAAACCTCTGACGGAGAGTCACTTTTTTACACCAGGATAGGTCACGGTCCGACTGTCATCTTTCTTTGCGGCGGACCTGGTTATAGTGTAAATTTCCTTCAACAATTGGCCGACAGTCTATCAAGCGACTTTGAATGTATTCTGTTTGATCAAAGAGGAACAGGACTTTCTACTACGGTAAAATTGGATTCTACAACAATTAATCTTGTTGTTGCTGCTCGGGATCTTGAAGACCTACGCATACATTTAGGACAAAAGCAATTAATCCTTTGCGGGATATCCTGGGGAGGAGGCCTAGCGCAGATATATGCATCATATTACCCTGAAAATCTTAAAGAAATGGTATTGATCAGTACTATGGGACCTGATCTGACATTTCTCCAGACCTTTGAGGACAATATAAGAATGAGGAGATACCCGAACGAAAAAGATTCTTTGCTTTTTTGGAACAGCCAATCGGACAGTAAGGATGCGGACCTTAAAAGATTGCTTTTCTATCAACTTCCATATTTTTTTGATCATAATGCAGGATACAAAATTATCTTGAAAGATTTTGCCAATATATCCTATAACCCGCAAGTAGGTGATTTAATGTGGAAAGATATTTCTAAAAATTATGACCTTAAGTCAAGACTGATAAACTACAAGGGAATTTGTGTAATATTTAAATCGAGACAAGATATAGTACCCGAATCTGTGGCTTATGAAATAAAGGAATTATTACCTCAAACAAAAATTATTACTATAGAAAGAAGTGGGCATTATCCACACCTGGAAAATCCTAATTCATTTTATCTAAACTTTAAAAAAGCTTTTCTGACTCCTGAACAGATAAGATGATTAGATATTCAAACCTTCAGTAACCTGAGAGGAGGAAAATTCACAATAAAATATTCCTATTTGGGTCAAATCCTGGCTCCAAACTGGCTCCAAAAAAAGACACCTACAATTGGTCTTATAAGTGTTTGATTATAGAAAATCCGTCCTTCTTTGACCACTTCAGAAGACGGTCTGATTTCGTGGTGAAATAAAATTCAATTGATTTTGGTTTTTGCTGGTGTAACTTTACTTACTAAAATTACTCATCATGAAGAATCATTTCCTTTCTCGGTTCGATGCTGACAATCTTAGAAAAACAATAATCTATTTTGTAATTGGAGTCTCATTAATCATAATTTTATTGGTATTGGGCATAGAAGAAGATATGGGTTTGGGGATTTTTATGTCTCTTTTCGGAATTGCCTTCTTTTTTTATGCATTGTTGCGTCCTTGGGGAAATTCAAAATATTATGGAATTATGTGTATCATAATCATCATAATTCTTGCACTTTGTCTGACTGTTGGAAGTGGTATTCTGACAAAGATGCAATTAAAATACAATTGGGACAAAGACTATGGCGATGGGATTGGATTTGTTGGTATTGTAGGCGTTATCGTAGGAATTATAGGCATATTCCGTTTTAGAAAATCTGATTAATTATATGATGTTTCTTGCCTCAAAGGCAAGTCCAATAGTTCTAAAAACTATATAACGGTGAATTATAATTCTTAAAAACGGTCAAATATCAAATTAAATTCATTTTCTGACATAATTCCTTAAAAATAGGATTGTTGTGTAATGGATCGAACTGACAATATTTATGAATTATCCACATATAGCCTGCCCGTTCCTGATAACCTTTCTCAAGCCAATCAAGTGCCTGATCCTGTTCTCCAAGTCCAAGGTGGACCATTGATAACCAGAAAGGTGACAAATAACCTTTTGTCCTGCGAGATTTCAATTCAATGAGAATATCACGGGCTTCATTAATCCTTCCGACTTTTCCCAGACAGTTTCCAAGTAACGCAATCGCTACAGTATCACCCTCAGCAAGCTTTGCTCCCTTATCAAATACTTCGACTGCATCTTGATTCTGACCTTTTTGAATATAGGCCATTCCCATCATTGAATATGTAAACCAGTAACCTGGCTCTTTTTCGATAACATTCTTACACTGTTCAATTGCCAAATCACTTTTTCTGGCTAACATAAGCACTTCTCCAACGCAGGCTCCTGGTGCAACAGAAAGCGGATCAAGCTCAAGTGCTTTTTTCATCTCACTGATACTCTCTTCATGGCGACTTACAAGAGCAAGATGCCAGGAATATGCCATATGTATAAAGCTATCATTCGGTTTCAACTTAATTGCACGCAAGTGTTCTTTCTCTGCACTAATCCAATCCCATTCATAATCCTGACTATAGAATCCTAACACCATATGTGCCTCCGCTAGAGACTCATCAAGTTCAAGAGCTTTTAAAGCATATTTCTTAATTTGAGGGTAAATCTCATTGGGTGATTCATGCCCTATGTTTCCCAAACCCCAATAACATGTTGCAATCTCCCCATAAGCCAATGAATAAGTTGGATCTTCAACAAGTGCTTGTTCAAGGTACTCTATTGCTTTTTTTAATGAAGCCATAGTAAATATGTCACGAAAATGATGACTCCTCAAACATAATTCAAATGCTTTTAATGACCTGGTCGGCTGAATGACCAATTGTTTCGTTTCTTCAGGAATCAACTTAAGTTTGAGTGCTTCAGTTATTGAATGTGATACTTTCTCCTGAATATCAAAGACATCATCCAGCATACCTGAGAATTTTTCCGCCCAAAGATGAGTGTCAGTCAGTGCATCAATTAGCTGGGCTGTAATCCGAAGATTATTACCAGCTTTTCGTACGCTACCTTCAAGGACATATCGCACATTAACTGTCTGAGCGATCTCTGGAATAGTCTTTTTCGTTCCTTTAAATGTCATAGCAGAACTTCTGGAAATAACCAAAAGGTCATGAATATGTGAAAGATCGGTAATTATCTCTTCAGTCAAACCATCGCTAAAGTAATCCTGCTCTGGTTCAGGACTTATGTTTTCAAATGGAAGAACAATAATTGATTTTTCTTTCATGAGTGGTTTATCTTCAATTGATAGAATCTCATTTCTCTCAGAAGTATTTTCTATGGATTCTATTTTCAATCCAGATACAATCTCCTTTATTGCAAGAGTCACCTTGGAGATCTGGTTTCGGTACTTTGTTTTGTTTAAATTGATCTTCTCATCGTCATCAGGTTTGAGCGGTCTATTAAATCCTGGTTCTTTATATATAAATTCAATACCTCGCAGTACTCCTCCCAGAACAGATTCACATTCTTTAATATCAAGGATATCTAGATCATGAATACGAACAGGTATTACCCTGCTTGCCACATTCCCGTTTGATAGTTTCACCTTCAATCCAAACTGATCCTTTGACGCCTGCTCCACAAATGCTTTAAACTCATGCTCCCAGGCAAATGACTTAGGATCACAGTATGTTCTTGAAATGATTGGAATAAAGACCAGACACTTGAGTTTATCTTTCAGTGAAGCATCCACATCGTGTGTCTCCAGGAGTCCGTCATGAGGATTAATATCAAAATATACATTTATCTCCTCCTTGAAGGTGGATTCGATTTCAGTCTTCAGAGCTTCAACAAACTCACTCACCCACCTGTCGCCGCCGCCTTGCCTGCCGTAGCCAGGCGAAGGCAGGTTGTCTTTCTGGC
>Ga0208980_10001962_pt1 | contig 12477 bp, 13 predicted proteins | sample WetSurMetagenome_3_FD_187993 | JGI IMG/M metagenome (GOLD analysis project Ga0208980, IMG submission 187993) | Wetland microbial communities from Twitchell Island in the Sacramento Delta, sample from surface sediment Aug2011 Site A1 Bulk (version 2) | ecosystem: Environmental > Aquatic > Marine...
AGCTTTTCATACAAAAATATGGCTGTTTTAACCTAAAAGTGGCACTATTTGTAGAAAAACGGAAAAATAAATTTGCATATGAATTAAAAAAAAATAAATTTGTATTTAATATTTAAGTTGTTCTAACCCTTAATATTTTTATTATGACAAAAAAAGAATTAGTTAACGCAATTGCTGCTGATGCAGGTCTTTCTATTAAAGATGCAGGAAAAGCCCTAAACTCATTTGTTGGCGCTTTTGGAAAAGCTATGGCAAAAGGTCACAGAATCCAGCTTCCTGGCCTGGGAACTTTTAATGTTACTAAAAGAAGTGCAAGAGTGGTTCGTAATCCACGTACAGGTGCTAAACTTAATGTTGCAGCAAAAAAAGTTGTTAAATTCAAAGCAGCTCCTGCACTTAACAAAGGTCTTAAATAATAATTTATTGAGATTGCTTAGGGGTGTAATACACCCCTTTTTTTTTGACTGGTAATTAATTGCCTCTCTTAAATATTAGAATTAATAATAAGTTAAAAACCCAAAGAATTTCAACTTTAATGCTATTGTTAATTTATATTAATTTTTTTTAGTATTTTTATGGAGAATTTTGCTGCCTGAATATTAGACTATGAACTGCATTATTGTCGATGATGATAAACTAAGTTGCAAGATACTCGAAGAGTATGTAAGCAAATCCACTTCTCTCAACCTTATTGGTTGTTACAGCGATTCAGTTGAAGCAAGGAATATTCTGACACAACGTCACGATATCGACCTGGTAATTCTCGATATTATGATGCCTGAAATGAATGGATTCGATTTTATCGTAAGCCTTGACTTCCCGCCAAACATAATAATTGTGTCATCGGCTGAAGAATATGCATTGAAAGCTTTTGACTTTAATGTTGTGGATTATTTGCTTAAACCAGTGAATTATGGCCGGTTTTGTAAGGCCATCGACAAAACTGTCAGGTACTTTGCACGTAAGGAGGTAAGCAATAACGGCGATGAAGAGATATTTATAAAGAAGGGAACCTCGCTGGTAAAACTTAAGCTGCGAGATATTATTTATATCGAAGCCCTTGAAAATTATGTTACACTGAACACCAATGATGATAAATTCACAATTCATTTTACTATGAAAGCGATTGAAAATCAATTGCCTTCAGGTGTATTTATCAGAGTGCACAGGTCGTTCATCATTAACAAAACCATGATCCAGGCCATTAAAGAGAACTCCCTCGACCTTAATGTCGGTGGTTCTGTGAAAAGTATTCCTGTTGGGAAATCATTCAGGGACTCTCTGCTGAATGATATTAATGTAATGGCAAGATAATTTCCAAATCTTCCAATGCTTACTAACCGTCAGCTTTTTCTCCTGCATGTGGGACAGACTTCACCGTCTCCGATGATGTTAGAGATTGCAAGAGCTAAAGGGATTTATATGTATGGACCTGATGGTAAAGAGTATATTGACTTAATATCTGGTGTATCAGTCAGTAATACAGGGCACTGTCACCCCAGAGTGATTGAAGCTGTGAAAAATCAGGTCGATGAATACATGCACCTGATGGTTTATGGTGAGATGATCCAGAGCCCTCAGGTTAAGTATGCAGAACATCTGACTGGTATTCTTCCTCCTGAATTAAGTAGTTGCTTTTTTGTAAACTCTGGCAGCGAAGCAGTAGAGGGAGCTTTAAAACTTGCAAAAAGATTCACTGGAAAAAGCCGTATCATCTCTTTCAAAAATTCCTATCATGGCAGTACCCTCGGTGCCTTGAGTATCCAGGGCAGTGAACTTTACAAGAATTCATTCCGACCTCTGCTTCCTGATACGTTTCAGATAGGATTTAACGATGAAAAATCACTCGAATCTATAGATAATAAAACAGCCTGCGTTATTATTGAACCGGTACAGGGAGAAGCAGGTGTCATCTATCCTGAAAACTCATTTCTTGACAAAATCAGGGAAAGATGCAATGCAACTGGTGCATTGCTTATTTTCGATGAGATACAGACTGGTTTCGGCCGGACTGGCTATATGTTCGCACTTGAGAGATTCGGGGTTGTACCCGATATCCTCCTGCTGGCAAAAGCTCTCGGTGGCGGAATGCCACTTGGAGCATTCATTTCATCAAAAGAGATAATGTCAGCACTGATATCAAATCCTGTTCTTGGCCATATAACAACTTTCGGTGGGCACCCGGTTTGTTGCGCCGCGGGCCTGGCATCACTCTCTGTTATAATTGATGAACATCTTGTTGATTCGTGTAATTCCAAGTCAGCCATTTTTAAAAATGAACTCAGCCATCCTTTGATTTCAGAGGTAAGGGGAGAAGGCCTTTTGCTTGCAGTCCAACTTACTGAACCGGATTATATTCCTTTTGTGATTGCCCACGCTCCGGATTATGGCCTGATCCTTGATTATTTTCTTTTCTGTAACAATGCCTTCAGGATTGCTCCTCCACTGATAATCAGTGAAGTTGAGATAACAAAAGCATGCATTCTGTTGAAAGAACTTCTCGACTGTGCCATGACTAACGCGAAGAATTAATGAGACGATTCATTGTATACCTTATTATTATAGTGTTTCTTTTCCCATCGATACTCAGAGGACAAGGCAACTCAAATGATACACCGGAAGTACTTGAGAAACTATTTGGCAGACTTGTAAATAATTATGATGATACAGTAAGGCTGCAAATTAATGATTCAATCAGAATAATTGTCGACAGCTATGTCAGGTCAGATTCAATATTTAATCACAGATTCACTAATCTCAGATATCTTGGCCAGATTACATCTTCTGATTCACTTATAAAGATTGTGACCTGGAACCTGGTTCTCATAAACTCGCCTGGCAGGTATTACTGCTATTTTATAAAAAAAGGAGAACCGGGAAGAAGTAATAGGATTTACAGCTTAACTTCTGAATACAGGGAAGGGGAGATAATGACCGATACAACATATACTGAGTCAGATTGGTATGGAGCATTGTATTACGATCTTAAACCTTATATAACTGCTGGAAAAAGGTGCTGGGTATTGCTTGGCATTGATTATGGCAATCCTCTTATTTCAAGGAAGATCATAGATGTGTTAAATTTTATCTCTGATGATTCAATACTGTTTGGAAGGAAATGGTTTGAATCAGGGGACCAGTTCAGATACCGACAGGTTTTTGAATATTCATCAACTGGTATGATGACGTTAAGATTCGTCTCTGACAGGTCTATCGTTTTTGATCATCTTGTCCCCATATTTACATCTGAGAATGCTGGCCGTCAATCCTACGGTTCCGATTATTCGTACGATGCATACAATTTTGAGAATGGGATATGGAGATTGTCAATAAATGTTGACGCAAGAAATAAAGAATAGGTACCTTTATTGCCATTTAAAATACTATGGCCAGAAATATAAAAACTCATCTGTTCTGTTATGACGACCACAGGGGATTTGCCGAGGATGTCAGAAAAAGATTTTCAGATACATCCAAATATACTGTGATATCATTTCCAACAAAGGAGCAGTACATAAATCATATTGAACAGGAAAAGAAGCACAACTTTTGTAAAATTGCAATACTTGGACTGCATGATAACAAAGAACAGTATGAATTGATCGACCAGCTGACTATGCAGATTAAAAAAATTGACCACAGAACTGGTCTTATCCTTATTGGTCCTGCTGATAAAATGGATGATATAAAAAAAACAGTGAAGTATAATATTGATGCATACATTCCCAAGAATACCAATTCCATTCTACGTATCAACAATATAGTAAAGAAGCTGATAAGCGAGCACAGTATCAGAGTTTTCAGGAAAAGGAGAAATTTTTCTTTATATGCGCTGCTTACTTTCCTCTTATTATCTGTCCTCCTTGTGTTAATTGCTCATTATAAACTCCCACAGTATTTCTGAGTACATATAGAATGACTATTTGTCAGTTGTAAATCAACGGCACATCTTTTGAAAGGGGTGGGCAGATTATTCATGTTAAACTATAAAACTATCTGATATGCAAACCGGAAAGATTGGAGTCACAACCGAGAACATTTTCCCAATAATAAAAAAGTTCCTTTATTCTGATCATGAGATTTTTCTCCGTGAGCTTATTTCAAATGCTGTTGATGCAACACAAAAACTGAAGACCCTGGCTTCAGTGGGTGATTATAAGGGCGATGTTGGCGATACTACAATTCAGGTATCAGTTGACAAAAAGAAAAAAACAATTACAGTTTCTGACAGGGGCTTAGGAATGACAAAAGAGGAGCTGGATAAGTATCTGAACCAGATTGCCTTTTCCAGCGCAAACGATTTTCTTGACAAATACAAAGACCAGATCAATTCAATTATAGGTCATTTTGGTTTAGGATTCTATTCCTCATTTATGGTATCGGATAAAGTAGAAGTGATAACTAAATCATTTCAGGATGGTGCACAGGCAGTCAAATGGACTTGCGATGGCAGTCCTGAGTTTTCTATCGAGGATGTTGAAAAGGAGAATATAGGAACCGATGTCATATTATATATTGATAAGGATTCAAAAGAGTTTCTTGAGGAGAACAGGATAGAACAGCTTTTGAAAAAATATTGCAAGTTTCTCCCGGTTGAGATTGCTTTCGGAAAAGAGAAAGAGTGGAAAGAAAATAAAATGGTTGAAACAGGGAAAAACAAAATTATCAATAATACAAAACCAGCCTGGACTCTCAAACCGGCAGACCTTAAAGATGAAGATTATAAGAATTTTTACAGGGAACTTTATCCTGCAGGAGAGGAGCCATTGTTTAATATTCACCTTAATGTTGACTACCCTTTTAAACTGACTGGTATTCTCTATTTCCCCAAAATTAAAAGCAATATAGAGATTCAGAAGAACAAAATACAGTTGTATTGCAACCAGGTCTTTGTAACTGATTCTGTTGAAGGTATAGTACCTGAGTTTCTTACCCTTTTACATGGTGTTATAGATTCACCTGATATCCCCCTCAATGTTTCAAGAAGCTACCTTCAGAGCGACTCCAATGTAAAGAAGATATCCAGCCACATTACTAAAAAAGTTGCAGACAGACTTAACGATATCTTTAAAAACAACCGTGAAGAATTCGAGAAAAAGTGGGATAATCTGAAGCTCTTCATTGAATATGGAATGATGACAGAAGAGAAGTTTTATGAGAAAGCCTCAAAGTTTGCACTCTTTAAAAACACTGATGACAAGTATTTTACTTTTGAAGAATATGAAAAGCTTATAAAGGAGAACCAGACAGACAAGCACAAAACTCTTATTTATCTGTATTCAACAAATAAAACAGATCAGTTCACCTATATCGAAAAAGCGAAGAATAAGGGTTATGATGTGCTCCATCTTGACGGACAGCTTGACGTTCATCTAATTAACCAGCTCGAAACAAAGTTTAAGGAAACACGATTTGTGAGAGTAGATTCGGAGGTTATTGACAAACTGATCCAAAAAGAAGAATCGCGTGAATCAAAACTAACTTCAGAACAGCAGGAAGACCTTAAGAGTGTTTTTAATGTAAGAGTCAAATCGAAAGAAATATATAATGTTGTTTTTGAAACACTTGATGAAAATGAAGCACCGGTAATAATTACTCAATCAGAGTTTATGCGCCGGATGAAAGAGATGTCGCAGATGGGTGGAGGCATGAATTTCTATGGTGATTTACCAGATAGTTTTAACCTGGTTGTGAACCCGAATCATCAGCTAATAATTAAAACGGCTGAAGATCTTCAGACACAGGAAGGTGTCAGGCTATCAGAAAACAATACAGAGAGGAAGAAACTGAAGGAGGAGATTGACTTCATGGAGAAGGAACACAAAAAGAAAAAAGAGGATGAGATTAGCCAGATTGAAAAAGATGATCTCGATAAACTCCGCAAGGAGCTTTCTTCTGTTGAGAATGCCAGAAAAGATATTTTAGAAGCTTACGGAGCATCCAATAAAGTAGTTAAACAACTTATTGATCTTGCTTTGCTGGCAAATAATATGCTGAGGGGTGAAGAGCTGAGTGTATTTGTGAAAAGAAGTGTGGAACTGCTTTAGAAACCTGGTGCTTGGTGCTTGGTTCTTGTTTCTGGGTGTTATTTTTTGCATCGAGGACTAAGTACCCAGTACCCAGCACCCAGTACCCAGTACCCAGCAATCGGTTTTTAAATCATCCTTCCTATCTCACCCTTAATATAGTCTATAGCTGCGCGGGTAGGCTCCTTGTCGAGTTCCATAATCTTCTCGAGTAATCGCTTGCTGAGCTCCATTGATGTGGAATTCGCAGGCATTTTTTCAGCTTCACTGTTTATAATTTTGATCATATTGGAGCGTGCATTCCTGACAACTTCCCATGCCTGCTGACTCATGTAAATCTGCTGGGAAAGATTGTGCTCAAACTCATTCCTTATTGTATTCAGAAGGGTTGTATGAAGCTGTGAGGCTGTCATCTCAGATGAACTGACTCTTACAAGGAGTGATTCAAGTGATATTCTTTCAAGGAAAAGGACAACTCTTTCATAAGCCTGCAGTTTAATCGGGGTAACTGTCCGGCTGTTCTGGAGTATAAGCTCCTGTTTACGTTTGTCCTGATCGTTTTTAATCATGTTTCTGATAAGAACCCATACAATTAAAAATACAATCAACATTGGGATTGTAATCTTCAAAATATCTGTCCAGGCTTCCATAATTTTAATTTTTTGTACAAACCTAACGTATTATCTTTAAACGCAAATTTCGTAAAGAAATTGGTATTCATCTATATCTTTTTTTGCCACGAAGGCTCAGAGGCATAAAGTTTTTATTACAGATCTTTTTAAAGTGATTTAATTTGAGTCCATTTGCATCTGGTTGGTCTGGTGCCAATGGATTTTTAAAGTTTTAAAATTCGATTTAAGTTAATACTTTTATCGGGTTCTTTTTTATATGGTACTATATATTTACAATTATGGAATATTTATCAGACAGAATTAAGAAGCTATCAGTATCTCAGACACTTGCCATGGCTCAAAAAAGCAGGGAGTTGAAAGCTAAAGGTATCGATATTATAAGTTTAAGTCTGGGAGAACCTGACTTCAATACCCCTGATTATATAAAAGAAGCGGCGAAAAAAGCAATTGATGATAACTATTCCAAGTACCCTCCAGTCCCAGGTTACCCTGACCTGCGTGAAGCCATTTCAAGAAAATTCAAAACAGAAAATGGTCTTAACTATTCCCAGGAACAGATAATCGTTTCGGCAGGAGGTAAGCACTCTCTGATAAATGTTATATTGTCAATAGTAAATCCTGGCGACGAGGTGATTATTCTGGCACCTTACTGGGTAAGCTATTATGATCAGATTATTATTGCAGAAGGAAAGCCAGTTATAATAGAGGCAAAGCTGGAGAACGATTTCAAAATCAGACCGGAACAGCTTGAAAATGCAATAACAGATAAGACAAGGTTAATTATTTTCAATTCACCGTCGAATCCGACAGGAATGGTATATGATCATGCAGAGATGGAAAAAATTGCCAGGATTATTGAAAAGCATGAAGGATTGTTTATTATTTCTGACGAGATATATGAGCATATTATATTTGAAGGCGAGCATGTCAGCATGGCTTCTTTTGATTTTATTTATGACAGGGTCATAACTGTTAATGGAGTGTCGAAAGGATATGCAATGACGGGCTGGCGAATTGGATATATCGGAGCCCCGTTATGGATCGCAAAGGCGTGCAATAAGCTGCAGGGACAGTTTACTTCAGGGGTCTGTTCCATAGCCCAGCGGGCAGCTTTAGCTGCAATTCAGGGTACCGGAGAGTCACAAAGAATTATGAAAGAGGCATTTCTTCGCCGCCGCAACCTGATATGTGATCTGTTGAAAGAGGTAAAAGGACTCAAAATCAGAATTCCGCAGGGAGCCTTTTATGTTATGCCTGATATAAGTTACTATTTAGGCAAGTCAGATGGAGAGATAAAGATAACCACCTCAGATGATCTTGCCCTTTACCTTCTTGATAAAGCACAGGTAGCAACTGTCGGAGGTGATGCTTTTGGTGCACCCGACTGCCTCAGGATTTCATATGCAACATCAGATGATCTGCTGGTTGAGGCAGTGAAGAGAATCAAAGGGGCCCTGGAAAAACTGCAATAGTAAGCTGGGGGTCAATGAATCAATATTTGTTATAAGAAACAATAACCTCAGATGTCTTCCTCCTTTTCTCTCTCTGTTCACTTAATGAATAACCTAATGTTATTATAAGCTCAACACGTTTTGATCTTGGGATGCCAAGAATCTTCCTTAACATCCTTTCATCAAACCACCCTATCATGCATGATCCCAGACCTTCAGCTTTTGCCTGTAAACAGATGTTTTCGGAAGCAATGCCGATGTCTATCAGAGAATAATCCTTATTCTTTATTGTGCCGCCAACTTTCGATGAGAAGTTAGGTTGTTCCCTTATCACAATCACCATCATAGGTGCCTGAACTACAAAGCTGTTCATTCCTAACAGTTTTGCAGATGCAGCTTCGGAAATCTTCTTAAGAAGGTCAGGCTCATTTACAACTATAAACTTCCACGGTTGTGCATTGCAGGCTGAGGGAGCCATCCTTCCGGCTTCAATTATCCTGTCGAGCTTCTCCTTTTCAACCGGTTTATCACTATACTTCCTGTCACTCTGGCGGCTCACAATGAGCCTCAGCATTTTCTCTCCGTCACCCATTCTTAATAGTTATTTGGTAAAAGTTCGAAATAACTTTCCGGATGCAGGCAGGCAGGGCAATTCTTAAGAGGTTTTGTCCCGAAATGAATATAACCGCACTTTCTGCAATACCAGAAAACTTTTTCATCCCGTTCGAATACCCTGTCCTTCATGACATTCTCCAGAAGCTTCCTGTATCTTTCTTCATGACCTTTTTCTGCAGCGGCAATTGCTTTGAATGCAGAAGAGACATTCTTAAATCCTTCATCTTCGGCAACTTTTGCAAATGCAGGGTAGAGATCGGTCCATTCTTCATGTTCGCCCTCAGCCGCAGCAAAAAGATTTCCTTTTGTAGTATCAATCTTTCCGGCAGGATATGAAGCAGTTATTTCTACAATTCCACCTTCAAGAAACTTAAAAAATCTTTTAGCATGTACCTGTTCCTGCAGTGCAGTCTCAAGGAAGATCCCTGCGATCTGCTCGTAACCCTCTTCTTTTGCAACTTTTGCCGCAAACTCGTACCTGTTTTTAGCCTGCGATTCTCCTGCGAATGCCTTAAGAAGGTTCTTCTCGGTCTGTGTTCCTTTCAAACTTTTTTCCATATCATTAGTATTTAATAGATTAAATGTTTTATCCAAAATATCAAATTGATCTTGCTATTAGAGATAAATATAGCAAAATTATCTATCTTTAATTTCTGTTAAATTGCGCACAAAGTTGATTAAGTATAATTAAAAAAAACGGAAATGATCATCGTATTATTTTTTCTTGGAATCGTTTTACTTCTCGTCCTTATGGCTGTTTCGCTATATAACAGGCTAGTCAGACTGAGAAATAACAGGGAACAGGCTTTTGCTGATGTTGATGTTCAGCTTAAACAGAGGCACGACCTTATACCTCAACTTGTTGACTCGGTAAAAGGATATATGGGACACGAAAGGGGAGTGCTCACTGATATAACAGAAGCACGATCAAATGCAATGAAAGCATCTACAATTAATGAAAAGATAGTTGCAGAAAACAAATTATCCACTGCTCTTGATGGACTTAAAGTTTCGCTTGAAGCTTATCCCGATCTGAAAGCAAGCCAGAATTTTATGGATCTTCAGAATGAGATTTCAGATGTTGAAAATAAGATTGCTGCCGCACGCAGATTCTTTAACTCAGCGACAAAAGAGCTTAACGTTGCAACAGAATTGTTCCCCTCAAACCTGATAGCAACTCTCTTTAACTTCAAACGCGAACCAATGTTTGAACTTGCTGATCAGCGCGCTGCCGCAGAGCAACCTCCTAAAATCCAGTTCTGAGAATATGAAATATTTTGGTTTGCAGAGCCAGATACGGAGGAATAATTCAAATTCAGTACTGTTATTGGTGATGTTTCCCATCATATTTTTTGTACTGACATGGCTTTTCCTTTATTTCATGTCGATTGATACTGAGCCACACCGGACAATCGACCAGGTAAATCACAGTTTTTTTATTACGGTTCCCTTTATAATAATCGGCATATCTGTCTGGTTTACAATAGCGTGGTTTTCTCATTCTGCAATGATTAACTCAGCTACTGATTCAAAACCACTCGAAAGAAGTGAAAATAAACGGGTATATAACCTGGTTGAAAACCTGTGTATATCCAGGGGTATGGCTGTTCCAAAAATCAATATAATCGGCGATGACTCTTTAAATGCATTTGCCAGCGGTATAAACCAGAAAACATTTTCAATATCACTTTCGAGAGGCATAATCGACAAGTTGGATGATCAGGAACTTGAGGCTGTTATTGCTCACGAACTTACTCATATAAGGAACCGTGATGTAAGACTTCTTATAATCTCAGTTATTTTTGTCGGGATTTTCTCATTCATTTCCCAGGCTATATTCAGAGGAATCCAATTTGGAGGCGGAGGAAGAGGTAAAAAAGACGGGGGAGCAGCAATAGTTATTGCTCTTTTGCTTGCACTGGTGGGACTTCTTATCACATCCCTTTTCAGGTTTGCCTTATCGAGGAAGCGTGAGTACCTGGCCGATGCAGGATCGGCTGAGCTTACCCGTAACCCACTTGCTCTCGCATCCGCACTCAGAAAGATTTCTGAAGATCCGACAATTGAAGCTGTAAAAAGGAAAGATATAGCCCAGATGTTTATAGAAAATCCCGGGGCTGTAGAGAAGAAAAAATCTATATCAATAACATCTTTGTTTGCAACCCATCCTCCCATCAGTAAACGAATTGAGTTGCTGGAGCAATTCTGATGACACTCTTGAAAAACTTAAAACTTTAAAACAAGTCAGTCTGAAGCCCTGTTTTTTTTACTGGTTTTTATAAGTTTTGATTCTTCTCCGTTCATTAGCCTTACTATGTTTTTACGATGAGTCACAAGAATTGCTATTGCGACAAATATTGAAAATATTTTAAAAAATAGTGACGGTGTACCGAACACCAAAAAAAGAAATATCGGGAAAGCTATACCCGCGCACATCGACGAAACAGATACGATTCCTGTAATCAAAAGTACCAAAAGGAACACTCCCAAACTACATAAAGTCAGAAGTGGCTGTATGGCTAGAAGTACTCCAAAAACAGTTGCAACCCCTTTTCCTCCCTTAAATCCTGCAAATACAGGAAATATATGTCCCAGAATTGCTGTCATGCCGGCAAGAATCTGCAGATTGATGAGCTGGGAGCTTTCCGGTCCGGCAAGTTTAAATATAATCGGCAGAGATGCTGCCAGCCAGCCTTTACCCAAGTCAATAAGTAAGACAGGTATTCCGGTTTTCCATCCGAGTACCCTGATTACGTTTGTGGCTCCTGCATTTCCACTTCCGTGTTGTCTGACATCAATATTATGAAACTGCTTACCGATCCAGACTGCTGAGGGAATTGACCCGAGGAGATATGACAGCAGAAATACCATAAATGCAAGTGGCATATTCATAATATGAAATGTTTTAAAAAAGATATATATAATAACACTATGAGTCCGGGTAAAAGATCAGATAACCGGACCATGTTCAGCAAGTTTTACGGTCTCTTTGTTTCCTGCAAACTTACTGAAGTTGTTTATGAATTTTAATGCCAGGTCAGTAGCTGCAACATGCCATTTGGATGGCGATTCCCAAGACCTCGATGGATCCAGTATACTCTCATCTACTCCATCTACCTTTGTAGGAATACTTAAATTAAAGATGGGGAGAGTAGTAAATTCACAATTATTCATTGTGTCATTAAGTATGGCATTAATAATAAGCCTTGTGGCCGGAAGATCAATTCGGGTTCCGGATCCGTATGAGCCTCCCATCCAACCGGTATTTACCAGCCAGGCTTCAGCCTGGTGAACCTTCATCTTACGTGTAAGTTCATTAGCATATATAATAGGGTCGAGCATCAGAAACGTACCCCCGAAGCATGTTGAAAAAGAAGGAACAGGTTCTTTTATTCCTCTTTCGGTTCCCGCAACTTTTGCTGTATATCCACTTAGAAAATAGTATCTGGTCTGCTCTTCAGTAAGTCGGCTGACAGGAGGTAAAACTCCAAAAGCATCAGCAGTAAGAAAAATTACTTTTTTTGCATGGCCTGCTTTTGATACTGGTTTTACAATATTTTCTATATGGTATATTGGATAAGAAACGCGGGTGTTTTCTGTTTTTGAACGATCGTTAAAATCAATTGTTCCGTCTGACAGGACAACCAGATTCTCCAGGAGGGCATCCCGTTTAATGGCATTATATATATCAGGTTCATTCTCTTTGCTTAGGTTTATGCATTTTGCATAACAGCCTCCTTCAAAATTGAATAC
>Ga0208980_10001963_pt1 | contig 12473 bp, 14 predicted proteins | sample WetSurMetagenome_3_FD_187993 | JGI IMG/M metagenome (GOLD analysis project Ga0208980, IMG submission 187993) | Wetland microbial communities from Twitchell Island in the Sacramento Delta, sample from surface sediment Aug2011 Site A1 Bulk (version 2) | ecosystem: Environmental > Aquatic > Marine...
AGAAGTCCCAGAGATGCCAGAAATTTATATGATACTTTCCCTGAAAACAATAAATACTTTTTAATACTATAAACTGACTTAAACAGAGTATAGTATTTCAAAGGTAAGCAAATTTGGAACAGTCCAGATTATCAGGCTGAAATCACTCTTTTAATCTCAGGAACTTCCTGCATTATAGCCTGTTCGACTCCAGCCTTAAGAGTTTGCATGCTGAAGGGGCATCCATGACATGCGCCTGTAAGTTTCACTTTTACCGTAAGATCCTCGGTTATTTCTATGAGTTCAATATCTCCGCCGTCGTTCTGAAGATATGGTTTCACCCTGTTTAGTGCCTTAATAACACGGTCTTTAATGCTTTTCTGATCTGTCATTTTGTTAATGATTATGTTATTTATTGATTTCTACTTTTATTGTCGGCCGTGATTCCTTATTCCGTTCGTTTACTTTGTCAATTACCTTATCTGCAAGAGCCATAAATGCGTTTCCTGTGACCGAATCATCAAGTACGACCGGATGGCCACTATCACTCCCTTCACAGATACTCTGAACCAAAGGAATCTGTCCCAGTAACGGGACATTCATTTTTCTGGAAAGTGAGCTGCAGCCTTCTTTTCCAAAAATAAAATACTTATTGTCAGGAAGTTCTGCGGGAGTGAACCACGACATATTTTCCACCAGGCCAAGTACAGGAACGTTTATCTTTTCGCTTCTGAACATCGAAATTCCCTTAATTGCATCAGCAATCGCCACCTCCTGGGGTGTGCTGACAACGATTGCTCCTGTTACAGGAACCTCCTGTACAAGGGTAAGGTGAATGTCGCTTGTCCCAGGGGGAAGATCAAACAGAAGATAATCAAGATCGCCCCAGTCGCCCTGGGTAATCAGCTGTTTCAGAAAATTTGAAGCCATGGGCCCCCTCCAGACAACCGCATCGGCAGGATTGACAAAAAACCCTGTTGAGAGCACTTTTACTCCGTATTTTACTAATGGTTTAATAAGATCTGTGCCATTTTCACTGATAACTTCAGGATGGAAATTCGCGGCATCAAACATCCTGGGAACAGATGGACCGAAAACATCAGCATCGAGAAGTCCTGTCGCATAACCTTTCCTGGCAAAAGCTATGGCAAGATTAACAGCTATAGTTGTTTTTCCAACCCCTCCTTTGCCTGAGGAGACAGCTATAATGTTTTTTACACCCGGTAAGACTTCCCTTACCTTTTCATAATGTTTTGGTACATTGGTCCTGGGTTGAACTTTTATCTCCTTTATTATGGCATCCGGGCCAAGCACCTCTTTTATTGTCCTGGTGACAGAACTTTTTATTGATGAAATAAAAGGATCGTTCGACTTTTCGGGTGTAACCGTAATCGAAATTCCATCCTTCCCGGTTTCAATTTCTGAGATAAAGCCCAAACTAATAATGTCTTTTCCTTTCTCCGGATGAATGACTTTCGTAAGAGCTTTCAGTATCTGGTCCTTGCTGAACATTTTGGTTTTACCTGATTAATGAATTGATTGGTTTTTTAATTTATTCAGATCCGCTTTCCCGACTTAAACCGGCCCTGCAGGCTGGCTCCTCGCTGAAATAGCCCACCGGGCTATTTCTCACAGCTCAGCCCTATTTTTATTTAAATTAAATTTAAATTAGCTGCAATTTTAATAAATTTTTCCGGGATTACAAAAATTCAGAGCAGTTCGGAAGATGGGTCCCAAAACTTGTTCCTGAAATCAGTCACTTTATCAACTTCGACAACAATACCCTCATTTTCAAGAAGTTGTTGCATGGTTGTGGAATTGCCAAAATGATATTTACCGGAAAGGAGGCCATTTCGGTTAACCACCCGGTGGGCAGGGACAAATTCAGATTTGTTATGTGACGCATTTAGTGCCCATCCAACCATTCGTGCTGATCTGCCTGTTCCAAGAAAGCGCGCAATTGCTCCATATGAGGTAACTCTTCCAAATGGGATCAGGCTGGTAACCTCATATACTCTTTCAAAAAAATCATTCTGTTTTTGTTCTTTCCCACTCATAACAAATTAATTTGTTTTTCTCAAGGCGGAATGCTAGATAATTAATGGACATACCTTTTTCGAGGAATTTAGCTTCATAGTGAGTCCTGATGGAAAGTATTCCGGCTGAAATATTTTCATTGAAGCCTGATTCGCTGTCTAGCGGATAGACGTTGCCAGATAATTTAAGGTCATTTAAATGCATCGAATGCATATCATTCGTTGCAAATAAAATTTCCAGTCCATTGTCTGTGGCCAGTTTCCTCGTATAATCGTAGAGTTCAGTGTTGTCGGTTTTAAGATGAATTATCCCTTTTTCTTTAAGGAAATTACGATATATATTCATAAACCAAGGACAGGTAAGTCTTTTATTTGAGTTTTTTTTGCCCGGATGAGGATCAGGGAATGTGATCCATATTTCGTCAACTTCATTCGCGTTAAAGAAAGAATTAATAAATTCTATTCTTGTGCGCAGGAAAGCTACATTTTTTAATTGTTTCTCACTGGCAGTTTTTGCTCCACGCCACATGCGGGCTCCTTTGATGTCTACACCAATAAAATTAATATCGGGGAATAATCCTGCCAGACCAACTGTATACTCACCTTTACCGCAACCTAGTTCAAGAATAACCGGATTACTGTTTTTAAAGATATCCCGGTTCCAGTTCCCTTTTATCCTGTGATCCTTTCCGGACACCTCTCCGGTTTCGGGCTGTATAACGTTGCTGAAAGTATCCAGCTCAGCCCATCGTGCGATCTTGTTTTTCCCCACCCCGGAAATCCTATTTTAGGTTCTTTTCCACTCTCACCCCGATGTCATATACTCCGCTGAGGTCTTCAATGCGCATGCCATGCTGGATATTGATCTGATAAGTCCCTGAGGACGGGAAGTAAATGTTTGTTTTGTAAGGGAGACTTAATTCATGGATATCTCCAAAGCCCTTACCAAACCATTTCCCTTTTTCATCGGCAAGATCATATTGAAGTGTATCGGTAATACTTTTTCCGTCAGGTGCTGTTGTTGTAACAAAAAGGTAGATATTCCTGAACGGGTACGTTGAGCCTGTCCGGATTAAAAAATAAATATTATTGCTGTTAACAGTGTCCTTCACCGGTACCTTAAATGCTGGGATATCAGATAATTTCCATATTTTACCCTTCATTGCAATCGAATCGGTAAAGACGACGTTTCCGGCGCATGAAATCAGGAAGAGGACCAGTAAAAGAAGAATAGCATATCTATTTGTTTCTCTTGTCATTAAATCTTCTGTTTTTTCTTTTGTGTGAATGTCTCTGTTGATGATCTTTTGTCTCGGGAACATCGAACCGGGTAAGGCTGTCATTTCCGAGAATATCATGAGAAACAGGGCTGATATCAGGTGATTCGTCTGCAACAAGAAGCTTGTCAGGTTTTTGTCCCTTTCTGTTTAATGCAATTATTTCTCTTACCCTGTCAACATGGACTGCTGTAAGGTTTGTCGGTGCAGTAGGATCAGTGCTGTACCAGTAGAGATTTTTGTGTACCTCCATTTTCTGAAAATGAGCAGTAGAATCTGCAAGTTCGAGGGGAACATCTTTAGGCGGGAAAGAGCGTTGTGCATCAACATAGCAATCGAATTCAAAGTTCAGGCAGCATTTTAATTTGCTGCATTGCCCTGCAAGTTTCTGTGGATTGAGTGACAGCTCCTGGTATTTAGCATGAGTGGTTGTCACTGAAATAAAGTTGGAAATATGTGTTGCACAGCATAATTCACGTCCGCATGACCCGATTCCGCCTATTCTGCCGGCTTCCTGCCGTGCACCTATCTGACGCATTTCAATTCTAACCCTGAATTCGTCTGCCAGTACTTTTATTAGCTGCCTGAAATCAACTCTCTCGTCAGCTATATAATAGAAAATAGCTTTAGTCTTATCTCCTTGATATTCAACGTCCCCGATTTTCATGTTGAGTTTAAGTTCTTCGGCTATCTGCCTCGATCTTAACATCGTAGGAGTCTCCAGCTTTTTGGCCTCTTCCCATTTTATTATATCGACTGCTTTTGCTTTCCGGTATACTTTTTTCATGTCATCTGAGGAGGGCTGGATCTTAAGTCGCTTCAACCGTTCATTCAGTATAGGTCCAACCATGGAAACCCTTCCGATATCATGACCGGGAGATGCTTCGACAGCGACAATATCACCTGTTTCCAGTCTCAGGCTGTTGACATTTCTGTAGAAACCTTTTCTTGTATTTTTAAAACGTATTTCAACAATGTCGGTTTCCTGCGGAATAAATGAAATGTCCTTTAACCAGTTAAAAGAGTCAAGTTTATTTAAGCCGGGTTTATATTTTATTTCAGGCATGTGGATCTCATCACTATGCAGGCCTGATAATTCTTCGTTCTCTGTCATAAGATACTTTTAAGCAGAATTAATTCCGCAAAAGTAGTGAATATATGCATCAATTTCAATAACCTCTTAACTTGTCACGGGGTGATAAACCGGGTTATTTTAAGTCCGAAATCCAGAAAAATTATTTTGGCATTGCCGTTTGCTTCAATATGAGCATATGCTTTATTAAGCTCATCAGTGATTGAATAAATATTTTCCTGGTTGATAAAGGGATGGAACTTTGATGAAAACTCAGCCTCTTCACCTGTCATAAAAACAAGCCTGTTTTTCATCTGATCAAGGGTGAGCATAAGGTTTTCCCTTAATAAACGAAGGGAAAAAGAAAGAAAGCTTTTCTGCGGTTCCCTTCCTATTACAGCCATCTCCTCCGACCAGCTTATAATTGAAACAATATCACGCTTCCAGGCAAATCTCATCAGGTTTTTAAAGCGATCGAGGTTAAGAAGGGAAGAATCTTCATTTTCGCATAATTCAATTGCCCTGTTTATGTTCCCGTTGGAAACCCTTGAGATGTCATCTGCTTTGGCTTTATGAATCCGGAATCTCTCTGTCAGATATGCCGAAATATCCTCGGTCCTAAAAGATGGAATTTTGACAAGCTGGCATCTCGATAGTATTGTAGGTACCACTTTGTCAGGTTCTTCCGAAACCAGGAGAAAAAGAGTCTTTTCAGGGGGTTCTTCAATCAGCTTTAAAAGCTTATTTGCGGTTGAAAGATGCATTTTCTCCGGCAGCCAGATAATCATAACCTTGAAATCCGATTCAAAAGATTTCAGGCTCAGTTTTTTAAGTATTTCTGAGGCCTCAGATGCAAAAATCAGACCCTGAGCATTCCCTACCTCAATGGAGTCGAGCCACTTATTCAATCCAAAGTATGGAGCCTGCCTGACAAACTCACGCCATTGTTCAATATAGGTATCACTTACTGGTTCATTTGTTTTTTTGTCCTTTATAACAGGAAAAACAAAATGAAGGTCAGGGTGGATCATTTTTTCGTATTTGATACACGATTTACAAATTCCGCATGAGTCGCTTTGCGACCTGTTTTCACAGCTCACAAACTGTCCATATGCTAATGCAAGCGCAAGGCTGCCACATCCATCTGGTCCTACAAAAAGCTGGGCATGACTTACCCGTTCCGACTTCACCGAATTTATAAGCCTCCGGATGATTTCCTTTTGGCCGGGGATCTCAGAAAACTTCATCAGACAGGTAAGCTTACAGTAATTTACAAAGCTGCCAGGGCTGCATCATAATCTGCTTCAGATGCAATTTCGGGAACAAGCTGAGAATGAACTACTTTGCCGGTTTCGTCAATTACAACTAAACTTCGTGCATAAAGACCTTCAAACGGACCATCAATTAGTTCAATCCCATATGATGTTCCAAAATCTTTATCGCGGAATCCCGAGAGGGTGATGACATTGGTTATTCCTTCTGTTGTACAAAAACGGGCATGGGCAAAAGGAAGATCCTTAGTTATTGCCAGCACAATTACGTTTGTTTTTCCTGCAGCCAGCTGGTTAAACTTACGAACGGAGGTGGCGCATATGGATGTGTCGAAACTCGGTGAAATACTTAAAACAACTTTTTTGCCTTTAAGCTCTGACAGAGTCATATTTGCCAGGTCTGATTTAACAAGCTTGAAATCAGGTGCTTGTTTCCCTTTCTGAGGAAGGTTTCCGCAAGTATTGACGGGAATTCCTTTAAATGTGATTTTTGCCATAACTTTTTTCCCAAATTTAATTAATCTTTTAAGAAGTGGGAACATTTATAGTTTATGGTTGATTCATTTCAGGCAGGATATTGATTTGATTCAATTCCTAGAGTTCCGTTTGTTTCACCCCCATCCTCCAGGACGGGCTGATTGTTTTACCCACCATGCCCCCTAACAGGATCAAATGCATTGCAGAGATAAACAGTCCTTCTGCTTGCCGAAAGGTAGGCTACATGGGGTTGAGGTTAAAAACTTCACAGAGTGACACGAAGAGGAAGAATTATATACCATTATCTTTCTCCCGGTCAATGGTTATTTCCAAAAAAAATGTAGGTTTGTATCAGAAATAAATTTTTTGTTAATTAAAAATATACGATCTATGAAAATGATTCAGGATTTCAATTTTAAAGGAATTAAAACAATCGTAAGAGTTGATTTCAATGTACCTCTTGATAAGAAAACTTTTGTGGTTACTGATGATACACGTATCAGGGGTGCGCTAAAGACAATAAAAAAGATCTTAAGTGACGGAGGTTCGGTCATCCTGATGTCGCATCTTGGACGTCCTGAAGGCCGGATGGAAAAGTATTCTCTTAAACCTGTCCTCCCGGTCCTTGAAAAGCATCTGGGTATGAAGGTTTTATTCGCCGATGATTGTCTTGGGGAATCAGCTGTTAAAATGTCAGCTGCACTTAAACCAGGGGAAGTCCTTCTTCTTGAAAATGTAAGATTTTATCCTGAGGAGGAAGGGAAGCCTATACTGCCCGAAACTGCTACCGACGAAGAAAAGAAGGCGGCCAAAGCTGAACTTAAAGGAAAACAGAAAGAGTTTGCAAAAAAGCTTGCGAGCTATGCCGATGTATATGTCAATGATGCGTTTGGAACAGCACACAGGGCTCATGGTACAACTGCTGTAATTGCCGATTACTTCCCGAAAGACAAGATCATGTTCGGATACCTTATCAACAGTGAACTGGCAGCAATGGACAAAGTCCTTAATAATGCACAGCATCCTTTTACTGCAATTATGGGTGGTGCAAAGGTTTCGGATAAAATCATGCTTATCGAAAACCTGCTCAACCGTGTTGACAACCTGATAATTGGAGGAGGGATGACCTATACATTTGTAAAGGCAAAAGGAGGAAAGATAGGTAACTCACTTTGCGAGGAAGATAAACTTGATCTGGCTCTCAAAATAATTGAAAAAGCGAAGGAAAAGAAAGTAAATATTTACCTTCCCGTCGACAGTCTTAACGGCGACAAGTTTGATAATGAGGCAAATACCAAGATCACGGCAATTGATGCCGTTGATGACGGATGGATGGGCCTTGATATCGCTGATAAAACAATAAAGGAATTTTCAGAAGTAATCGGAAAGTCTAAAACTATATTGTGGAACGGACCTATGGGAGTATTCGAGATGGAAAAATTTTCAAAAGGGACAACCGAGATCGCTAAGGCTATTGCATCTGCTACAACTAAAGGAGCATTCAGCCTTATAGGGGGAGGTGATTCTGTTGCCGCCATAAATAAGAACAACCTAGCTGATAAAGTGAGCTATGTTTCCACAGGCGGTGGTGCAATGCTGGAATATATGGAAGGCAAAAAGCTGCCCGGTATTACAGCGATCCGGGGGGAATAGAAAAAGTTCTGAAATAGATTTGTATTATACGAGGGTGTCTTATAAGAGATACCCTCTTTCATTTAGCAAAATTCATTTATCTTTGTAAATGATTATGAGGAAAAACGTGTTTTTAATATTGATTGTTTCATTTTTGATACAGGCGTCCTGTACAAAGGATGAAATACCTGTATCGGGAAATCAGACGATAGAAACCACCCTTTATGGGAGCGGACCTTATTATGCTTATGGATTTTCATTTTCACAGGGGAAAGAGATTTCAACTCTCGATGATCCGGGACCTGATATTACATTGCTGGCAGATGTCGATATTGACGGGAAGACAATAAGAAGACTCATGCTTCAGACAGAAAACCTCAAAAACTCATTTAATAAATACGGCACTTATCCTGACGCTTCTTCAGCCGAAACAGCATACAATAACCTTACATCTGCAAATGTTACCCAATGGGTGGAATGGGTTGATACGCTTAAAGTTAACCAGGTATGGATATTCCGGACAGGTACGGAACATTATGCGAAATTCAGGATTATCAATACGCTTGCAGAGCAAAGAAACGGCAAGGCATACGGAGAATGTACATTTGAATGGGACTACCAGCCCGACGGAACGTTAACTTTCCCTGGTAAATGACAGGAGATTTTCCCGCTCTTATCTTTGACCTGAAAGAAGAATCATCTTTTACCGAAACAGCACTGAGGATATTCAGATATCAGGCAGAGAAGAATCCTGCATACAAAGCATTTATTTCAGGTCTCGGAAGAACACCAGCAGGGATTAAAAGCATTTATGAAATTCCTTTCCTCCCTGTTGAGCTTTTTAAAAGTCAGACTGTTATAATTGAAAATTTGTCTGTTGAAACAGTATTTGAAAGCAGCAGGACAACCGGAGTTATCCCAAGCCGGCATTTTATTCATGATCTTAAAATATACGAGTCAAGCTTTCTTAAATCATTCATCCATTTTTACGGGGAACCGTCGGAATATTTTATAGCAGCCCTTCTCCCTTCTTACAACGAACGCCAGAATTCATCACTGATTTATATGGTGAAAACTCTTATAAAAAAGAGTCTGAACAGGAACATTGGTTTTTATGCACACAATACTGGTGATCTGATCACAAACATCCGCAAAGCAAAATCTGAAGGGCAAAAGACATTATTGATAGGAGTCAGCTTTGCACTTCTCGATCTGGCCGAATACTGTTCACCAGATCTATCAGGGACCATTGTTATGGAAACAGGCGGGATGAAAGGTCGCAGGAAAGAGATAACCAGGGAAGAACTGCATAACACTCTGATGCAAAAACTAAATGTGCAATCTGTTCATTCAGAATATGGAATGACTGAGCTGATGAGCCAGGCATACTCTAAAGTGAATGGCATCTTTAACTGCCCCCCATGGATGAAAATATTGATAAGGGATCCTCATGATCCGCTCTCAATCATTAATGAATCAGATAAATCAGGAGGGATTAATATTATCGATCTGGCTAATATCTATTCCTGTTCATTTATTTCAACGAGTGATTACGGGAAACTTCATGAGAACGGAGGATTCGAAGTTTCAGGACGGTTCGATAACAGTGATATCCGGGGCTGTAATCTTATGGCAGAATAAATAACAATATTTGACAACAGGGTTACAGATAAACAATCTTTTTATTTCTGGCACTGGTATAAATAGCCAGTACAATTTCGACTGCATTGCGTGCTTCAAGGGCATCGATTGCCGGAGGATTACCGTTCTCAATCGACTTAATTATATCAAGGAGCTGGCGTAAATGGCCTATATCGCCTATTGCCTTAGGGTCGGAGACCCCTCCTCCGGAATTGTTGTATCCTGAGAATTTCTCCCTTAACTTCTGATCGGAATCTCTTTCTTCATCAAACTTCCAGGTTAGTATTTTCTCTTCTTCAATAATTACTGATCCATCTGTTCCAAGAATTTCAATTTTCCTGAAGAATCCCGGATTGACGGCTGTTGAAGCTTCTACCACACCCACAGCACCATTGGCAAACTTCAGGGTGGCAGCAGCAACATCCTCAACCTCAATATTCTGATGACCAACAAGTCCTGTGAAAGCACAAACAGCTTCCACCTTTCCCATATACCATCGCAGAAGGTCCACTGAATGAATCCCCTGGTTCATTACAGCTCCGCCGCCGCTTGAAAGCAGATTCGATCTCCATTTTACATCAGTATAGTATTCCGGACTCCTGAACCATTTTATATAGGTATCACCCATTACAAGCTTGCCGAATCGTCCTTCCTCAACAGCCTGTTTAAGCTCAGAATAAACCCGGCTAAACCGCATAGGGAATATTCCTGAGACCACTACATTATGTTGTAAACCGGCATTGATGATCCTGTCGCAACGCTCGAGTGTAATTTCAAGAGGTTTTTCAATCACACAGTTTTTACCGGAATTTATTGCCGCAAGTGCCGGCTCGAGATGCAGGCCGGAGGGTGTGCAGATACAGACTACATTGATGTTGTTGTCGTTGCAAAGCGCTTCAGCAGATTTAAACGCCTTACAATTGTATTTCATGCTGAAGCTGGTAGTTTTTTCAGGATTATGGTCAAATACTCCTATCAGTTCTGCATTCATAATAGTATCGACAGCCCTCGCGTGGACTTCAGCTATTGCTCCTGCACCGATTATTCCAAAACCATGTTTCATGTTTTATCTTAAAGTCGGGTAGAAAGCACTTTCAATATGATCTATATCAAGGATTTCTCCTTTTGCAATTATGGTAATTACGTCAAACCTGCTCTCCTTGTTAAGGTTATACCTCTGAATATACCCATCGGCAGCTAGAATCATCGAACTTTGTTTTTCCTTTGTGATTGCATTTACCGGGTGTTCAAAGTAACCATCATTTCGGGTTTTAACTTCGACAAATACAATATAATCCTTGTTCTCGGCAACAATATCCAGTTCTTTCTTACCTGATCTCCAGTTCCTGTGGCGGATCTTATAACCTGCTTTTTGAAGATATTCTATAGCAAATGTTTCCCCTTTTTGTCCAAGAGATTGTGATTCACTCATATTGGGATGCTTTACAGAGAAAACGGGATTATATCTCTATTAGTTTATTTTTAATAGCGAAAAGAATCAGACTGGCAGTATTTTTTGAATTTGTTTTTCCAAGAAGGTTTGCCCGGTGTTTATCAACAGTCCTTTTGCTGATAAACAAAGTTTCTGCAATTTCCTGATTAGAAAGCCCTTCGCATATTTTCAGAAGAATTTCCTTCTCCCTTTTTGACAGATTTGCTGACTTGCTTTCGCTTTCCCTGTGTTTGATCTTCTGAATAACATGATATAATAACTCCTGGGAGAAATAACTGCCTCCCTTGCTGACAGTAAGAATAGCTTCCTTGACTTCAGAGATATCCGAATCCTTAAGTAAGAAACCTTTAGCTCCGGCATCAACCATTTTATAATAGTATTCTTCTTCGCCGTACATTGAGAGTGCAATTATTTTGATGTCAGGATTCAGTTTGAGGCCTTTTCTTGTTGCTTCAACGCCATCCATTTCCGGCATATTTATATCCATAAGGGCAATTTCGGCACTGGTGTTCCTGAGAATCTTAAGGAATTCTTCACCGTTTGATGCTTCTCCTGCAACTTCAAAATCGGGGAATGCATTTAACAATATTTTCAAACCATTGCGAAAGAGCTGATGATCATCTGCAATTATTATTCTGATTTTTTCCATGAACAGGTTATTCAATGATTTTGATCAGGGCGCTGGTTCCTTTTCCCGGTGTGCTTTCAAGGATAAATACTCCATCAACAGATCTGACCCGTGTTTCTATATTTGACAACCCCATTCCTTTTGTATCTTCACTGTCAAGTGATGAAGTGTCGAAACCGCGTCCATTGTCATAAAACTGCAAGGTAATAAATTTTTCATGCTTGTTTAATTCAATCTCGATTCTTGAAGCGCCTGAATGCCGGATTGAATTATTGATAAGCTCACATGCAGCCCTATAGATAACTACCTCCTTTTCACTCTCAAGCCTTTTGTTCTCCATGTTAGACTTGAACTCAATTTCAATTGCTTTTGTCTGGTTAATCTTTGCAGTGAAAGCCGACAATGCACTTGAAAGTCCGAAATTTGATAAAACATGCGGGCTGAGGTTGTTGGAAATGTCTTTTAATGTATTGATCGCTTCGTTCACCAGGTAATTCGTATTATTCAGGATGGCAGTTCCCGACGGGTCCTTTATTCGTTCATCGAGGGCCGACAGCGACATCTTGACAGTCGACATTAATGGCCCCAGCCCGTCATGAAGATCCTTGGCAAACCTTTTCCTTTCATTCTCTTCGGTGTTAATTATTGCATTTATTACTCTTTTCTCAGCTCTCATGCGTTCGTTATCAGAACGTTTGAGAGAGTTAAACAATTCACGGATAAGGACCACACCTACTATTATCATAAATGAAATGAAAACATCAAGCCAGTCGTCTATTATCTGCCATGTATAGGAAGGAGCCCCCCTGAAGTATTCAAAAAACTGGATTATTTTACGGACTGCCATAAAAGCAAACGATAATGATAAAAGTATCCATGAAAGCCTGTATTTGGTAAGCTTCATGAACCTCAGTGCAATTGATGCAGCAAGTATTTGAAGTATAATCGAAATGATCAGGGCAATTAACCTTACCATAGTTACCAGGGAATTATTACACAAAAATAGG
>Ga0208980_10001964_pt1 | contig 12472 bp, 11 predicted proteins | sample WetSurMetagenome_3_FD_187993 | JGI IMG/M metagenome (GOLD analysis project Ga0208980, IMG submission 187993) | Wetland microbial communities from Twitchell Island in the Sacramento Delta, sample from surface sediment Aug2011 Site A1 Bulk (version 2) | ecosystem: Environmental > Aquatic > Marine...
AGGTGGGAAGCGGCAATACAAGAAGTCTGCAGGAACCCTGGCTGAGGTTTCGGGCAAGCTTCACCACCTGGTGGAGAAGGCTTGGCCGGTCCTGGGGCAGGCGCTCCACATTTTGGCTTTTCCTGGCTGCGATCCTGATCTACCTGGTTGTGCGTTTGATCGCGTTGGAATCCTTCCCGATCTATTTTTTCACGGACGAAGCCGTACAGACCATCCTTGCGCAGGATTTTCTGCGGGACGGATTAACCAGTTACAACCACGAATTCCTGCCTACCTATTTTGTCAATGGCTCGCAATATAACCTGAGCACTTCGGTGTATTTACAAGTTCTGCCATTGATGCTTTTTGGAAAATCTATTTTTGTCACCCGAGCCGCGAGCGTGGTGGTGACGGTGCTGGCAGCCATTGCGGTGGGGTTAACCATGCTGAAGGTGTTCCGCAGCCGATTTTCCTGGCTGGCTATCCTGCTGCTCTCGATCACCCCTGCCTGGTTCCTTCACTCGCGTACCGCCTTTGAAACCGCGCTCGCTACCACCTTCTACGCTGTTTTCATTTACTGTTACCTGATCTATCGAACGCAAAACCCGCGATATATCTATGCGGCTGTCGTTGCCGGGGCGTTGTGTTTCTATAGTTACAGCCCTGCACAAATGGTGATGCTGGTTTCCGCAGTCTTGTTGGTGGTTTCCGATTTCAAGTATCATCGCGAAAAATGGCGGGTTATCCTGAAGGCATTCGGTCTGGCGGTGATCCTGGCGCTGCCCTATGCCCGCTTCCTGGCGGCGCACGGAGCTGAAAATTACCGCCACTTGATCATCCTGCAATCCTACTGGCTTTCGGATAAAACCCTGCCGCAGAAGCTGGGTATTTTTGGGACGGAATACCTGAAAGGTCTTAATCCTCTCTACTGGTTCCTGCCGAACAACACAGATTTCGTACGCCACGTGATGAAAGGCTATGGTCACATCCTTCTCATCACTTTTCCGTTTTTTGTAGCCGGGATGGTGCAATGTGTTCGGTTCTTCCGCAAGACGGAATACCGCGCCATGCTGATCTTTTTCGTGGCGGCTCCGGCGGGAGCTGCCCTGGTGGACCTAGGGGTAACTCGTGCGCTCTTTATGGTAATCCCCGCTGTGCTGCTCACCTCGTTGGGTCTTGAAATGGTACTTGGTTGGCTGGAGCGGCGCAAGGTGCCGCACAACGCTCTGGCAGGCGGGCTTTTTGCCGTACTGGCATTCTTTAATTTTTATATGCTGCACGATGCGGTCGTGAACGGACCGGTCTGGTTTACAGATTATGGACTGGGTGGCATGCAGTATGGAGGCAAGGAGCTTTTCGGGGAAACCCGCCAGTTTCTGAAGGAAAACCCCGGCACCTACCTGATCATTACCCCATCGTGGGCGAACGGGGCGGATATTTTGGCCCGCTTCTACTATGATGATCCGCAGCCATTCCAGCTTGGCAGTATTGACGGATTCATCGACCAGAAGCAAAAGCTCACCTCAAATACGGTCTTCGTGGTCACCCCCGAAGAGCTGGACCGCCTGAAGGCGACCGGAAAATTCACCAACCTGCGCATTCTAAAGACCATGCCCTATCCCACGGGTAAAACCGGTTTCTATTTCATCAAGATCGACTATGTGCCCAATATAGATGATATATTCACAGCAGAAAAAGCTTCGCGCTTGAGTTTCCAGGAGACCAATATCAACCTGACCGATGGAACCCCTGTGAGGGTGAGGTATTCCACCCTGGACATGGGACCGATCCAAAATGCGTTTGACAGCAATGAAGGTACCCTTATCCGCTCTGAACAAGCCAACCCATTGCGGATGCAGCTTTTCTTCAAGGAGCCGCGCGATTTGCAAAAGGTCAGCGTCCGGGTGGGGGGTACGCCCACCGAGGTGACCGTGGAGGTTTACCTGCCTGGCTCGGAGACGCCTTTGACCTTCAAGGGTGAAAAAGGGGAGACTCCCGACCCACGGGATGTGGTGGTCGATTTTGGCAGGGTGCTTTCAGCTGTTCGCGTGGATATTTCCACGAAAAGTGTCCGGGATGTCGAGCCAGCCCACGTGCACATCTGGGATATTGTTTTACCTGTAACGGGTACCCAATGACTTCCCAGGACCACCCCCATGCTCGGCGTTCGGCTGTCTTGATTATCCTCGCCGGGGTCACCCTGGCCATTTCTCTGGTCGGCTGGCTGCGGCTTCTGGTGGCCATCGGTGGGTGGAATTATCTGGGCGAGATCGCACCGGCTGTGCTGCCGGTATATTTGGCGATCTCAGGGATGATCTGGGCTTTGATCGGAATGGTTTCCGCAGTGGGGATCTGGTTCCGCAAGCGCTGGGCGGTCATTCTCCTTGGATGCGCGGTGATCAGCTTCACGGTATGGTATTGGCTGGATAGGCTTGTGCTCAGCGCCAACCCGGACGCGAATGCAAACATTCTCTTCAGCCTGGTGTTCACGGCAGGGATCCTTGCATATTTTGCTGGATCCATTTTGGCGGTTTGGCAGGAGGCCGATTGAGTTCAGAAAAATCACAGAACGACCATTTGGAGATAGAAGTTAAATTCTTTCTGACCGATCCGGTTGGGTTTGAGGAAAGGGTTAACCAGATTGGGGCTAAGCATACTCAACCGCGGGTGCTGGAGAAGAACCTGCGCTTCGACACGCCCGATGGACGCCTGCGCAGTGCACGCGAGGTGCTGCGGCTCCGGATGGATACCCGTGCGAGGTTGACTTTCAAAGGACCTGCCCAGGCGGATCAGCCAGTCGCCATTCGCCCGGAGATCGAATTCACCGTTAGCGATTTTGAGCAAGCCCATCAGTTCCTGAATGCGCTCGGATTTTCGGTAGGCGTTATTTATGAAAAGTACCGCACAGCTTATACCATCGGGGATGCTGAAATTTCGCTGGATGAGATGCCCTTTGGCAACTTCTGCGAGATCGAAGCCGGAGATGCCGGAGCCGTGCGCCTCCTGGCAGAGCAATTGGGTCTAAAATGGGAAGACCGTATTTTAGCCAGCTACCTGCAGATTTTCGACACGCTTAAAATCCGGAGGGGGTGGACGATGCGGGATTTGACATTCGAGAACTTCACCGACCTGACGATCATCCCCGAAGATCTCCTGCCGAAATCGTGAACCGAATAAGAGTATCCTCGTCGAGTAGGCAGAAATCAGGAATTTTATTGATATAATTCCATTTCGCGTTTTTAGCGAAAGTTGTTGAATTGAAGGAAGAGAATGCCGCTTTACACCTATCGTTGCGAAAATTGCGGGGTGCAATTTGACCAACAGCAAAAATTTTCGGATACCCCCCTGACGACCTGCCCCGAGTGCGGCAAGAAGAAACTGCACAAAGTTTACAGCCCGGTCGGGATCGTATTCAAGGGCTCTGGTTTTTACGCCACAGACCACAAATCGCCATCCGGAATGAAATACGGATCGAAATCGGAGGAGAAATCAGAAAATTCCTCCAATGAGAAAACGACTGAACCTGCATCGGGAAAAGAGACCACTTCGGAGCCGAAAGGGGCTCCAGCCACCAAAACCGATCCCGCTCCCAAATCCTGATCAATCCATTCATCCACTCCAAACGCCGATAACCCCGGCGTTTTTTAATCCAGGGAGCCAATCGCTCTCCACAGCCATCAAATACTCTCAAAGAGGGTCAAAATAGCCCCTCGGCTATTGATGTTATCATTGCAACTTTGTAGAATGATACCAACTTCCGGGAGTGTATATGTCCAAACAAACCAAATCCAATGGCAGGCCGGGCAAGTCCAGCGATCAACGCCGGTTGCAGGTATCCCAGATCATCATGGCCGTGATCGGGTTGATCGTGGTGCTTTCGATGGTGATTGCCGCGGTCGCCAATTTCTAAGGAGTTTACCATGCCCCGTAAAACGGGTTACTTTTGGCTGGCTGCCCTGTTGGGCGGTTGGGCTGTCGATTTTCTCTTCTGGGGTAAAACCCCAGGTATTTCAGTGCTTCTCTGGGTTGGATGGATTCTTGTGCTGGGGATGGGCCTCGGGTTCCTGGAGGGCATTCGCCCATCTCGGATCAACCTGCTGGTTGTGGGTCTGGCGATACTGGCTGGATCTGTGCCTTTCCTTCGGCGTGAGCCGTTCACCCTTTTCACTGCCTGCGTTCTGGCTTTTTGTTTCCTCTGTTTGTTGGCGTTCTCTTTTGCCAAAGGCTACTGGGTTTTTTACCGTATCCGGGATTATGTGATTTCCACACTCCGGCTCATTGCGGATTGGTTCGCTGGCGCCCTCCGTCTGAAAAAAGCCCCGGCTGAGGATGGAAATGTGCAGAAACCCGCTGGCAAAAAAGGGGTTAGTGCTTTTCTGCTGGTGCTGCTGGGTCTTTTGCTGGCGCTGCCCTTACTTGGGATTTTCGGTGCGCTGCTTTCCTCCGCCGATCCTGTTTTTGGCAGCCGCCTGGCGGATTTCCTGAAAGTGTTCAATATTGATAACTTACCAGAATATCTTCTCCGGTTGTTTTATATCCTGGTTCTCTCCTATTTCATCGCCGGAAGTTTTGTGCATGCAATCTATAACCGTCACGATGAAAAACCCGATCCCGCGAAGGATGGTTTCAAGCCTTTCATGAGCTGGATCCCAGCTGCTGTGATCCTCTTGCTGGTGGACCTGATGTTCCTGGCATTTGTGGTGATCCAGTTCACTTACTTTTTCGGCGCCCAGTCCAATATAACCGCCGAAGGTTACACATTTTCCGAGTATGCACGGCGCGGGTTCTTCGAACTTGTCGGCGTGGCAGTGATCAGCCTGCTGCTGGTGTTCGGTTTGGGCGCCATTACCAGGCGGGAGGGGAGGCGGGAGCAAGTGATCCTCTCCGTTTTGATCGTTACGCTGATCGCGCTAGTGCTGGTCATTTTGTTTTCCTCCTGGCAGCGGTTGACCCTGTATGAACAGGCGTACGGGTTCTCCCGTTTGCGTTCGTACACGACACTTTTCATCCCCTGGCTGGCAGCATTGCTTATTGCCGTGGGTGTGATGGATGTTACAGAAAGGATGCACCGTTTTGCTTTGACACTGGTTATCGTGATCGCTGGGTTCGTTTTCAGCCTAGCGATCCTCAATGTGGATGGTTTCATCGCCAGCCGGAACATTCAACGGGCGGAACAGGGCGAAACCCTCGACGCTTTTTATCTGGCAAGTTTATCAGCGGATGCCGTGCCTGTAATGTTCGATGGGTATTACAACGGAAACATTTCCAAAGTGGATCAGAATAAGCTGGGCGCGTCATTGGCCTGCATGTCCACCAAGTACTTGCCGGTGAAGAAAAATCCCTGGCAATCCTATAATATTCCGGAAGCCACTGCCACAGCGCTTTTCGTCGCAAACGAAAAGACGCTCAGCCAATACAACCTGTTTAAGTCAGATGGATTGTGGCAGGTGAAAACCAGCGGCGATACGATCACCTGCTTTACGGACTGGATGGACTGAGAACGGATCATAATTCAAAGAGGTCTCGCCGAAATGACGAGACCTCTTCTTCAATCGGTAACTGATTATTTTCACATGGTAAAATCTTTTCCATGAAAACAATCGCGATCGTTGGCGCAGGCGTGGGGGGGATGGCGGCTGCATGGGACCTCCGAAAAGCCGGGCATACGGTGACAATTTACGAGGGATCCGATTCGGTCGGTGGGCTGGCGGGCGGTTTCCGGCTTCCCGGATGGGATTGGTCGGTGGAAAAATACTATCATCACTGGTTTCAGACGGATAAGGATATTCTCGGATTGATCCGCGAGCTGGGCTGGGAAGAAGATGTGATCTTCCCGCGCCCGAAAACGGTAGTGTATACCGATGGAAAATTCGCCCCGCTGGATTCCCCGCTGGCTGCACTCACTTTCCCCGGTTTTAACCTGTTTGATATTGCCCGGTTTGGATTCGCCACCGTATATTTGCGTTACCTTTCCGGTTGGCGTTCCCTGGAAAAATTCACCGCCGATGAATGGATGCGCAAGGCGTATGGGGATAAGCTCTACGAGCTGCTGTTTGAGCCGCTCCTGCAGGGGAAGTTCGGTAGCCACTATCAGGAAGTGAACATGGCCTGGTTCTGGGCGCGGCTTAAAACCCGCACCACCCGCCTTGGAACTTTCAGGGGCGGGTTCCAGGCGTTTGCCGACCGTTTCGCTGACCGTTTGAGGCAGGTGGGCGTGGAAATTCGACTCAACGAGCCGGTGGAAAAGATCGAACCTGGCGTGGGCGGAAAATTGGAAGTTGTGTCTAATGCCAAGCGGGAGGTTTTTGACCAAGTGTTGGTAACCTCCTCACCAGCGCTGCTGGCACGCATGGCGCCGGCGCTGGAGCCTGCCTACCTGCAAGGATTGCTGGGATTGAAGAGCCTGGGGGCGGTGGTGCTTTGCCTTGCGTTGCGGAAGCCGCTTTCAAAGGATGGATTTTATTGGTTCAACCTGCCCAAGAATGCAGGGTTTCCCTTTCTGGCCTTGGTGGAGCATACCAACTTCCTGCCAGCTTCCAATTTTGGGGGGGATACCATCGTTTATTGCGGTGATTATCTGGAAATAGACCATGAGTATTTCAAATTAACCAAGGATCAGCTTCTGGAGCGATTCCTTCCTGGATTGCGACGGGTTGCCCCGGATTTTGAACCGGGTTGGGTCAAAGAATCCTGGTTGTGGAAGACAAATTATGCTCAACCAATCCCATTGGTGAACCACTCTCGCAATATTCCTGCCCTGAAAACGCCCTTGCCAGGACTTTATTTCGCCAGCATGAGCCAGGTTTACCCCTGGGACAGGGGTACCAATTTTGCCGTGCAGGTGGCTCGCAAGGCTGCAGCCTCGATGCTTGCAGATGCTTGAGGGTTCCTCGGCAGAATTTTGGATTAAGGTTCTTTAACATTAATTTGTCCTTGCCGAGTTTGTTAGCGTAATACCCTGATAATCCCAGGTACTTGTACTAAAAAGTTCAAAAATTCCATTAATTACGGGATTAGGCTCTTAATAAACCAAAGTAATCGTAATAACAAAAAATCCTCCAAAATAGTCCTCCTGCGTGAACCACGAAAAATGACCCTTCGGTTGTCTGAGCATTTTTTCGGAAGGTTAATAATTTATTAACCCATTGAATGAATATTTGGCGTTTCTGTAAAAATCTGTTCCTCCTTCCCACCGGTGGTGAGATCACTCACCGCCGCAGCTACAGGTGGCGTCTGAGTCATCAACGAAAAGAATTTGCATAATCCCTTTTCACATCCGATTCTTTAACATTTGAAATCTTAAAGAATACCTTTTTTTTAGCTGGGCGTAGGGTTTGCGGCTTGTTCAGGGAATCACCGTCTGCTAGAATATCATCACTCTGGCAGGCATCTTCCGCCGGAAAAGCGCCAAAATCGTCTCCAAAATCCATCCTTGATTGCACTGCCCGATCGAATGCAGGATGGCACCGCCGTACCTCACGGCAATCGCAGATACCAAAGCGGAGCACAATAATGATGAATTCACAGACTGCATGGGAAGCGACACTCGGCCAGCTCCAAATGGAGATGCCCAAGTCTTCGTACGAGACCTGGGTGCGCAACGCTGAGCTTGTTTCCTATGAGATGGATACATTCATCATTGGGGTTCGCAATGCCTTCACCCGCGATTGGCTGGATAGCCGCCTCAAGAACACAGTCTGCCGCCATCTCTCCGGTTTGATGAATAAACCCCAGGGAGTTAGCTTCATTGTTCATTACGGGGAAACAGAAGGAATCGGGTTTGATCCAATCAAAGAGGACGAATCTGCCAGGCTGCCAGCAGCGAGGATTACCCCTTCCTTTAATCAGCGATACACATTCGAAAATTTCGTGGTGGGGGCCTCCAATCGTTTGGCGCACGCCGCATCGCTGGCTGTGGCTGAATCCCCTGCCCAAGCCTACAACCCGCTTTTCCTCTATGGTGGGGTGGGATTGGGTAAGACCCACCTGCTTTTCGCCATTGGCAATGCAGCACTGCAGAAGGGCTTGCAGGTCTTGTATGTTACTTCCGAGGAATTCACCAACGACCTGATCAATTCCATCCGAACCCACACCACGCCTGCCTTCCGCGACCGGTACCGCCGCATGGATGTGCTGCTGATCGATGATATTCAATTCATCGCGGGCAAGGAATCGACCCAGGAGGAATTTTTCCACACTTTCAATGCGCTGCATGCTGCCAGCAAGCAGATCGTGGTCACATCTGATCGGACGCCGAAAGCCATGGTAACGCTGGAGGAGCGCCTGCGTTCGCGCTTCGAGTGGGGGCTGGCTGCCGATATCCAACCCCCGGATTTTGAGACCCGTGTGGCCATTTTGCGATCCAAGGCGGATCGCGCAGGGCGCAGCATACCGGCGGATATCCTCGAGATGATCGCCCGCCAGGTGCAATCCAATATTCGCGAGTTGGAGGGTGCGCTCACTCGCGTTCTGGCTTATTCCGACCTGACCGCGCAGCCGTTGAACATCAACCTGGTGCAAAGCGCACTTTCAGACCTGCTGCCACAACAATCCGATCTGAAGCCGTACCAGATCGTTGACGTGGTCGCCAGGAGCTTTGGCACTTCACGCGAGAAACTGACCGGCCGATGCCGCACCGCTGAGATCGCCCTTCCCAGGCAGGTGGCCATGTATTTGCTGCGGGAAGAAGCCAGCCTGTCGTTCCCACAGATCGGTCAGGAACTGGGTGGGCGGGATCACACAACCGTGATGTATGCCTGCGAGAAGGTGGGTGAGCAAATTGAGACGGACGACGGTTTGCGCCGGCGGGTTGTATCGATCCGCGAGAAACTGTACGGAAGGTAAAGAGGATCTACAGGCATGGTATAATCCTTCAATGAAATTGGTAGAACCCATGCTTGTACGTTAAATTGAATTTGACCTCGGCAGGTTTCCCCGCCGGGGTTTTTATTTTGAAAGAGGAAAAATGAAAGAAAAAGCTTTGAAGATCATTCCGCTCGGAGGCCTCGGAGAGGTTGGGCGGAATATGATGATCTATGAATACGACCATCAGATCCTGGTAGTGGACGCCGGGCTGATGTTCCCGGAAAACGACATGCTCGGGATCGATTACATCATTCCAGATATCACCTACCTGGCGCAGAACCGTGATAAGGTCAAGGCAGTGGTTATCACCCACGGCCACGAGGACCACATCGGCGCCATCAGCCACCTGCTGGAGGAAATCCCGGCTCCGGTCTATGCTACACCGCTCACCCGCGGGCTGCTGGAGGCCAAGCTTGCTCGCAAGGGCAGCGGATCTAAATTCTCGCTGAATACCGTCAATGCCGGTGAATCCATCACTGTTGGAGATTTCAAGGTCGAATTCTTCCATGTGTGCCACTCGATTCCTGACGGTGTGGGCTTGGGAATCACCACGCCGGCTGGTTTGGTGGTGCATTCGGGGGATTACAAGTTTGATCACACCCCCGTGGATAACTGGCCTTCCGATTACGCCAAGCTGGCTGAATTCGCCGAGCGCGGTGTGCTGGCGCTACTCGCCGATTCCACCAACGCTGAGCGCCCGGGGTGGACTCCCTCCGAACGGGTGGTGGATGCCGCCCTCGATAAGGTCTTCCGCGAAGCACCGGGGCGGATCATCATTGCCAGCTTTGCCTCGCTCATCAGCCGCATCCAGCAGGTTGCCAACGCCGCCCAGCACTATAACCGTAAACTGGCGCTCATGGGTCCCAGCATGGTGGATAACGTTAAGATCGCCCGTAAACTGGGGTACATGGATATCCCTGATGAACTATTAGTTGGCATTGATGAAGCACTGGGGATGAAAGCCTCCGAGATCGCCATCATGTGCACCGGTTCTCAGGGCGAGCCAACCTCCATTTTAGGCAAGCTTTCGGTTGGTCCTGCCCGTGGATTGGAAGTGCGCGAAGGGGATACGATCGTTCTTTCCTCCCATGCGATCCCAGGCAATGAGGAAAACGTCTACCGGACCGTGAATCGTCCGCTGGAACGCGGCGCAAATGTGATCTATGAAGCCATTGCCCCTGTCCACGTCTCGGGTCATGCGAGCCAGGAGGAGATGAAGCTGCTGCTGCATCTTACCCGGCCAAAATATTTCATTCCCATTCACGGCGAGCTGCGCCACCTTAAACAGCACGCGATCCTGGGAAACCTGGTGGGCGTGCCAAAAGAGAATATCGCGGTGCTGGAAAATGGAGAATCCATCGTCTTCGAAAATGGGCAGATGCGCAGAGGTGACCGGGTTACTTCATCCTATGTGTTCGTGGATGGCTCGGGGGTCGGGGATGTGGATCCGGAGGTCATGCGCGAGCGCGCCTTGCTGGCTCAGGATGGAATCGTCATCGTGAACATTCATCTCAACCGCTTGAATGGCCGTCTGCAGGAAGACCCGGAGATCATCACCCGCGGGTTCGTCTTGGTTCGGGAAGCCGAACCGCTGATGGCGGAAGCGCGCCGGTTGATTTCCGCGGCGGTAAAAAACACACGCGGTAATCTGGACCGCGAGCTGCACGAAGTGGTCAGTAATTTCCTCTACAGCGAAACACGCCGCAGGCCAATGGTTTTTATCAACTTAAACAAGTGAGTGGTGTGATTAATTGTCTATATTGATAAGGTCCAACAATTCCAAATTACATTTAATTCGGTGCTCGAAATTCTACCAATTCTGAGCAATTTTTCCCGATACAAGTTTTTATCAATCCAAATTGAGGTGCATACCAGCGTACAGTTCCATCTTCACATTCAATCCGGCGGGTTTTAAAAGAACCCAATTTAATGATAGTTGATTCATCATTTATGACCCGACAGGGTGTCTGGCATTGGTTCCAAGATTTGCGCGAATCAAGAATATCCAATTCGGGAAGGATCATCTTTGATTCACATTTTCCCCCAGAAATCTCACTCATTGATTTGGAACTGATCTCGTTAAGTTCCTTATCGAGAGTTCCAATTTTTACAATCTCAGTTCTTCCATTGGTACAACGAATATACAGTTTTTCAACCGTAGCATCCGGATTCAATCTTAGGAGAACAGTATTTCCAGTTTGATCGTCCCCTGAGAATCCTGCGGTGGTAATTACAGTACCATCCGAATATCTCCAGGTGGTTCCATTTTCCATAGGCAGGAAGAAGTTATCACAGGCATTCAGAGGTTCGTAAACTTCGGGGGTGGTGGCTCGCACCGTGGAACCTGGCTGTCCAGGAGAAGTGGTTGGTGTAGGCTCCACCGGCGTTCCCGCCTGGCAGGCAGCCAGGAGGAGGATCATACTGGTTGTTGCTAAAATTAGAAAAAACCGTTTCATACTAAAACCCTTTGAAATTGATTCTCGAAATTATAAACCAGACAAACGGAACCACTCTCAGCAAAATGTTGAAATTGTTGAAAAAGATTGTAATAAAACTGTGTTACGTGGTGCATGTGATCTACGGTATCCCCATCACCACGCTGATCTTCCGTAATTATTACGCGGAGATTCCAGATGAGCTGCTTGAAGCCGGAAAGATCGATGGTGCCGGTTTTTGGGGTCTCTATCGCTTTGTGCTCTTCCCGCTTTCCGTGCCGGGATTCGTGGTGGTGATCATTTGGGAATTCCAGTCCATTTGGAATGAGTTCCTTTTTGCCGTGGTGCTCACCAACAATGCCGCCTCGCAGCCAATCACGGTGGCGCTGAACAACCTGGCCGGTAGTTATATCGTGGAATGGAACGTCCAGATGGCGGGCGCCTTACTGGCAGCATTGCCAACGCTGTTGATCTTTATCATTTTGGGACGCTATTTTATGCGCGGCTTGCTTGCTGGCTCTCTCAAAGGTTAATGAATATAAACAGCAAGGAACTTCAACCGCCCGAATTTCGGGCGGTTTTTTTATTTCCAGGGCGCGGTGATCAAATTCGTTTCTGCGTCTGCGGCGTGTCCCAGAAGTGGCAAGCCCCAGGCCTCGGATATCGTTCGCAGCAAAGAATAATGGGTGTAGGGTGTGGCGTCTTCAAATCCGTTTTTAGCCAGCGGTGAGATCAGCACGGTCGCGATCCTTCCGCCGCCGGTGGATAACCCGCAGCACGAATGTTCGCCCTGACCTTCATCCCAGGTGAGCACGATCAACCCATCGCGGGCAAACCCGGGGTCAGCCATCAATTTATCGACCCAGGGTTGCAGCCAGGCATCGGCTACCTCCAGACCACAATCGTGCGCATCGTTGCAGATATCCGGGGTGATAAAGATGAAATTGGGCAACTCGCCGCTTTGGAGGTTCGCATCCAGGTCTGTTAGTGGAACCACCGACCGTTCGCAGCGCGCCTGATCCAGGCGGATATCATCAAAGTATATGAAGGGATTGTGCTTCTGGAAATACCGCAGGGTTCCCTGCAGATAACAAGGGGATGGCATGTTTTCCTGATAGGTTTTCCAGGTTAACCCCGCCTGTTCGATCAGATCGGGCAGATTTTGTGCATCGATATAGCAGGTAGTACAGTCG
>Ga0208980_10001965_pt1 | contig 12471 bp, 6 predicted proteins | sample WetSurMetagenome_3_FD_187993 | JGI IMG/M metagenome (GOLD analysis project Ga0208980, IMG submission 187993) | Wetland microbial communities from Twitchell Island in the Sacramento Delta, sample from surface sediment Aug2011 Site A1 Bulk (version 2) | ecosystem: Environmental > Aquatic > Marine...
CTCTGGGTACCCGGAGCGGGACTTGAACCCGCACAACCGCAATGGTCACAGGATTTTAAGTCCTGCGTGTCTACCATTCCACCATCCGGGCAATAGATAGTGCAAAGTTAGCAAATTTGTTCTACCGGATGGTGGAATGGCTCCCCTGCAATCTGGCTGCTCGCTAAAAACACCCACCGGGTGCTTTATTTACGCTCGCCCCTACCATCCGGGCAGTATTGGTCTTGCAGTAAAAAAGTCATACGGTCTTGCAGTCAGTAAAAACTACAGACATTCAAATGGCTGTGCAAATTTAAGCAAATAATTGTTCCAGAATCTCAAAGTCTCAGAGTTCCAGAGTTATTTCCAACCCTGAAACCCTGAAACATTGAAACTCTGAAAATCTGAAAATCTGAAATTATTTATATAAAATCGGTTCGCCAAACCCGACCTTAGTCAAGCCTTTGAGCTGCGTGGCAGCATCACCCACCACGACGTAATTCATTTTCATCGGATTAATGTACTTCTGCACAGTCTCTTTGACCTGCTCAACAGTCAGGCCTCTGAGGTAATCCTCCTCCTGTCTGATATAATCTACAGGTAACCCGTAAAAGGTCATGGCATTCAGCATACCCAGCTTGTCATCAATCGTCTCGAAGCGTCTTGCATTCGCCTTCAGCAGCGATCCCTTTGTAAAGTCAACAGTCTCCTGTGTGACGCTGGCTCCGTATTCCTTCATGATATCCCTGAAGAGCTCCACGGATTCAAGAGTAGCATCAGAACGTACTGCAGCACTGGCATTAAAGGTCCCGTAACTCTTCGAACCATTAAAACCAGAATAGGCCCCATAAGTGAAACCTTTTTCTTCCCTGAGAACCATAAAAAGACGACCACTGGTACCACCTCCAAGCAGGTAATTTGCCACATCAGCCTTGTAGAAATCTGGATTGTCCCGCGTCAGTGAAAGGGTGCTTATATTTATGACAGACTGTTTTGCACCCGGAACATCAACAAAATATATTGCCGACTTTTCTGGAACAGGCGGCAAAACAAGTGACGGCATCGAGACTTCTTTTGCTGCCCAAAGCTTATTCAGGTTTGAAATTGCCTTTTCTACCATGGCCTGGTCAACGTCTCCCACAACAAGGAAATTAGCGACTGAAGGGGAGATATTCTTCTCATAAAAATTCTTCAGGTCATCCATCGTGATAGCCTCAACGCTCTCAATGGTTCCGCTGACATCAGTCGACAAGACATTGTCAGAGCCGAGGTTAAGCTTGCCGGCTGTTCTCCATGCCAGATAGTTGGGATCTGCAAGGCTGCGCTTCAGGTTATTAACGGTGCGGGTCTTATTAAGCGAGAACTGCTCTTCGTCCCAGCGCGGTTCGAGAAGCATCTCCTGAACAAGAGCGATTGTCTTTTCAAAGTTGCGAGCAAGAGTTCTGACAGATACTGTAATATTCTCCTCTCCTCCCCTGACACTGATCGTAGCGCCAAGCAGCTGTATCTCCTCCTCAAGCTCCTCCGGAGTTTTGTTTTTTGTGCCTTCGTTTAGCATTTGTGCTGCAAACCTGGCAACGCCGGGCTTGCTTATGTCATCTAGCATGTGGCCACCCTTAATGACAATTGAATAAGTCACAAGCGGGAGTTCATGTTGTTCGATACCGAAGATCTTCATTCCATTGGCTGCCTCTGTCTGCCATACGGTGGGTATAGTGATTGAAGGATCGGGTCCTGGAACCGGGGCAACTGAACGGTCAATCTTGCTTGGTGTTTTCTTAATTACCTCTTCGCCGGAAGCTCCAATCTTCATCTGGGTCGCGTTGGTAATATCCTCTTCAACTATACCGGCACTGATCGAACCCTCTGCTACCAGGTTTGTCTCACCTTTTGGCACAAAGCTGGTTGCTATATAGTTCTTACCCTTGATATATCGGTTGTAAACATCCCATACATCGTTCATGGTTACGCCCTGCATCATCTCAAGTTCCTTGGTTATGAACCCGGGAGAGCCTGCATATTCACTTGACATCGCCAGCATGAACGACTTGTACATGACACTGCTCATCATACCGTAAAAATCCGTCTCCAGCCCTGCCTTGATCCTCTCAAGGTCCCTTTCCGTGAACTTGTCAGTCTCAAATCTTGTAAAGGCTTCAAATATAGCCTTCTCGACATCATTAAGGCTAGTGGAAGGATTTGCTGTAACACTAATGTCAAACTGCCCGGTGAGCTCCTGCGACTGATTATAAGATCTAACACTCGATGTAAGCTTTTTCTCTTTTACCAGAACCTTGTACAGAGGTGATTTTTTCCCTTCACCCAAAAGCTTGGCCAGGACATCGAGAGAATAGGCGTCCTTAGTATATTGCTGATATGTAGGAAATACCATTGTGAACTGTGGAGCCTTGGCAAAGTTGTCCTCATGATACAGTTTTTTGATTTCGCTGAGAGTAATGTTCATCGGCTTGGGATCTTCAAGCTGCTCACCTGCAGGGATTTCTCCGAAATACTTCTCTATAAGAGCTTTAACCTCTTCAGTGTCATAATCACCTGACACAACAAGGGTTGCATTGTTAGGAACATAATATTTGCTGTGGAAAGCCTTAACGTCATCCACGGTTGCATTTGCCAGATCCTGCATCTCTCCTATCACGTCCCAGCTGTAAGGATGACCCTCGGGATACAGGTTTTTCAGGATGACATAATCGGTAAAGCCGTAAGGCCTGTTATCAACGCCCTGTCTCTTCTCGTTCTGAACCACATTCTGCTGGAGTGCCAGAGACTGAGGCGTCACCGTGTTGCTGAGATAACCCATGCGGTCAGACTCAAGCCACATGGCGAGCTCAAGAGCATTCTTCGGAACAACCTCATAGTAGATGGTCCAGTCAAAATTTGTTCCGCCGTTGAAATCACCACCAACCTTATCAAGGTTTTTCATGAACTCGTCCTCTTTGACATTCTCGGAGCGCTGGAACATCATATGCTCAAAGAGATGTGCAAATCCTGTTTTCCCCGGAACCTCCCTGCTCGAACCCACATGGTAAAGTATTACCAGTGAAGTGATAGGGTCAGATTTGTCTTCATTCAGAATAACTGTAAGCCCGTTATCCAGCTTGTACGTTTCATACGGCACGGATAATGCAGGTTTTTTGTTACTGCCGCATCCTGCCAGCAGGACCAGCGCAGTAAGTGTCAGAAAAATTAAAGCTTTTTTCATAGTATTAATATTTATTTAATAAGTACAGGTTCTCCAAATCCCAGTTTCTTTAACTCCTTGAGTTGAGTGGCAGCGTCACCGGCAATTACATAAAACATCTTAATCGGATCAATATATTTCTGGACCTGGGTATTCACTTCTTCCACCGTCAGGTTTTTGACATAATTCTCCTCGCGTGAAATGTAATCATCCGGAAGTCCGTAGGATGATATGTCGTTAAGCATCCCTAGCAGTGCCCGCTGTGTCTCAAATCTGAGGGCATTGCTTTTTAGGAGTGCATTCTTCGTAAAATCGACATCCTCCTGCGAAACACCCTCCCGGTATTTCTTCATCAGATCGCGAAAAATCTCAGTTGATTCTAGTGTGGCTGAAGACCTGACGGCGGCGCTTGCTACAAAATCGCCGTAGTTTTTCATCCCGTTAAAATTTGTTCTTGCGCCGTAGGTGTATCCTTTTTCCTCCCTCAGCACGAGGTTGACATAACCGTTAAATGATCCGCCCAACTTGTAGTTGGCAACAAATGCCGGGTAGTAATCGGGATTGCCGCGAGGCATTGCCAGTGATCCTATGAATATGTTGGACTGCTTTGCACCCGGGACATCAACAAAATAAACGGCAGGCTTGTCAGGTGCCTGAGGGAAGCTGAACGCAGGTATCTGCACCTCTTTTCCTCCCCAGTTTGCACTTAATGAGGCGAGAGCTTTTTCAACCCTTGGCTGGTCAACTGAACCCACAATCTGGAAACTGGCAACCGACGGTGAGATATTTTTTTCATAGAAGGCTTTAATATCACCCATCGTGATTGAACCAACACTTTCAAGAGTACCAGCTACGTCGGATGAGTAAATGTTGTCTTTGCCAAGAACGAGACCCGAAAGTGCCTGAGACCCAAGATATCTCGGGTCTATTAAATTCCGCCTTATGTCGTTCATTATCCTGGTCTTAGCCAGATCAAAAGCCACTGAATCCCAACGAGGCTGAAGAAGCATTTCCTCAACTATCGAAAGTGTCTTCTCAAAGTTGCGTGCAAGGGAATTGACGCTTACAGTTATGTCTTCATCATTTGCAGATACTCTGATCATTGCACCCAGAAGGTCAATCTCCTCCTCAAGTTCCTCAGGTGTCTTGTTCTTCGTTCCTTCATTGAGCATCACAGCCAACATATTTGCCACGCCCGGAGCAGTGATGTCATCAAGCATGTGCCCGCCGTCAATAACGATGTTGTATTGAACCAGAGGTACTTCGTTATGCTGAATACCATAGATCTCCATCCCGTTGGCAGAGGATGACTTCCATATAGCAGGAACGGTCACCGAAACATCAGGCCCCAGCGGAGGCTGAACAGAACGGTCAAATGATGCGGGTGTCTTTTTTATCTCCTCAGCTGCCCCGCCTTCAACCTTTACTTCAGTGGCTGTCATAATATTTTCCTCAACTATTCCGGCATTGACTGAACCAGTGGCGGCAAGCTCCGGCTTGCCTTTTGGAACAAAGCTCAGGGCAACATAATTCTTTCCTTTGATGTACTGGTCATAAACTCGTCTGACATCATCAGCCGTGACTGCCTTCATATTATTCATGTCCTGTTTGTAGAACCCCGGGTCACCGGCGAAGATATTGTACTCAGCCAGCCTGAACGACTTGCCCTGAACACTGCTGATCTCATTATAGAAACGTGTCTCCTGCCCGGCTTTGACCCTCTCAAGATCCTTTGCAGTAAATCCTTCTGTTTCAAAGCGCTTGAATGCCTCAAAAACTGCATTTTCAACATCGCTGAGAGAGACGCCCGGATTGGCAGTAACTGAAATGCGGAACATGCCGGCAATATCCTGCGCCATGTTGAATGCCGATACATTCGATGTCAGTTTCTTCTCTTTTACCAGAACAGTATACATTGGTGATTTTTTACCGCCGGCAATGATTTCTGCCAGGGCGGAAAGAGCATATGAATCTTTAGAATATCTCTCAGTAGTGGGGAATGCCATCGTAAACTGTGCTGCATTGGCGAAGTTATCCTCGTGAAATAACTTCTTCGTTTCGGGAAGAGTTACCGGCATTGGTTTAAGTTTTTCAACCTCCGGTCCTCTTGGAATTTCGCCGAAATACTTCCTGACAAGCTCTTTTACCTGTACAGGGTCAAAATCTCCCGATATAGCCAGGGTGGCATTATTCGGAACATAAAAACGGTTGTGAAAATCTTTCACATCCTCGACAGTGGCATTAAAAAGGTCCTGTATCTCACCTATGGTCGTCCAACTGTAAGGGTGTCCAGCAGGGAACATAGCCCTTGCCATAACAGTTGAAGAATGACCGTAGGGCCGGTTATCATAATTCTGCCTCTTCTCATTCTGCACCACATTCTGCTGAATGGCAAAAGCCTGTTTTGTGATGGTATTGGTCAGGTAACCCATTCGGTCTGACTCCATCCAGAGAACCATCTCAAGCGCATTCTTGGGAATTACCTCGTAATAATTTGTACGGTCCTGATTGGTAGATCCGTTAAGTGTTCCGCCGGCGCTCTGTATCAATTTGAAATACTGATCTTCAGGAACATTTTCGCTCTGCTGGAACATCATATGTTCAAACAAATGTGCAAAACCTGTCCGGCCCGGTACCTCACGGTCAGAACCAACATGGTAAAAAATTGCTACTGAAACGATTGGGTCAGACCTGTCCTGATGAAGAATAACATTCAGCCCGTTATCAAGCTCATACTTTTCATATGGCAGTGACAGCTCATCTCCTGCTTTTTGCTGGCATGAAACCATAGTCAAAGCAGCCAGAACCGATAATGTTTTCAGGAGGTTTTTCATTATTTACAGTTTTAGGGTAGTAATTCTCATTTTGAAGGAGCTAATTTAAGACAAAATACCAACAGCCGGCTAAGTCTTAACATTTCTTCACAATCGGTAGTGCTGCTGTTCAATCCGGTTCCATCCGTTTTGTCTAATTTACTATTTTTGGGTAGCTAATGAAAAAGATGATTACCAGATTAAATCTGATTCCGGCCGTTTTCACAGTGATAGCATTAATATCATGTGACCATCAGGTGACAGATAATGCACCACCCAACACTGCAGGTAAATTGTCAGTAAAGGACAGTCTTTTAAGTCTTGAATACGACGGAAGCAAAATATTGATAATTGCGGTGAATGAGCCGTCATCAGAATTCACCGTTAATGAACTCACTGACAACCGCAACGGAAAAGTGTTTCATCTCTTTACAATTACATCCAAAAACGGCAAACTACTTAATATCAGCGGCCTGATAACGGCAGGCAAGGAGAGCTTTGCATGCGAGGCGGACAGGAGGATTGCAGGCACTCAGATCGTTCGCCACACTTATGGCCCGGACAGATCAAAGCTGAACAGGGCAGTATATGACAGAGAGAAGGATTGGCTTCTCTCTGTTGATCAGTCTTATACGTCTGCCAATGTGAGCATCACTCCAGAAACATTTAACAGCGTTTCGAACAGGTATGCGGTTGTAATGCAATGCGACCAGGTTACAGTCAGATTCAGACCTCATTACTACCAGAAACATCGCGGTCTCTCATATTTTGAACCTTGGAAATACAAAGTCTGGAACAAATCTGTAGCAGGATGGTGTTCATGGTTTGCATTTAAAACAGGTATTACGGAAGAAAATCTAAGGTATACTGCCGAAGTGATCGCTGAGACAATGAAACCGTACGGACTTGAATATTTCCAGATTGATGACGGATACCAGCAGGCAGGCGGTCAGCCTGAGACATGGATTCATCCGAATGAAAAATTTCCTGCAGGCTTGGAGAATCTGGCAGCGTTCATTAAATCTAAGGGGCTGAAACCAGGTATCTGGACCAACGTGGCTAATCATGACTCTGCTTTCGTGGAGTCACATAAGCAGTGGTTTGTGACCGATTCTGATGGTTCCCCGGCTTCCGGCAGGTGGATCGGTTATATGCTTGATGGCTCAAACACGGCTGCACTCGATTCTATGATCACTCCTGTCTATAGTCACTTCAAGGAAACAGGCTGGCAATATTTCAAGCTCGATGCCCTCCGGCATCTTCTCTACGAGGGTTATAACAGCCACAGTGAATACTTCAACAAAAAAGGTGTTGACAGGGAAAAAGCTTTTCGGAATGTTGTTGAACGGGTCAGGGAAGACATAGGAAAAGATAATTTCCTGCTTGCATGCTGGGGAGTGATGCCTGCAGTGGCAGGTCTTGCTGACGGATGCCGTATCGGAAACGATGGCTTCGGTTATGCCGCTCTTGCCCAGTATAACTCTTTTAATAATGTCGTGTGGCGAAATGACCCTGACCATATTGAACTCACCCCTGCAGAGGCCTATCGCTCATGCGTGACGACTTCGCTGACAGGTTCGCTCTTCATGGTAACCGATAAACCTGAAGTGTACCATACATCCATGATCGTACCTGCCCGTAAATCAATTCCTGTATTGTTCACCATGCCTGGACAGGTCTTTGACCTCGATCCTTCACGGTCAATGTTGCTTGACAGGACAATGACAGAGATGAGCGGGTCAGGGGAACGTGAGGCAGATGGCAGCCGAACGACTCCGTTTGATCTTTTTATGCTGGATCTGAACATGCCATGGGAGAGTTGGATCGTGCTTGGCAGGACCGGGGCCAGTGAAAGAATGGTAACTATCGAAGACCTTGGCCTTGAACAGGGAAAAGAGTATCTCGTTTATGAATTCTGGTCAGAGAAATATATCGGAATTATCAGCGATAAACTCATCTTTGATGATATTGACTCTGCCTTTAACTGCCAGCTGTTCTGCATAAGGGCAAAAACAGACCATCCGCAGGTACTGGCTACCGACAGGCACATAAGCTGCGGGGCTGCTGATATTATTAGCGTCAATTGGCAGGAAAATGTTCTTACCGGAAGAAGTCATACGATTGCAGGCGACGAATATACAATTGTCATTCATGAACCTGATGGATATAAATCATCAGGTATCAATGCCAGTGGATCAGTAGTAGTAAGGAACACCATCAATAAGAATATCCACAGGATTACCTTATTAAATCAAACCGGGGAAGATATTTCCTGGACAATAACTTATTGATCTTCCGTCTTGCTTCTCGTGGTCAATTTGGGATCATTTTGTGGAAGAAGGTCTGAACAAAATGCGTGTTTGATTGTCATTTATTAAGTAACAATAAACAAAATAAAAAGATGTTCGACCAGTTTGACCCTGCTGAAGATAAAATGCTGCAGGTTATAGATAACGATGGAAAAGTTATCAATAAGGAGTGGATGCCACAACTCACAGACGAGGAGATGGTGAAGCTTTACAAGGACATGCTGTTTGTCCGCACTCTTGACTTCATGATCGTCTCATACCAGCGCCAGGGACGCGTTTACACTTATCCTCCCAACTTTGGACAGGAAGCAATAGGTGTGGCTGCGGGTGCTGTTCTGAGACATGACGACTGGCTTGTGCCAGCCTTCCGTGAGATGGGAGCCTGGCTCGCCAAAGGCGTAACAATGAAAGAGATATTCATGTTTAACATGGGATTTGAAGAGGGGCTTAAGTTTACTGAGGCAAATCATGTCCTTCCCTTCTCAGTGCCCATCGCCTCACAACTGCTTCATGGCGCAGGAATCGGGTACGCAATCAAGTACCAGAAAAAGGATGAGGTCGCGATGGCATTCGTTGGCGATGGCGGCACTTCAGAAGGTGATTTTCATGAGGCACTCAACTTTGCCGGTGTGTGGAAGGTGCCTGTGATATTCGTGGTTCAGAATAACCAGTATGCAATATCGGTGCCTGTGAAGATGCAGACAGCAAGTATCAATATGGCCATAAAATCAAAAGCCTACGGCATACAGGGAATCAAGGTCGACGGCAATGATATCTTCGCCATGCTGACAGCGTTCAGATACGTTCATGAATATGTAAGAACAGAGAAGCGAGCCGTTCTGATAGAGGCCGTCACATACCGTAAAGGCGCTCACACAACATCAGATGACCCGACAAAATACCGTACCACAGAAGAGGAGAAAGAATGGGACCTGAAGGATCCTTTGCGCCGCATGAAGCTCTTCCTTGAGAAAAAGAAACTTTGGTCTGATGCTGAAGAGGAAAGAATTACCGAAGAGTACAAGAAGGAGATCGACCGCCAGTTCATCGAAACAGAACAAACTGTTCAGTATCCTCTTGAGGACGTATTTAAATATATGTACGCTGAAATGCCGCAGGCTCTTCGTGATCAGCAGATTGAACATGAGAAATTCTTACAATGGAAAAACGCACGCAAATGAAAGCAATGAATATTGTCAATGCCCTGAATGACGCCCTTGACATCAAACTGACGGAAGATAAGAGTGTTGTCATCTATGGTGAGGATGCCGGTTTCGAGGGTGGCGTCTTCAGAGTGACGGAAGGATTACAGAAGAAACACGGAGTTGAAAGGGTCTTTGACTCTCCACTTGCCGAATCAGGCATAGCCGGCACGGCTGTCGGCATGGCCGCGGCGGGATTGCGGCCTGTCATCGAGATGCAGTTCTGCGGGTTCATCTACCCTGCATTCAACCAGATCATATCACACATCGCAAGGCTTCACAACCGGTCTCGCGGAAAATATAAAATACCGATAGTAATACGCTTGCCTTACGGCGGAGGCATCAATGCGCTTGAACACCACTCTGAAAGCATGGAGGCAATGTTCGCCCATATACCGGGACTTAAGGTTGTTGTGCCCTCGACGCCACATGATGCAAAAGGACTGCTGATCTCAGCCATAGAAAGTGATGATCCTATCCTTTTTCTTGAGCCCAAGCGTATTTACCGCGCGATTAAGCAGGAGGTCAGCGAGGAGAAATTCTCTGTCCCGATTGGAAAAGCAAAAGTTCTTGCACAGGGAACAGACGTGACAGTGGTTGCATACGGTGCCATGATACGCGAGGTACAGAAAGCGATGGTGATGGCTAAGGAAGCAGGGTATTCTGTTGAGCTGATAGACCTCAGAACCATTTATCCGCTTGACAGGGAGACCGTTGCGGCATCAGTGAAGAAGACCGGCAGAATAGTATTTGTTGGTGAGGAACCGCGCAGCTTCGGCGTGGGATCAGAGATAATGGCTCTGGCCAACGAGGAGGCCTTCCTCCACCTGGAAGCTCCACCGAAACGGGTGGCCGCATTTGACGTGATAGTCCCATATCCCCGCGGAGAAAATCATTATATGATCACTCCGGAAAAGATCTTCTATGAAATTGAAAGAACAATAAAATTCTGATGAGATGAGATATATTTTCAAATTCCCGGATATCGGTGAGGGACTGACAGAGGGCATCATCATCGAGTGGTATGTGGATAAGGGGAATGCCGTAAAGGTTGGGCAGCCGCTTGTAAAGATGGAAACCGATAAGGTCGTGACAGACATACCGTCACCGCGTGAGGGTGTCATCGCAGCACGTTACGGCAAGGTTGGGGAGACAATCCATGTCGGTGAGACCCTGGTCGAGATTGACATTGCTGGTGAGACTGCCACTGAGGCACAAAAGACCGGCACCGAGATTGTGGAGGAAAAAGGCGCCGGCGTGGTAGGTACAATTGAGGTGGCATCCAACAACGCCTTCCTGCCTGCCAGCGATGAGGGCACCGGAGCCAGACCAGCTGCTGCGGGTGCGGCACACCGGAAGGTACTCGCCACTCCGGTGGCAAGGGCCATGGCGAGGGAGATGAACATCGATATAAATCTTGTTACAGGTACCGGACCTGCCGGCAGAGTGATGAAGAGTGATATACAGAACTTCCACGCTGCCGCACCCGTGACCAGGGCCACAGAAAGCAAGGCTGAAAGACCAGCCGCAGGGGAGCTTATTGAAGTGGTACCAATGAGCCAGATAAGGAAATCGATAGCAAGGAACATGCTTCGCTCAAAACAGAGCACAGCACACATGACCCTCTTCGACGAGCCTGAAGTGTCAGCCCTGGTAGCGGCACGGGCAAAGTACAAGGAGGAGTATAAAAAAGAAGAGATCAACCTTACCTTCCTCCCCTTTATAATCAAGGCTGTGGTTGCCGCACTTAAACGGCACCGCGAGCTGAATGGAGAAATGGATTTTGAAAAGGGAAACATCATTTACAAGAATTACTACAACATAGGTATTGCAGTCAGCACTCCTGACGGACTGGTGGTTCCTGTGATACATGAAGCCGACAGGCTGAGCATCAGAGAGCTGAGCAGGGCTGTTGCAGAGATCGCTGTGAAAGCGCGTGAACGCAAACTGACTCTTGACGAGATGAAAGACGGGACATTTACAATCACCAATTACGGTGCATTGGGAGGATGGTTTGGAGTTCCGGTGATAAACTACCCGCAGGTTGGTATCCTGGGTATAGGCCGCATTTACCAGAAACCCGTGGTCGCTGACGGTGAGATCAAGGTCGGTAATGTAATGCCGCTATCGCTCTCTGTCGACCACAGGATGGTTGACGGGGCCGAGGCAGCGGAATTCCTGAATGATGTTGCCGCAGGAATTGCTGACCCGCTGTCACTTATAATGAGACAATAATTAAAACGACTGAGATGGATTACGATCTTATAATTGTCGGGGCCGGACCGGCAGGTTATGTGGCTGCCATAAGGGCGGGACAGGCAGGGCTGAAGACCGCGCTGATAGAGAAGAAACATGTCGGAGGCATGTGCCTTAACTGGGGGTGTATACCTTCAAAAGCAATGCTGGAGAGTGCCAAATATTTTTCACGACTTTCAATGGCTGCTGATTTCGGTGTCGAGGGAATAGATACTAAAACACTCACATTCAGCTGGGAAAAGGGCATCAAGCGTTCAGAGCGCATTGTACGCAGGCTGACAAAAGGAGTCGAATATCTTCTGAAAAAGAATAATGTCGAGATCATTACCGGAACCGCATCAGTTGAGGAAGCCGGAACCGTGGCGGTTGACAACCGCAGCCTGACAGCAAAAAACATAATCATTGCCACAGGATCATACCCAGGAGCTTTACCGTTCAAAGTCAACGATAAAAAGATTCTCAACCTTGAAAGCTTCTTCTCCATGAAGGAGATACCTCATAAGCTGCTTGTTGTCGGTGAAGGCCCTGTCGCAGCCGAGATCTCACAAATGCTATCGATGATAGGGAAAGATGTGACACTTGTCAAAACATCCGAAAAGATCTTCCCCCTGTTGGATGATTATCTGAACGCATACATCACCCGCAGGTTTGAATCGCTGAAAATCAATATGATAGAAGGCGCTGCAGGTTATGATACACTGAATATCAATGAT
>Ga0208980_10001966_pt1 | contig 12471 bp, 13 predicted proteins | sample WetSurMetagenome_3_FD_187993 | JGI IMG/M metagenome (GOLD analysis project Ga0208980, IMG submission 187993) | Wetland microbial communities from Twitchell Island in the Sacramento Delta, sample from surface sediment Aug2011 Site A1 Bulk (version 2) | ecosystem: Environmental > Aquatic > Marine...
GAACTGATACGCCGTTTCCCGCGCACGTTAACCATCGCCTTTATTTGCATCCTGTTGCAGATCTTCGTGGGTACTCCCTTGGGGATCATCGCAGCGGTCAACCACAACGGTCTGGGTGACCGCATCTCTCAGTTTATCTCCATCTTCGGAGTATCTCTGCCTAATTTTTGGGTCGCCTTGATGTTGGTGCTTTTTTTCTCAGTGAGATTGGGCTGGCTGCCGCCCTATGGCATCGGGGGAATACAATACTATATCCTTCCCTGCATTGCCCTGTCCTTTCCCGGCATTGCGACGCAGGCCCGGCAGACGCGTTCGAGCATGTTGGAAGTTATCCGCTCTGACTACATTGTTACTGCGCGAGCAAAGGGCATGTCTGAAAACAGGGTGATTTTCAGGCATGCCCTTCCGAATGCCCTGCTGCCGGTCGTAACCATCATCGGGAACGGGATTGGCATGTTGCTCGCCGGCGCAGTTGTCATTGAGTCAATTTTTTCCATCCCTGGCATCGGCATGTACCTTGTGGGTGGGATCAACGCACGGGATTATGCGGTCGTCCAAAGCTCAGTGATCTTTCTGGCCATCGTCTTTACCTTCGTCATGCTGCTGGTCGACCTGGTCTATGCTCTCATCGATCCCCGTATCAAAGCACAGTTCGCGGGCAAGAAACGAAGGAAGAACTATGCTTAATGCCACAGCACCAGAAAGTAGCCCCCCCAAGATCAAAAAACAAGGCGAATTTATCGTCGTCGCCCGGCGATTGTCCAAGAATCCCATGGCCGTCATCAGTTTTTTTGTGACGGTATTCCTGGTACTCATTGCAATTTTTGCCCCGTTGATTGCCCCATACCCCTATGATAAACAGGATCTGATGCACACACGTGCAGCTCCGTCCGCGCAGCACCTATTCGGTACCGATGAGCTGGGACGCGATGTCTTCAGTCGGGTCATCTGGGGGAGCCGGTTTTCCCTGAGTATCGGGATCCTCGCTGTCCTATTGGGCACAGTAGTTGGTTTGTTCTTGGGCGCCATTGCCGGTTATTTTGGGGGTTTGGCTGATGATATTATCATGCGCATTATGGATGTCCTTCAATCGATCCCTGGCATCCTGCTTGCCATCACGATCTCGGTCGTATTAGGCCCGGGATTTTTTAATACTTTGCTGGCTCTGAGCATTGGTGGCATCGCAATGGGCTGCCGCCTGACGCGGGCTTCGATTCTGAATATCCGAACTCAGGAATATTTGGAAGCTGCCACGTCCATTAATGCCAGTACCCCGCGAATAATTATCCGGCATGTACTTCCAAACAGTTTCTCTCCTTTATTGGTGTCGTCCACCATGAGCATTGGTAACGTGATCATGGCGGCAGCCATGCTCAGTTTTATCGGACTTGGTATCCAGCCTCCCACACCGGAGTGGGGCTCGATGATCGCGGGGGGACGTAACCTGATCCGCACCAGTCCCTGGATGGTTACTTTCCCGGGCATTTTTATCATGCTCACTGTTCTGGCGCTTAATTTGTTTGGAGATGGCCTGCGTGATGCCTTGGACCCCAAACTGAAGAAATAGAGACGAATCTTCAATTATGACATCCAACAACGACGCGTTCCTATCGGTAAGGGATCTAATTGTCGAATACACATCAGAAGGCCGGGTTATTCACGCGGTTAACGGTGTCTCCTTCGAATTGGAAAGGGGCAAGACCCTGGGGTTGGTTGGAGAGACCGGCGCTGGAAAAACTTCAACTGCCAAAGCCATCATGCGCATCCTTCCTGATCCTCCCGCAAAAATCAGGAGTGGGGAAATAGTCCTGGATGGTCAGGACTTATTGAAGATTGACGAGAAGGAAATGCGTAAAATTCGCGGTCGAAAGGTCTCCATGATCTTTCAAGACCCGATGACAGCGTTGAACCCGATCATGAAGATAGGCGAGCAGATCTCCGAAGTCATCAAAATGCATAATGACATTACCTGGCGTGAGGCAAACCAGCAGGCTGCCAAGATGCTGGAAAAGGTTGGCATACCCAGCGACCGTTTCAATGAGTATCCCCACCAGTTTTCCGGCGGCATGAAACAACGCGTTGTGATCGCGATCGCCCTGGCATGCAGTCCGGAATTGCTGATCGCAGATGAGCCAACAACCGCTTTGGATGTAACCATCCAGGCACAGGTGCTGGATATGATCAATAAACTGAAGAAGGATTTCAACACCTCCATGATCATGATCTCACACAACTTGGGTGTGGTAGCGGAAGTCTGTGATGATATCGCTGTCATCTATGCCGGAGAAATCATCGAGTACGGAGGCAAGGAGGCTATCTTTGATCATCCGACACATCCCTACACCCTGGGATTGTTTGGAGCAGTCCCCCACCTGTATGACGATGTCGATAGACTCAGCCCGATTCCAGGACTACCGCCAGATCCCACCAACCTGCCTGCGGGGTGTCACTTCAGTCCGCGCTGTCCACACGGCCAGGAGTTGTGTCGTATTGAAAAGAAAGGGTTGGTAGAGATTCAACCTGGACATTTTTCACGCTGCACACGTTTTGCGGATCAGGGTAGGTAACATGTCCGCTTTAGTCGAGGTAAAAAACCTGAAGAAATACTTCGAAACACCGGGCGGAATGCTGCATGCGGTCGACGATGTGTCCTTTTCAATTGAAACAGGGACAACGATGGGTGTGGTTGGGGAGTCAGGATGCGGGAAGTCTACTCTTGGCCGGGTGATCATTCATTTGTTGGACAGCACCGCTGGGAAGATCTATTTCGAGGGGGAAGATGTTACCGCTGTAGATTCAAAAAAACTGCACAAGCTGCGGGAAAACATGAAGATTATCTTTCAGGACCCGTTTTCTTCCCTGAATCCACGCATGACCGTGGAACAAACGATTATGGAACCCCTGATCGTATCCGGTCGCTATTCGAAAAAAGAAATGGAAGAGGAAACTGAACGCTTGATGACGATGGTCGGTATCGATGAACGCCTCCGGTTGTCGTATCCGCATGAACTGGACGGCGGTAGACGGCAGAGGGTTGGCATTGGACGCGCCTTGGCATTGAATCCGAAGTTCATTGTTTGTGATGAGCCGGTATCTGCCCTGGATGTTTCCATTCAAGCTCAAGTTTTGAATTTGCTTCAGGATCTCCAAAAACAGCTTGGCCTGACTTACATGTTCGTCACGCATGATTTATCTGTTGTCAGGCATATTTCTAATGACATTTGTGTGATGTATCTGGGTCAGCTTGTTGAGACCAGCCCTTCCAAGGAATTGTTCAAACATCCGCTGCATCCATACACCAAGGCGCTTATTTCTGCGGTTCCCACCACGGACATACACCACAGGAAAGAACGCATCATTCTCGAAGGTGAAATTGTCTCCCCGATCAATCCAAAACCTGGTTGCCGCTTTGCTGCGCGATGTGGGTATGTAAGCGAAAAATGCCATGAGCCGCAGCAACTTGAAGAGGTGCTGCCCAAGCACTTTGTTTCCTGCTGCAGGGCGAGGGAACTCAACCGTCTTTAACCTTAAGACGCACAGACGCTTGACCTCAAAATAAAGAGTCTGAAAATATTCCGCCGGGCAGAGGAATGGTCTGTCCGAGTGGGCTTAATCATGAAATGGGATGATTTCACGGAGGTCTTATGATTCAAATTGCCATCATTGAAACCGACAAAGCAGAACGTTTGATGAAAGCCCTATGTAACCATTTTGCCCGGAAGGTAACAGCCAGGTATGAAGGGGATAAAGGCTATATCGAATTTGGGGATGGAAAATGTGAAATTTCAGCAACATCCAGTACGTTGAAATTCCTGGCAGAATCAGATACTACCGATGGCCTGGATCATGTAAAGCGGGCTGTGGATAAACACTTACGGCGTTTTACGCCTGAGGAAGATATTCAATTCGAATGGAGAGATGCTCCCTGAATTCTGCCGGAAACCAGTCGTCATCAGGATTGAAATTATGAAAGAGTTTATTTTATGCGTCACGGCTGTCGCGGAAGTCTTTCCCGATGGGCAGAAGATCACCACCGCCATCGTTGAATTTGACCGGGAGATCGACAGCGAAAAACTGTCCCCAACCCTGTTCTCCGTAAAGGACAGAAATATTACAAAAATTTATGCCAACGCCGAACCTGCACGGGCAGCGAAAGGCAAAAACGGGAGATATGTGGTCATCGAACTTTCCCTGGAGGACGCGGATGCATGGGTTCTGTCGAGGCCCGCTCCCCCGCCCGGAAAACCGGGCGGCCCGCCTGGTCCCCGTGGACCTTTCCCTCAGATTCCGCTGAGGGTCCGCAAACCGCTGAGACTCAGGGTCGAACAACTCGACAAAGTTGCTGCCATGGACGGAACATCTTTGCCGGCGAGTAGGACTGAGCTCGTTTCTACCAAAGCCTCCCAACCCATCGTGGAAGATTTCCGTCAGTACGAATACAAGCACCTTCAATATAATCTCTTCTTCCCGAAAGAGTATGATGAAGAGAAATCGTATCCCCTGGTGATGTTCATTGCCGATGCCAGCGCCAACAGCGATGATCCTTTCCTGCCGCTGGTCCAGGGTATCGGTGGCGTGATTTGGGCGACGCAGGAGGAGCAAGCCAAACATCCCTGCTTTGTGCTGGTTCCCCAAATTCCCCATGGCATCCCTCTGACCAGGGACGACTTTACGGTGTCGCCGGAACTGGAAACCATCAAAGACCTTCTGGACGATGTGGTGAGCCGATACAGCATCGACAAGAACCGTATCTACACTACAGGCCAATCCCAGGGGTGTATGGCCTCCTGCGAACTGAATGTGCGCTACCCTGATTATTTTGCAGCCTCCCTGTTGGTATCGGGACAGTGGAACCCCGAGACCATGGCGGCAAAATTGACGAAAAAGAACTTGTTCATCGCCCTCTCTGAAGGCGGCCCGCGGGAATTCCCAGGCATGAACGCTGTGGTTGCCGCGTTGGAAGGTGCAGGAGCGAATGTCGCCCGGGCAACTCTGAACGCCCGGAAGAGCAAAGAAGAGCTCAATACCGATGTGAAGGAACTGATCGCAACTGGTGCCAACATCCTGTACGCCATCTACGACGCCAAAACAGTCCTGCCCGACGATGGTAAGGAATACCCGCAAATAGCACATCATTTCCGTGGTTGGGAGATCACCTGCGGTATCGAAGCCATACGGGATTGGCTGTTTTCCAAGGCGAACAGCCGACCGTAATGGTTATTGGAAATAATGCCGCCTGCTGTTTGGGATGTAGCTAAAGGAGATAATACTTCCAGATTGTCGCAGGACTATTTACACTTAAGTTTCATGTGAAAAGGAATCACAATGACCATTTCTGCCCGCATCACGCGTATGCCCCGCGAACTTAAACTGTTCGTGGCGGTGTCCCTGATGATGGGGGTCGCTTTCAGCATCTACGATTCCACGTTCAACAATTTCATTAATGAGCAGTATTCCTTAAACGGATTCCAGCGGTCGCTACTGGAACTGCCGCGCGAGCTGCCCGGCTTCCTGGTCGTTTTTGTCAGCGCCCTGCTGTGGTTCCTGTGCAGCCGCCGGCTGGGGGCTTTTGCCCTCCTGTTGGGGGCGATCGGGGCTCTGCTGATCGGGTTCACTCCATCGACCTATGCGGCCATGATGCTGTGCCTGTTCATTTACAGCATGGGACAGCACCTGTTCATACCGCTATCTGCATCGATCGGGATGGAGCTGGCGCACGAAGGACAGACCGGGCGGCGGTTAGGACAGCTGAATGCCATCCGGAATTTCGCCACCATCCTGGGCAGTTTCCTTGTCTTTCTGGGGTTTCGTTACCTGGGCTTTCACTTCCAGCATTCGTTCCTGCTGACGGTCGTCGGGCTGGCGCTGGCAGCTTTGCTCATGTTCCAGATGAAACCGGATGCGACTAATAAACCAAAGACGTTTCTCCAGTTGCACAAGGAATACCGCCTTTTCTACGCCCTGAATATCTTTTCAGGATCACGCAAGCAGATCTTTATCACTTTTGCTCCCTGGGTGATCGTGACTATCTTCAATCAGCCTACCGCGACGATCGCCACCTTGATGACCATCGGCGGTGTGATCGGCATCCTGTTTCAACCTGTGCTGGGACGGGCGATTGACCGTTATGGGGAGCGGCTCATCATGCAGATCGAGGCGGTGATGCTGGTGGTGGTCTGCCTGGGGTATGGATTTTCCAAGTTCCTATTCCCCGAAAACACGGCCTTTCTTTTCATCTGCGGCTTTTATCTCCTCGACCAGATGCTGATGTCGGTCAACATGGCGCGGTCAATGTACATGAAAAAGATCGCGATCAAAGAAGAACATGTCCAGCCAGCCTTGACTGCGGGAGTGACGATCGACCACATCTTTTCCATCAGCATCGCCCTGCTGGGGGGAGTGATCTGGAGCATGTTCGGTTTTCAGTACGTATTTCTCCTTGGAATTATCATTGCTGCTTTAAACTTCCTGGTCGTGAGCCTTATCCGCATCCCGCCGCGTCACCTTCCTCCAGCGGAAGAGATTCCCATAGCTCTTCGGGTGGAGTCGAAGGACTTCGGTATAGTGGAAGCATCCGACATCCGGATTTAAATATAAAGAACCAAAGACGATGTGGAATTAATCTTGAGAAGTTGTGATAATTTTTTCCGCAGCCACGGCATGGGTCGAAGCGGCCGCAGGCATTGATCTGCGTACCTTGTTCGGGAGACCAGGGCTTTATCAGCCCAACCTGCTGACCATGACCGCGGGATCAACAATTGCACAGTTCGAGGCGATCAGGGAGGCGGCCACTCTGACCCTGCTGGTCGCAGGGCAATGGAACCCAGAGACCCAGGCGGCGACTGTTTTTGGAGCAAGAAACGTGATGATCGCCGATATCAGCGAGTACAAGCTGGAAAAAGCACGCCACTGCGGCGTGAAGAACGTGGTCAATCCTCAGGAAGAAGGCCTAGGCAAAGCGGTCTTGACCACCTTCGGTCTGAATAAGGCAGACCTTATACTGGAATGCGTAGGCACACAGGACACGATCACCCAGGTGATCTCGAACGCACGCAAGGGCGCCACCATCGTCGTAGGAGGAGTCTGTGGTAAAAAACCCGAAGTGGACGTTGGCCTAGAGCAAGACCGCGAGCTGACCCTGGTTGGGACTTTGATGTACCAACAGAAAGATTACGAGCGCGCAATCGAACTTGTGGCAAATGGAAAACTATACCTTGACCAGATGATTACACACCGTTTTGCGTTTAAAGATTACTCGCAAGCTTACCAAGCTATCGAGGATTCGCACCGGAACTACTTGAGAGTGATGATTGACCTTTAATTCCCTAAACCATTGAAGAAGTTCTGGACAAAATATAATTACGTTATTGATTTAATCACAAATCATTTTTTTAAACCGACCTAATTCCGAGGCGGGATGTAGCTGTTCGTTACTTCCACCCGGTTATGGCCCAGCCGGTGTGAGACCTCCTGCCGGGCTTCCCGGTCGCTCTTCTCGTTTTCCAACAACTCCTTATGCACATTCTGAGCATAGTTTGCCCGCAGGCGGTGCACCCCGCTGATCTGGATCCCCAGCCCCCGGGCGGCATCTCGCACGGCCTGGTAGAAGGACTGCTTCCAGGATCGGCTGGGGCCGAAAAGATACTGCCTGGAAGAGTTGATCTGCTCCGCCAAGTCTGCTGGCAGCTCCACATCACGTTTCTTCCCGCCCTTACCGGTGACGTGCAGGACCGTCTTCTCCAAGTCCACGTGCTTCCCCTGCAAGCCGGCGATCTCGGAGATTCGCAGCCCGCAGCGCAAGGCGATTTCAGCTGGCAGAGCGAACTTCGAACCGTTCTCCTTCAAATATACAAGGATGCGTTCTGCGTCTTCCTGGATATAGCCGAACCGCGGCTGACGCACGTCGCCGTCGTCACGGTAGGTTCTCACGTGTTCGCGCAACTCGTCCGTGACCGGTGAAGGCGACCGAGTCCAGCCCACTTTCACACAGCCTTGGTGCACCTTGCCGATGGCCGCCAGCACTGTCCGCAGAGTGGATGGCATGTGGTCACGATAATGGGCATCCAAAGTGTGGCGAACTGTCTCCGGGTCCAGCAGATCCACGAGCTGGCGCTTGCCGGTCAGTCCCTTGGCGCGCTTGAAGAAGGTAATCGCGGTCTGAAAATAGCCGGCCCGCGTACGGTACGACAGGATGGCCGGCAACGGACTGGTAGGGTCACCGCCCGGGCGCAGGTCGCGCTTGACCGACTCGACCTGGTGCTCCGCCTTGTAGGCCTCGATGTCTTCCGTGTCCCAGAACATGGCGTTCAGGACATGGGCGATCTGGTTGGTTAGGGAGGCTGTTGACATGATCTCTCCTTCGGTTTTTTCCGCATTAGTCTCCGTTAGTATTAAGCTGCTTCGTTAAGCCGGTCGCCAGCCGAGGCTGACGTACTGCGGGAAGTTCATCGCCAGCCGCGGTTCCCGCGTTCCCGTCCAATGGGGCTGACGTACGTCTGTCCCTTTATCTCCCGGATCTGGAGGACGAAGGCTCCGGGAAGGGTTGGTCATAGGGCGGATCACTCGTGCCCACACGCCTCGCATGTCCCGCAGGGCATGCATCGTAGAAATGCTGAAACCGTACATGGAAGCTAATAGGCTTCATAACGTGATGATGTGCTCAGCATAAGCAGAGCAATCAAAACAACACCTTCGAACCGATCCTCCCATTTTGGGCATTTCTGATCTCAAGTAGAGGACCGGAGATTTAGACATGAAAAGGGTTTTAGACAATCCGATTTGACTTTTCGACAATTACCTGTCCAATCCTCCGATGTGACATTGAACCCGCCAGACCCGGAAATGTCATACGCTACAGCTCGATCCCCGCGCCGGCCAGGTCGTCCAAGTCCAGTTCTAGCTGGGTATACGTCCCTTTGACGACACCGCTGCGCATGGCTTCCCGGATGGCCGGGGCGAGCTTCGGCGCCGAGAGCACCAGGATGATCAGCTCGTCGTCCCGGCCGGGTTTCAGGGTGATGCGAACCCCGACCACCAGCGTGCCGTCCGGCTTCCTAACGATGGGCACGGAAGCCCCACTTGTAAAAGCCGTTTACGTTGGCCGTCACCGGGTCGGCTGGCCAGTGGACTGCTGCGCCTTTGGATGCCAGGGTCGACCTCAGCAGCTCACCGAGCACGACCGCTCCCCCACCGGTCGGGATGACGGCATCGAAGCGGCGCAGACCGGACCAGGTGCGTTCGATGCTGCCCAGGATGGCTCCCAGCCAGGCGGTCTTCTGCTCGACCGACGGTTGGAGCGAACCACTGCGCAGGGCTGAGTCCAGTTCTTCCAGGTCACGTCCGGCCGGGTTCATATTCTCGAGCAGCCGGCGGATGCCCAGCTTACTGCCCCCGATGAAACGAGGAGCGACCTTCCAGCCCTGGATGACGTACAGGTCGAGCGTGTTCATACCGATGTCCAGCACAGCGACTTCGGCGTTCACCCCGCCCTGGCGGACATGACCTTCGGCGTCCAGCAGCCAATCTGCATATGCCCCCACCGGCTGCGGCAGCGCGTTCAACTTCTTGATCAGGGTGGAATATTTCTTCCCATCCACCGTAAACTCGTGGACGGTCTTGTATTGGCCCAGGCCCGCCAAGACCGCCTTCGCCTGCAGTTCATCCTGAAGCAACGGCACAGGCAGCCCGATGACTAGCAGGTCGACGGCGTGATCTCCCGGAGGAAGCAGGTGCGAGACGGCGGCATAGAACAGTGCCAGGCGTTGGGGACTGGTCAGGTCGTTGAAGTCCAGTGTGCTCAGGGGTTCACCCCAGGCCCAGGCACCCGGACCGGCCACGAAGGACAGACCGTTCGAAAGGCAGACGGTCTGCGGGCGGGCCTGGGTCTCCAGGCCTTTGGCGGCCATGCCTATCTCATGCGGGCGCGCCACAGCGGATTGCAGCACGCAAACGCCTTCCGAGGAGGCGACTTTTGTATTCCCGAAACCAGGATCGAAAGCCATGATCATGCTCACTCTTCTTCTCTTTGGCTCAGTTTATCGAAATCCTTGCGATATTCACGCACCGCGCTGCGCCCAATGGGTGGCAGACCGGCCAGGAGCAGAATCTCGTCCATCTCCCAGCGGTCCAGGCGGTAGGCGAAGCCCAGGGCGATCAGTACGTCCCGGTGGGGGCGGCGCGCTCCTTTCAGGATGTAGTGGACGTAGCTTGGATCCAGGTCGCAGGCCTGGGCGACTTCGCGGTACGAAAGACCGCTGCGTTCGTGAGCTTCGGTGATCTTGATCAGGTAGTGATTGGCGAGTGAAAGCATGGCGATCCTGAGAAATTAAACGAAAACACTGGCTGCAAGGAAAAGACGTTGCTGGGCCGACGGTCAAAACTTTCCCAGCCGAAATGCTAGCAACGAATTCTCCCAGCGCCAGTGCAGGCCTCTGGTACTGCTCGATTTGGCTGATCGAGCAGGCTTACTTTACAACGTATTCATTTGTCATGGTGATAATAGCACACATGTTCTATTTTTGTCAAGGGTTGGGCTGACCGAATTTGTCCTCCCGATCGGCAAGGAGTGCCGCCTCTCGGTGGCACGGCTTCCCCTTTCGCCTGAAGACGGTAGTCCCCGCCGCGATTTTTCTATGAAAATGGCGGACATCTTCCAGGTGTAGGTGCAATAACGGCCTCAGCCAAGCAGATCTGCCTGCAGACGGTGAACGATGTGCCACCAACTATGTCTTGGTGATCTGGCCCTTAAAGTTAATTATTTACCTGAGAACCGTCGCTGCGCCGTGACTGAAATCGATTCCAGAACTCGGAAATGAATAATAGAGCGATGGCTGCCTATCAGAGCAGATTGCGACATTGACTTCATAAAGCAAACGATTGTGAAAAAGCTCAACCTGTAACTAATCCAGTGTTCAATCTATATTTTATTGCAATAATTTATCATTAATGATAATATATTGCCATGGATTTTGAACGCCTGCTCGAGATCGTTGGCGACGAGCCGATCTTCGAGACCCCCCTGCTCCTAGCAGGAAATGTCAATCCCAGCGTCATCCGACTGCAGATCAGCCGCTGGACTCAATCGGGACGCCTGTACCAGCTGCGGAGAGGTCTTTATGCCATTGCTCCACCGTATCAGAAAATCAAACCGCATCCCTTCGTAATCGCAAACCACCTGCAACACGCTTCCTATGTCAGCGCACAATCCGCCCTTGCCTACTATGGTCTGATCCCGGATGTTGTGAATACCGTCGTGAGTGTCACAGCCGGCCGCCCGGAACGACTCAATACACCGCTGGGTGTATATGAATTCCGGCACGTCAAACCGGCTCTTTTCAATGGGTTTCGATTGACCGATCTGGGCCGTCAGCAAGCACTGGTGGCCATACCAGAGAAAGCACTGCTTGATCTGGTCTACTTGCAACCCGACGGAGATACAGCCGGCTATTTGCAGGAACTGCGTCTTCAAAACCTGGATCGCCTTAATTTTGACCAGTTACAGACTCTCTCGGAGGCCTTGAAGAAACCAAAGCTGCGCAGGGCGGTTGAAGGGATTGCGGACCTCTCGCGACGTGAAGCCGGAGAATACGAGGTGTTATGAAAGATTATTTGGTCGATCTGGTGCGGCAAGCACCTTCTCCTGTGCAAGGCCGTAACCTGGCAAGAGAATACCTCCAGGCACGAATTCTGGCATCCTTGCAACGCTCTGGAGCGATGATCCCGCTTGCATTTCATGGCGGAACAGCCCTGCGATTCCTGTATTCCCATGGCCGGTTTTCTGAGGACCTGGACTTCGCGCTCGAAGGCAGCCGGCAGACCTATGATTTCCGTGCTTATCTTCTGGGGATCAAGTCCGAGTTAACGCCTGAAGGGTATCAGCTGGAACTCAAGGTGAGCGATCACCGAACTGTACACAGTGCGTTTATCCGATTCCCTGGTTTGTTATTTGACCTGGGCCTGTCACCCATGCCCAGCGAGACGATCGCGGTCAAGATCGAGGTCGACACTCACCCACCGCAGGGAGCCGAACTTGAAACAACCGTGGTGAGGCGGTTCGTCATGCTTCAGCTTCACCACCACGATAAGGCTTCACTGCTGTCCGGTAAACTTCACGCCATCCTGCAGCGTTCCTTCACTAAAGGCCGTGATGTTTATGACCTGCTCTGGTATCTTAGTGATCCCACCTGGCCGCAACCAAACCTGGTCCTGCTCAACAATGCCCTGGCTCAGTCCAACTGGAAAGGGGAAAGATTGACTCCAGCCAACTGGAAAGACCATGTGAGCAAACGGTTACAGGGCTTAAACTGGAATGCGGTTGCAGTTGATGTGAGACCATTTACTGAACCAGGATTTGACCTCGATCTGCTGACCCGGGACAATCTACTGCGTGTTCTAAACGCCTGAGTTCAACCCTTATGGCCTGGAAGCCCTCGGCAGCTGGGGGTCAATATGGGGGCAGTAACTCTGGCGAAA
>Ga0208980_10001967_pt1 | contig 12470 bp, 10 predicted proteins | sample WetSurMetagenome_3_FD_187993 | JGI IMG/M metagenome (GOLD analysis project Ga0208980, IMG submission 187993) | Wetland microbial communities from Twitchell Island in the Sacramento Delta, sample from surface sediment Aug2011 Site A1 Bulk (version 2) | ecosystem: Environmental > Aquatic > Marine...
GGGTCAAGTTTAGTTTTCTCTTCATAGATCATGAACTTCAGAACAGCCTTGCCGCCTTCGCTGCTCTCGCTGTAAACATCGCCCAATTCTGCGCTCGTAACAATGTTGTCTCCTGGCTTTACCTTAACGTTCACCAGATTCTGGTATACAGTTAAATACTTCCCGTGCCTGACAATTACAGCCATGTTAGCCCCTGAAATTGCAAACACCCTTACTACTTCTCCCCTGTAAACAGACCTTGCTTTTGTGGCACCGCTAGAAGTAATTTCTATTCCTATGTTGTCTTCCGTTACATGCTTCAGAACGGGGTGCTGCTGAAGGCCAAAGTGGCTTGTAATAATTCCGTTATCAACCGGCCACGGAAGCCGTCCCCTGTTCTCTCCGAACGATTCACCAATGAGCTTCATTTCGCTGCTCATGGGCGTTACAATGCTCTTCTTTCTCTCTTCTTCAATCAGCCGTGCTATTTCATTTTCAATCTGTTTAGCAATTCTCTTCTTTTCTTCCAGCTCCTGCTTCAGTTGCTTTTCCTTTTTGCTCAGCGAGCTGACGAGGCTTTCCTTCTTATTCTGTTCTTCTCTTAAAATCTGCTTTTGTCTTTCTTCCTTATTCTTCAGGTCATTCACATTCTTCCGGTCGCTTTCAAGCTTTTCCTTTGTGCTTTGAATTTCAACATATATTGTCCTTATCGTCTCTGATTCGCTTCTTCTGAATCTTGCAACTTGCTGAATATATTTTAATCTCTTATATCCCTGGTTAAAGTCTGCTGATGAGAGAATGAATGCCAGTGCCGGAGTGCCCTTTGTTGCTTTATATGCACTTATTATTGATCTGGCATATTCTTCTTTTAGGTTTTCAATGTCCTGTTCAAGCATATCTATTGCCAGCCTGTTTAATGAGATCCTGTACTCGAGAAGGCTTATTTCTTCACCATACTCATTTATCAGCTTCTCCCTAAGATTTAACTTCTTTCCTATTACGCTCAGCTCATTAAGGTTTGCTTTCTTTTCTGATGAGGTAGTCTTAAGGAGCTTGTCAACATACTCTATTTCCTGAAGATTCTTTTTTCTCAGCTCCTCAAGATCTGCCCTTGACTGAGCTGATAAACAATAAGTTAAAGTTACTGTTAAAATAATTATAACAGTAATTCTCTTCATAAGTTTTCTCTCTTATAAGATGGGATGTTAAATTCAATGATATCATCGTATCCCCTGACCAATTCCTCAATATTCAGTTGTATGTGAAATTCATTTTCGGCTTCCGTGACATCTATCTGTGATGCATATTTCTTCCCTTCGGCTTCCCTGAATTCGCTGAATAATAATACCACCTCCTTCTTGTCCTTTATCGAATAAATGTCTTGCGCACACACTTTCATTTCATCAAAACAAACGCTAATTTCTCTTTTAAAGGACTCGTCCTCTTCTTTTAATATTATATTGCTTGTTGCTACCGAATCATTATCACCAAAATAAACATCCGGCATGTCGCCAAATATTATTGTTAAAAAATCCGCAGGCAGTCCGCGCTTGGCCATAAGTTCATCTTTCTTCCCAACATAGACTGTACGCGTTAATTTGCTAATTCCGCAAATATCATTTCCCACTGCCATTATCCTGAATACTTCGATACCCATCGGGCCTTTCACCGATGCCATCATATCACCGCTGCTGTTTAGTCTTGCAGTAAGGCCGAATTCTCCTTCGAACTCAGTTCCTTCAAGCTTAATCCTTGCCTTTTTTATAACAAATCCTTCCTTGATAATGTTATTTTCCCTTATTGCAGATATTACAGCATTGTAATCTCCTGATACTATAGACGGTGCTTTTTCTGCACTCTTCCTGTGCCGAGTGCCTGTACAGCCTGTTGCTGTCACTACGATAAATATGATGATTACTATTTTGATCCCCGTCCGCATGCTTCAATTTCCTTCTTCAGATATGATTTTGTGCTATCCTTGTTCAGTGCCAGCTCCCAATATGCAATTGCCTCAGAACATTTTCCCAGAGACCTTACAATATATCCCATATGTTCAAGAAGCTCAGGGTCGCGTTCTTTGTCCTTGTCAAATATTCTCATCATTTCCTTATATGCCTCTTTGCGCTTCCCCATTTTATACAGAACCCAGGCATAAGTATCAATATATGTGTCATTGTCTCCTTCCGTTTCCATTACCTCTTCTGCCATTTTCAGCGCTTTCTTCAGGTCCCGGTTTCCTTCAGCCAGGAAATACGCATAATTATTAAGTACAAGGACATCATGAGGTGCAAGGTTGAATGCTTCCTCGTAATATTTGTATGAACTTTCAAGGTCTTTCATCCTGTATTTGAGGTCGCCCATCATTGTAAGCACCTGAACCTTAATTTCGTTATCGTTCCCTGCAAGTATCATGGCCTTTTTAAGCTCGTTATCGGCCACATCATATTTTTTCAGTTCCATTGCAGCAATTGCATAATAGACCTTCCCAAGCAGGCTGCGATTGTTTTCTGTAGAATACACCGCTGCGAGGTTATACAATTTTTCATATTCTTTCTTCTGTGCATAAAGAAGAATTAGTTTTTCAGAAAAATAATATCCTGGCTTTACTGTTTTCAATAACTCTTCATATCTCACTATTGCGCTATCGGTTTCTCCTGCAATCTCATACATAGCGGGTCTCAGAGACAGCGCAGCCTCGTCTTCAGGGTATTTGTTTTCAAGGATCTTCAGGCTTTCCTCGATCGAGGATGTATTCTCCTTCACGTATGAAGTATCCTGAAGCAGGGTTCCTGCAAGGGATATCTTTCTCTCCTTTTCGACAAGCTCACTCTCAAACACCGTATTAAGAAATCCTGAAATTCCTGAGTATTCCTTTTTATAGACAAGGTTCATCAGGTAGAGCAGTTGATTTTCAATATTCTCGGGATCTCTTTCGATTATTTCTTTGTAAATACTATCACTCTTTTCCTTTTGTCCGTCTTCATAATAGATGTCTGCAAGGAGGGCCTTGTATCTTGTCTCCGAAGGCTGTTGCTGAATAAGCTTTTCCGTCCTATTCGCAGCCTCCCTCATGTCACCTTTGTTAACAAGCCCGGAAATCATCATCAGGAACATATCATCATTTAATGCGCCTTCTTCGTCGAGCAGTCTGAAGAGCGAATCTGCCTTTTCGGCATCGCCCTTTTCGGCATACAGTCCTGCAAGTATCGAATTGACTTCCACCGCTTTGTTATCAGCTTTCAGTGCACGGGTAAAATATACAAGGGCAGAGTCCTTCTGATCATATTGAGTAAACAGTGACCCGCATGCCAGCTGATACCAGTAATTCCCGGGTTCAAGACGGGCTGCCTTCGAGGCGTACTCCAGTGATTTTGTCGAAGACCCCGTTGCCGAATATATCTGTGCGAGTTCAAAATACGGTACAGAACGCGTGTTATCGATATCTATGCATTTCTCAAAAATCGCTACCGCTTCATTAAGGTCACCCACATATTTCTGCCTCAGCGCCTCTGTGAGCATATAATCATACCTTGTATCTGACGCCTGCTTTTTTCCGCCAGTATCTGTTGTAACTACGGCCCGGTGCGTACAGCCCGTAATCAACATCAGTAATATAAACCCTGTTATGTAATTTTTCATTTCTTTCCTGAATGTCCGAAGCCTCCGGCACCTCTTTCCGTCAGGCTGATCTCCGAAGCTTCTATTATCTCTGCTTTTTCGTGTCTTGATATTATCATCTGAGCAATTCTGTCGCCGTCATTTACCGTAAATTCTACATCAGAAAGGTTTATCAGGACGACCCCTATCTCTCCCCTGTAATCTGCATCAATTGTTCCTGGTGAATTCAGAACTGTTATGCCGTGCTTTACGGCAAGGCCGCTTCTTGGTCTAACCTGTGCCTCAAAACCGACAGGCAGCTCAATGTAAAGTCCAGTACCAATAAGCTTTCTTTCAAGTGGCTTAAGTGTCACCGGTCCCTCTGTCATGGCACGCAAATCCATTCCCGCCGCATGTTCCGTCTCATAGGCAGGCAACTTGTGCCCCGATCTGTTTACTATCCTGATCTTCATTTTCTTCTTATAAACAATAACGTAAAGAACTTGTCTTTTCTCTCAATGACTGCAAAGAAAATAAACAGCAGTATTGTGTCAATAGTAATATTCAATATTTTGTTCTTCGTTGAAAGAAGGCCTGACGCAGCCACCAGGAGCACTGCCAGCAGCATATATAATAGGATTTTGCCTGTTTCATATTTAATCGGATAATACTTCTGGCCAATTATATATGAGACAATCACCATAGACAGGTAGCACGCAACGTGAGCCCAGGCAGCCGCGATATAGCCGTATGCCGGTACAAAAATGAGATTTACGGCGATTGTTACTGCCGCTCCCAGAATTGTTATCCATGCTCCGTATATGGTTTTATCGTCAACTTTGTACCATATACTCTGGTTTATGAAGATCCCCAGAAGGAGGTAGGCCATGCTTATGATGGGCACGACTATCAGGGATTCCCTGAAAACCGGCCCAATTATTATCTGAAGTGCTTCGATATAAAGGTTTATTCCCAGGAAAAGTATCAGTCCTGTTATGACAAAAAACTTCATTGTAACGGCGTAAGTCTCCTTGGCGTCACCTCTTCCTGCTTTTTCGAAAAAGAAGGGTTCTGCAGCAAACCGGTACATCTGAATAAACAGTGACATCAGTACGCCTACCTTGAATCCTGCGCCGTAAAGACCCACTGTGGCAAGGCCCTCGGGGCCCCCGATGAGCCTGCGCAGGAGTATTTTGTCAAGCACTTCGTTCAAAGATCCGGCCATGCCTCCAATAAGCAATGGCCATGTGTAAGAAAGCATCTTCTTAAGGAGGCTTCCGTCAAACGCAGGTTTTATCCTTATTATGAACGGAAGCAGCAACAGCAGGGTAACGACAGATCCGATCAGGTTTGCCACAAATACATATCCGACCTGGAAATCCGGGTCATAAATCCTGAAAATCCACGTGCTGCCACGCTCGGCGAGCCTGGGCGCTGTTCGCAGGAAAAAGAACACCGTTATAACGGTGACAACAACATTTATTATTTTCAGCGCACTGAAAGTGGCTGGTTTGTTGTGTCCTCTCAGATATGCAAACGGAATGGCTGCAAATGCATCAATTGCCACGATCCAGGCAAACATCCTTATATATTCAGGATGTGTTCCGTATCCCAGAAATGAAGAAACCGGATGGATGAAGAGAGACACCGCCAGAACGAACAATGCTGATGTCGTAAAAACGCTGACCAGGGCCGTGCCGTAAACTGTCGTGGCCGGGGCTTTTTTTCCGGCAAACCGGAAATAGGTGGTCTCCATTCCGTAGGTAAGAACGACAAGGGCCAATACCATCCATGCATACAGCTCCGTGACTACGCCATATTGCTCACGGGTAAAAATATATGTATAAAAAGGAGTTAGCAGGGCATAATTCAGGAATCTCGGAACAACCGTTCCAAAACCATAAACGACCGTCTGACCGGCAAGCTTGCGTATTTCGTTCATGCTAAACTCTTGGTGCAAATATATATCTTTGTCCTTCGTAAACTACAATAAAATGAGGACTTCATTACGCATCCTGATACCAGTCGCCGCAGTATTAATCATCGCAGGCTGTTCCGGCAACAAAAAAGAAGGCGTGCGCGCCCAGATCAAAACTACCGAAGGAGACATCGTAATTGCACTCTCGGATCTTACCCCCGGACACCGGGATAACTTCATCAAACTTGCCGAAAGCGGTTTCTATGACGGTGTTGCCTTCCACCGTGTAATAAAGGATTTTATGATACAGACAGGTGACGGCGCAACCAGGAAGGATACCGCCTCGTTGCCGGAGGATTATACTATTCCGGCAGAGATAAACGATTCTCTTTATCACAAGAGAGGGGCAGTTGCGGCGGCACGTATGGGCGATGATGTTAACCCTTCCAGAAATTCCTCAGGAACACAGTTTTATATTGTACAGGGAAAGGTTTACAACGACGAGGAGCTCGATAACACCATCAGGCGCATTGATTTCAACAGAAGGCAGTTTTTATATAACCAGGCCCTGAATGAGTTGCGCAAGGAAGCCCTGAAGACAAATTCCGCTCCTAATGATGATGAGATTCAGCAAAACGCCATTCTGAAAGCCTACGAGATTATGGAGGCGGAAGGTCCTTATAAGATGCCCGAATACCGCAGGAACGTTTATAAAACCATTGGCGGAACACCTTTCCTTGATGGCGCCTACACCGTCTTCGGAGAAGTGCTGGAAGGCATGGAGGTGGTTGATGCCATTGCGGCCACTGCAACAGATCTGTCAGATAAACCCATTAAGGATATCAGAATCATTAAGGTGAAAATCATTAAATAATCAGGCTGGTCTCCAATGAAAGCAAAAATTGAAGAGCTCAGGAAAGAGGTAGAAAATTATCAGGTCACTGACGCAAATTCTCTTGAACAGTTCAGGATTACCTATCTGAGCAAAAAAGGAAAGATTCCTTCGCTCTTTGAAGGTTTCAGGGATGTTCCCCAAGAGGCAAAAAAGGAGACGGGAGCGCTTCTTAACGATCTTAAGCAATTTGCCACGGATAAATACAATGAATTCAAGGAAGCCCTGTCGATGACTGAAACGGTCCGCAGTGTGACGGATCTCACCATGCCCGCCTTTTCGTTCGCAGAGGGCTCCCGTCATCCTATTTCCATTGTGCGCAAGGAGATAATTGACATCTTCGGCCGTATTGGTTTTACCGTCTCGGAGGGTCCGGAGATCGAAGATGACAACCACGTTTTTACGATGCTCAATTTTCCGCCTGATCATCCGGCCCGTGATATGCAGGACACCTTTTATATTGAAAAAGTGTCGGGCCGTGAATCCGATCCTCATGATGTCCTCCTTCGTACCCATACGTCCTCAGTACAGGTACGGGTAATGGAAACACAGAAGCCTCCCATCAGGACAATATCTCCCGGAAGGGTCTTCCGTAACGAAGCCGTCTCGGCTCGCGCTCATTGTATCTTCCACCAGATAGAGGGGCTGTATGTTTCAGAAAATGTGTCATTTGCTGATCTGAGACAGACGCTTTTCTATTTTGCAAGCGAACTCTTCGGGCACGATGTAAACATAAGGCTGAGGCCTTCGTTTTTTCCCTTCACCGAGCCTTCGGCGGAGATGGATATCAGCTGCAATATCTGCGGAGGTAAAGGCTGCAACGTATGCAAGGGCACCGGCTGGCTTGAGCTTCTTGGCTGCGGAATGGTCGACCCCAACGTTCTCAGTGCATGCGGCATCGACCCGGAGAAATACGCCGGTTATGCCTTCGGCATGGGAATAGAACGCGCCGCAATGCTTAAGTACGGCGTTAATGATCTCAGGCTTTATTTTGAAAACGATGTCCGTTTTCTGAGCCAGTTCAGAACTGAAACAATCTGAAGAAATCATTTGAACAATCCCCCGCTGACATTGTTCTCACAGGAACCGGGCTAAATCATTTTTTATGTTTTTACCTATTAAATATCCATCTTTGCAACAATAACATACTGAGCGATGAAACAGCATGACTATGCTATATCATTCTGTGACAAATGTGCTTTTGAAACAAATGCCGTCTTCCGTTTCCTGACAAGGGATGAGACAGACAGGCTTAACTTCGAAAAAGACTTCAGGCACTATAAAAGAGGCGACATCCTTTACAACGAGGGCAACAGGATAAGTGGTTTCTATTGTATTAATTCAGGAATTATCAAGGTTTTCAAGACCGGCGTGGACGGGAAGGAGCAGATCATCAGGTTTGCCCGCAAGGGCGAGATCATTGCCTACAGGTCTGTCCTCAGCAACGAACCCGCCTGCACCTCGGCAAAGGTGATAGAGGATTGCCAGGTATGCTTTATTCCTTCGGAGCTGCTGATCCAGTTTGTTAAGACCAACCCCGCCTTTGCCTTTGAGGTTGTCAAGCTCACATGCCATGAGCTGGCAGAGGCAAACTCATACATCACCGACATAGCACAGAAGACCGTCAGGGAGCGCGTGGCCGAGGTATTGCTCAGTCTTGTAGGGGACTTTGGGCTGGACGATCAGAAATATCTCCGCATCTCCCTTACGCGTGAGGAGCTGGCAAACATTGTCGGAACGGCAACAGAATCTGTCATACGTCTTCTTTCGGAATTTAAAAGTGACAGGCTTATTGAACTTAACGGCCGCAGGATTAAGATACTTGACCAGCGCGGTCTGGAAAAGATCAGCACGTAATCTTTTTACACTCCTCAGAATAGGGTGTTTTCATTTCCCCTTACGATACCCAGATGCCGGTAAGCTATCTCCGTCGCTTCCCGCCCGCGTGGAGTACGTTTAATATATCCTTCTTTGATCAGGAACGGCTCATAAACCTCCTCGATCGTGCCGCTTTCGTCACCTACTGCTGTTGAGATGTTGTTAAGCCCCACGGGACCCCCTTTAAATTTCTCAATGATGGTTCTCAGGATCCTGTTGTCCATCTCGTCCAGGCCATGTTTATCGATGTTCAGTGCCTCTAGGCTGTACCGAGTAATCTCAAGGTCGATGGAGCCCGTTCCCTTTACCTGGGCAAAATCACGTACTCTCCTTAACAGCGCATTGGCTATTCTCGGCGTTCCCCTGCTCCTTGAGGCAATCTCCTGGGCGGCGATATCATTTATATCTATATTCAATATCGCGGCCGATCGTTTGACTATGCCCTTCAGAACCGGTGTGTCATAATATTCAAGATGGAACTTAATGCCAAACCTTGCGCGCAGCGGGCTTGTAAGTAACCCCGAGCGCGTTGTGGCGCCAATGAGTGTGAACGGATTAAGCTTTAGCTGAACAGATCGCGCTCCGGGGCCCTTGTCGATCATAATATCGATCATGTAATCCTCCATTGCGGAGTACAGATATTCTTCAACTATGGGACTGAGCCGGTGAATCTCGTCAATGAACAGTACATCGCCTTCGTCAAGACTTGTAAGGAGCCCCGCCAGATCTCCCGGTTTATCCAGCACTGGTCCTGATGTAACTTTTATCTTGACATTCAGTTCGTTTGATATTATTGTTGCCAGGGTGGTCTTCCCAAGCCCCGGAGGCCCGTGAAGGAGTACATGATCAAGCGCTTCGCCGCGCTGCCTTGCTGCAGTTACAAAAACATCAAGGTTATCAGTTATGCGTTGCTGGCCCTTGAAATCAGAAAAGGAGAGAGGTCGCAGCTGTTTCTCCAGATCCGCATCAACGGCAATAGATATCTCTTTTCTCAGATTGAACTCTTCCGGCATCAGGGCAGGTTATTTAATTCGTTTGGCCGAACCCTCAGGAAGGTTGATTGCAACACCGTTAATATTGGTTTCAACATCATCACGATAAGTAATTGTAAGAACAACATCGCCTTCTTCACTGTATTTCTTCCATGTTTTTGTACGCAGGCCGTTTTTGTAATATCTCTCTTCCTTTATTCTGCCATTTTCATAATAGATAACATGATGGCCGTCGGGGTTGCCCTGGTTGTAATCTCCCTTAAATCTTATTTTTCCGTCAGGATAGAACGCCTTCCATGTCCCGTCCCTGAGTCCGAGCAGATAATTTCCCTCCTCTGTATTATCTCCGGAGGTCAGCTTCCACTCTCCGTTTCTTTCTCCGTCAGTGTATGTTCCCCGGGTAATTATTTCACCTGTTCTTGTATACTCAGTATATTGTCCGTCACGCTTTCCCTGGTAATAGTCCTCTTCCCTTAAAAGCTCTCCTTCCGGATAATACCAGCGCCAGGTTCCGTCGATACGTCCATTGTTGTACGATCCGGCCTGTTCAAGCTTTCCTGCAGCATTATAGAATTTCCATGCTCCGGAACGTCTGCTGTCGGTATAATTTCCTTCGGCTATCACCACTCCGTCTGCAGAAAAATCCTTCCACGGGCCGTTGCGGCTGCCATCCTCGTTGACAATACCCTGTGAAATCAGCACACCGTTATCATTATACAGGCTGGCATTCTTCACTGTCCCGTCATCATTGTATTCACGGTGAATACCCACCGGGACGCCTTCCTTGAAGGGACCGGAATAAATCAGCTTCCCGGCTTCATTGTACCTGTTTACTATATCTATTTCGCTGGTGTTATCGATATTTGTACCTGTCACCTTTCCGCTGTCATAAAGCAGGGTGACCAGCAATTTGCCTTTGTCGTCATATTCTTTATAATAGCCATGAAGGAGGTCGTCGCGGTAATTGCGTTCAGTCTTTATTTTCCCGTCCGGATAGAAGTCAAGCCATTCGCCCTGCTTAATACCCGAGGCGTCGGTGAAATTTATTTTTTCCCTGCTTATCAGGTAATCATTGCTGTACTCCAGAAGGGTAATGATCTTTCCTTCGCGGTCATATTCCCTCGAAAGACCGTCCTTTTTTCCGTTTACATACGGGATCGTCTGTTTAATCTTACCGTCGGGATAGAAAATCCTGGCTGTGCCTTCCTTTTTATCTCCAGCAAAAAGTTCCATGGAAGATATATATGGTCCGTACATCAAATCTTTCTGATATTTAATGTAATAGCCGTTTCTTTTGCCGAGGAGATAATTGATCTTTTCCGTAGTGTCGCCGGCCTGATCATAAAACACCCATATGCTGTCCAGAAGAAAACTTCTTCTTTTTCCTTCCGATTTGAGAACCCCGGTAACATAATAGCTTTTCCAGTATCCGTCAGGCTTGCCATCCCTGATATAACCTTCGCTTGATATATTTCCGTTAGGATACCTGAATTGCTGGAAACCATCCTTAAGCTCCTGATTTGTTTGAGCTTGCACAAAGGCTGGTAATAATATCAGCAGTATCAGAAAATATCTTTTCATCTTATAAACCCAGTTTTGCAGAAATTTCGAGCATTCTTTTTATCGGGACCGCTGCGCGTTCTATTATTGCCGGGTCAACAGTTATTTCCGGTGCTTCAAATTTAAGTGATTTATATATCTTTTCAACTGTAATCAGCTTCATGAAATTACATTCGCTGCATCCGCATGTCGAATCTTTTGGCGGAGCGGGTATGAATTTCTTACCTGGCTGGCTTTTCTGCATCTGATGTATAATACCCGGTTCTGTGGCAATAATATAAACTTTTCCCTCATCCCTGTTTACAAATGAAAGAAGTCCTGCCGTTGAGCCGATATAATCTGCAACCAGCCGGATTGGCATTTCACATTCGGGATGTGCAATAATCTTTGATCCTTTATTTTCCTTCTTCAGTTTTAAAATAGCTTCAAGAGAGAATTCCTCGTGCACATGACATGAGCCGTTCCACACAATCATGTCTCTTCCTGTAAGGCTCTTTATGTAATTGCCAAGATTTCTGTCCGGGCCGAATATTATCTTTTCATTCTCAGGAAGTGATTCAATAATCCGTTTTGCATTCGATGATGTGCAGCATATGTCACTTAAAGCTTTAATTTCAGCTGTTGTATTAACGTATGTAATAACTGTTCTTCCTGGATTATCGTGAATGAATTTTTCGAAGTCTTCCTTTTTGCATGAATCGGCGAGTGAACATCCTGCCATAAGGTCAGGTATAATAACCTTTTTTTCGGGTGAAAGGATCTTTGCTGTTTCTGCCATGAATTTCACACCGGCAAAAACGATAATGTCAGCACTTGTATCAGCTGCCTTCTGAGAAAGAGCAAGGCTGTCTCCAATAAAATCAGCCAGATCCTGTATTTCCGGGATCTGGTAATAATGAGCCAGTATTACAGCGTTCTTTTTCTCTTTGAGAGCTTTTATTTCCCTTAAAAGGGTTTTATCAACAACCATTTATTATTATTGTTATTTAAGATTTAAATATATGATCGTTATTATATCCTGTTAATTCTGTTCATACAATTTTACGATTCCTTTTGCAAAAATGGCAGTTAAAAGATTAATAACACGTTTTGAACACATCAAAAAACATACCTTTTCTGAAAAAGAGGTAATTACGCAAGCAATTAACAATAGTTTGGTATGTTTTGTTAATATTGAATAGCCGCGAAAATAAAAAATATATGTGTTTAAGGAGTGTTGACATTTATGGCCGAACAGGTAAGAAATAGTTTTTGAAATACGAAATAAATTACATGTAACGGAAAGCAGGCATGTATCTAAAAACATTAAACAATTAATGAGAGCTGTCATTACACGTTATGAACACATCTTCCTAAAAATGTTTTCTTTTCTATTGTTGATTGTAGGACTATATTTGTATAAAAATATCAGATCGTCTTGGAAAAAATTATCGTAGGCTCAGATCATGCTGGTTTCAGACTAAAGGAGAAACTGGTTAAGTGGTTGATTTCAAATAAGTATGAAGTTAAGGACATCGGCAGTTTTTCTGAAGATAGCGTCGATTATCCTGATTATGCCCATCCCCTGGCTGTGGCAGTGGAAAAAGGCGAATTCAAATATGGCATTACCATCTGCGGTTCAGGCAACGGCATCGCCATGGCATGTAATAAACAC
>Ga0208980_10001968_pt1 | contig 12470 bp, 11 predicted proteins | sample WetSurMetagenome_3_FD_187993 | JGI IMG/M metagenome (GOLD analysis project Ga0208980, IMG submission 187993) | Wetland microbial communities from Twitchell Island in the Sacramento Delta, sample from surface sediment Aug2011 Site A1 Bulk (version 2) | ecosystem: Environmental > Aquatic > Marine...
CGGCGACGGCATCCGCTTTGCGTTTGCAGTTAGCCAGCAGCAGCACCATCCTGGCTTTGTAAACAAGCTCCGCTCCCATGGAAATTGCATATTGCGGGCTGTCCTCTCTGCTCGCAAAGTGCCCATCAATCACCGCATTCGTCACGGTATTATCGTCGAGCTTAACGAGCAGTACGGCATTGTCCTTGAACGGAATGCCGGCTTCATGAAAGCCTACATGCCCTCTGCCCCCTACGCCGATAACATGCAGGTCGATACCGCCACCCTTCTCAATCTTCTCCGCATAGGCGTCCTGGATCTCTCTTCGTATCCATCGGAGATAGTCGGACCTGGCGTCTTTTTTTATAACCACAGCTTTGCCCTGATCGTTGCCCTGCAATTCCCAGTCGCCCGGGTTCGCTTTCATCTCCGACTCCAGCCTGGCCTGGTCGATCAGGGTGCCCCAGGGTACGTTCGTTTCCCGAAACTTATTCCGAAGCAGGCCGAACAATTCCTGGATCATGAAGTAGCTGTAGCTTTCCTTGTGCAGGGCCCGCTGCTGAGCATTTTCGCCTGGAAGCCCTATGTATTCATCCAGGTTGTAGCTGACCAGCCTGGATGAGTCGAATTTTCCGGCGTTGGCTGCTTTGGCGATATGTTTGTATAGCCCGGTCGGGGAATTTCCTGTGGCGAGTCCCAGGGTGAAAACCGGTTTCTCCGAGAGCCTCTCGCGGATATCCTGAACCGCCAGTTCTGCCGCCACTTCACTCATGTGATCGAAGTCTCGCGTAATGATTACCTTGAGTGACATGCGCTTTATCCCTTGATTTCTGGCTATAGGCTTATCCGATACATTTCTTGACCACATCCGCCAGAGCCTGAGTCAGGCGTCCGGTCATTTCCTCGGTGGGGCCTTCCACCATGACCCGGCACATCGACTGAGTGCCCGAATATCGAATCAGAACCCTTCCCTTGTCCTTCAACTCATTCTCGGCTTCCTTGATGGCTTTCTGCAGCTCGGGAATCCCTTCTATCGGCGGCTTGTCTTTGACCGTCACGTTGATGATTTTCTGCGGAGAGAGAGTCATGATCTTCGCAAGCTCCGACAGCGGCTGTCCATAGTGGCGCATGGCACGCAGCAGCTGCAGGGCGGTGATGATGCCATCGCCCGTAGTGTGATGGTTCAGGAAGATGACATGCCCGGATTCCTCGCCGCCGATGGTGGCATCCTTTTCCTGCATCATCTCCAGCACGTAGCGGTCTCCCACCTTGCTGACACCCTCCCGGATCCCCAGTTTTTTCAGGGCTGCAAAAAATCCGAAATTGCTCATGACCGTCGCCACGACCATGTTGTTATTGAGCAGTCCGAGTTCCTTATACATTCGGCCGCATATTGCCATTACGTGGTCGCCGGTTATTTCCTGCCCCAGCTCATTCACCGCGATCAGACGGTCGCCGTCGCCGTCGAAGGCCAATCCTACATCGGCGCCTGTTTCGCGCACCTTGGCGACCAGATCCTGCGTGTGCTGCGACCCGCAATGATCGTTGATGTTTACGCCGTTCGGTTCGCAGTGAATGGTTTCCACGGCCGCTCCCAGCTCGGAAAAGACAGTCGGCGCTATTTTGTAAGTGGCTCCGTTGGCGCAATCGATCACGATCTTCATCCCTTCCAGCGTCTGATCCTCGGGGAATGTGTTTTTGCAGAAAACGATGTAGCGTCCGTTAGCATCCTCGATGCGATAGGCTTTGCCGATCTCGTCGGCCGTAGGCCGTATATCCTTGATCCTCCCGGAGGTAATGAGCTCCTCGATTTCATCTTCCTCGGCATCCGGGAGTTTGAAGCCGTTCCGGGAGAAGATCTTGATGCCGTTATCCTGGTAGGGATTGTGAGAAGCGGATATGACCATTCCCGCATCCGCCCTCATGCTGTGCGTGATAAAGGCGATCCCGGGAGTGCTTATGGGCCCTGCAAGGAGAACGTCGACGCCCATCGAACAAATGCCCGCCGTCAAAGCGGATTCCAGCATATATCCGCTGACGCGCGTGTCTTTTCCGATCACAATTTTGTGCCGGCGCGTCTTATGCTTCTTGCAAACATAAGCGGTGGCCCGGCCGATCTCGAGCGCCATCTCCGCCGTCATAGGGTGAACGTTGGCGATGCCGCGTACTCCGTCAGTTCCGAACATGCGTCCCATATTTTTCTTCTCCGCGTTATATTGTTCCCCAAAGCGATAGTGCTGAATCCACGATTTCCTGAAGCCATGCGGCTCCGGTTTTGCGGGCTGCAGGCCCGAGGGAAGCCACGGCCTTGAGGTGGCCGGAAGCTGCCTCCGTTTTTTCCCACTCCCCTAAAAAACTGTTGCGATTTGCCGCGCCGGTGGCCGGTGGAGGACCCGCCTTCAAATGCGCCTCCAACACAGGCCATCGGTCGGCAAGAAGCTGTTGTTGGGCCCGGAGGGCCGGCGGCAGATCTTCGCCCGTTTCGGCCCGGGCGCGCTCGAGCGAGCGTGGCATCTTTTCGGCCAGCTCCTTGAGTCGCTTGATGCGTTCCTTGAGGCCATCCTCGATCTGCGCCAAAGCCCCGGCGTGACATGCCTCGCTGAATGCATCCCCCGACATGGTGCGGACGCGGACATGCTGGTACCAGGCTTTTAGCGCCCACAGGTTTCCTATGTAAATAAGATTGTTTGTGACGATCCTCTGGATCCCGCGGTAGACGCCGATGGCGAAGACGCGGGCTTCTTTGGCCTCGGGGGGCGCGGCAAAAAGGCTTCGTTCCTGCAGGATGTCCCGGCGGCAAATTGTACCGGCCGGTATGACCGTGCCATAGGCAATGCGCGCCGGGCCCACCAGCCCTCCCTGGCCTCCCAAAAATATCGGCGGCTGATCCAGAAACACTCCGCGGGGCACATCTCCGATCAGCGAGGCTGTCGCTTTGTCCTGATGCGGTGTGAAATTGAAATGTATGTAGGAGGAGCCGATCTCGCTGTGATTCTTCCGGCTTGTGCCTCCCGCCATCAGCGCATCGCAGAAATTGATCAGGCTGCCTGCGGTGACAAATGAGAGAAATATGGTCTGCTTGAGACCAACCGCATGCGCTCCTCCGGCTTCCTCTTCCAAAAGCGTTCCCGGCCGGACGTGCGCGGCGCTTCCCATATTGGCGCCATCCAGAAAGACAGCGCCGCAAAAGTATCCGCCCTTCAGCTCCACCTTCTGGCCGAGCTGACAGTCCTCGATCGCAACCGGGGATTCCTTGCCCAGTTCCGAGCCGGGACCGATCGAGGTTTGGGATCCTGCAATTCTGCATCCCGTGTGCAGGATCACTCCGGGCGCAATTCGATCAGGATGGACGGATTCCTCCACCTCCACCGAAAATGGATTGGGAATTCTGACGCCCCTGTCCAAAAGATGCTGAACGGACGGGGAGATAACCGGTGCATCGCTCATAATACTCCTTGTCACGAAGGAACAGTCTCGGGTATTGCCTTTGTGGCGATAGTATATCCCCACTTCCTGCAAATCTGTGCGCCGGTTGTCCAGGTCCGGAAGGAATTGCCTCAAACCTGTGAAATCCCCTTTCGGAATGGGTGCTTGTTTTGACAGCCAAGAAAATAGGAGATCCACCGGCTCTGCCGGTGATGCGGCATCCGTTGGCCAAATGCTGGTGCATGCCTTTTCCCGGTGTTGAAATACTGAATATCGAATTTCGAATGACGAACCGCAGCAACCGAAGACGCACTTCGAAATTCAATATTCGTTATTCGAAATTCTGCGGTTCCAACACCGCAAAGACTTTTATGGCGCAGATAACTTCTTCGTCGTTCTTGGGTTGCGAAAAGGCCCCCTGGAATGGCCGGCAGCCCTAAAGCCTTCGGCTCCGCGGGAGGATGCCTAATGCCTGCTTCTTCCTGTATTCATGACCGGCCCTCAATCCCGCCTTCCATCCTGCCTATTCTATATCGGTCAAATCCCCTTTATATCCATAATCTTAATTCACGCGATTCCGCCGGGCATTGGGAAAAAGAACGGTTTCATTCATTGAGGGGGTGTCATAGAATCTGTCTCAAGGAACAAATGGGGAACTGCTTTTCAAAAGCAAGGCAATCGGCTTCAAAACAGGGAGGTTTTGCATATGGCGCAGACAATCTTTAAGCTTTACACATACAATCCCACGGAAGCCTGGTACCAACTGTCTGACGGTGAGAAGAAGAATCTGCGGGTGCGCGTCCGGGAGGCTTTGAAAAAGGTCAAAGGCAAAGACGTGATCTCGTGTTTCTCCGGGTGGAATTCGGAGCAGTTTCTTGGCTGGGGAGTGGAACAATTTCCGAGTATCGAGGCTGCTCAGAAATACCACGCGCTTCTCGTTGCCATGAACTGGTTCCGATATGTTCAAAGCAACAGCTACCTTGGGACCGAGACGCCCAAATTCTGATTTGCGCGGCGAGAGGCAGCCGCAAATTATCTTGAATTGGCTGCCCGAAGCCGTGGAATTCGTGTGATTCGCGGCTGCTGTTGATGTCAGGGTTGCCCTTGATGGCGGGGCAGGGTATGCGCTAAGCTCTTTGGCGTTTGCTCCGGCCCGCGATTCGAGAAGTGTGCAATGGCTGTTCAGGCAAAACAAATTGTGGTTCATGGAAGGGTTCAGGGCGTCGGATTCCGCTACTACGTCCGAAACGCAGGTGCGCGGCTGGGCCTGGTCGGCGATGTTCACAACCTCCCGGATTCCACGGTTGAGATCCATGTCGAAGGGGGCGCAGGCAAGATTGACGAATTTATCAAACTGGTAGAGCGGGGCCCATCGCTTTCCCGCGTTCAGCGCATCGAGGTTTTTGACGCTGCGGTTAGGGGTGAGTACAGCTCTTTTCTAATTGAAGGATGGTGAGATGGACGAACAGCATATCAAAGAACTCAAGGCTGCTATCCGCGAAATTCCCGACTGGCCGAAAAAAGGCATTCTTTTTTATGATGTGACCACTTTGCTCAAACAGGGACGCTGCCTGGCGCTGACTATCGATGGCCTCGTGGCTCCCTACAAGGGCAAACAGGTGGATATGGTAGTGGGCATCGAGGCGCGCGGCTTTATCTTCGCGCCGGCCGTGGCCTACGCTCTTCAAACGGGCTTTGTTCCCGTGCGCAAGCCTGGAAAGCTTCCCGCTGCCAGTTTTCAGATGGAATATGAGCTGGAGTACGGCACGGACAAGCTGGAGATTCACCAGGACGCCATCGCTCCCGGTATGCGGGTGCTGATCGTCGATGACCTGATTGCCACCGGCGGCACCGCGAAAGCGGTAGCTGAGATGGTTGAGAAGATGGGCGCAACCGTGATCGGGCTGGATTTCGTCGTCGAGCTCACGTCTCTGCACGGCCGGGAAAAACTCGCGAAATACGACGTCCGCAGCATTCTCAAGTATTAGCCCTGGGACAAACGGCTTCGAGCTCTTTGAGACCTGGAGCCTTGGCGCTCAGCCCTCGAGCCGCCGGGGCTCCAATCCTCAAAGCATCTCCACAAATCAGTCCTTGTACGGTTCGGGCGGCTGCGGCAGAAAAACATTTATCCGATACTTGCTGTAGGGCATGAAGTAGGTGGTGGGTTTATCCGGCTTGTTCTTCGGATTGCCTGCGATGCTTGCGGCAACCGGTTCCTCCATCCAGCCTTTTTCGTAGGGAGCCATGTAAGTAAGTCGGTAGGCGAATTTCCAGAATTTCCATTGCCCGTCTTCTTTCACATATTCGATGTCGTATTTGCCCAGGCAGGTGAACTGCTTCATCACGCTGTTCGCCGGGAAGGAGCATACTCCGTGAGAATGCCAGATGCCCTTTGCCTTGGTGCCCTTGGAGTTGATCTCTATAATCGGGTTCACGGTCATGTGGATCGCAAGAAATCCCGGGGTCCTGTGCATGATGTTCACGTTGAACACTTCATTCCAGAAATAGGTCACGCTTTGGATGCCCTCGTAAACTCCGGCGTCTTCGATCTCCATGACCACGCCCGGCGTTTTTTGTGCGAACAAACCCGGAACTTCGGAATTCCTGCCGACGTGGTACAGATGAGAATAGAGGGACTGCAGCTTCCATATTTCAAGATAATCTTTGGCCCATGCGTTTTCCGCCACTTGCTTTTTAAGGCGGACCACTTCCTTTTCGATTTCAGCCAGCGTCATCGCCATTGTTTCGGATTCCTTTCTTTTGCCCTTGGCAAACAATCCCGGGAGTATAAATAAAGCCTGTTAGCGGATCAATAATGATGGAGCCAACAGACTCCGGCAAGGGCGGAGACTTGATGGCAGACCGCTTTAAGCGGTTGAAGGCGCTTCACTCGCCTGAACCACGGACGTGCGCCGGCTCGATAAATCCGGATGAGAGATATCACGCAAAGGTGTCGAGTCGCTCAGGGTGGAGGTTTCTGCAAGACCTCTTAATAGCGGTTCAGCAGGTTCATCCGCAAATGACTTGCGGAAGCTCCCTTTCTGCGCCGTGGGGTGACTTCCAGGCTGGTCGGGCGCTCGGGTTTGCGCCGGGACGAAAATAGGCCGGCAAATGGATTTTTCCAGGCTCCGGCCTGCGAAGCGCCGCCGCGAAGCCTGTTCTGGCCCTTGGGCTCGGGTATGCCGGTCAGTTGGCGGGCCAGTTGATGGTAGCTGTTGCCCAGATCCGATTTGATGTTCTTTGCCAGGGGCTTGCCCATCATCATCGCTTTCACGGAATCCTTGTAGTTGTCGGGGATCCTGAAGTAGATGGGATAGTGCAGGGCTTTTTCGATCATGTCGGCGGCGATCTCGTCGTTGTCGTGGCTGCGGTTGATCACAAGACGGATTTTCTCGGGAGCCTCGCAGTTGGACAGGTTGCGCAGCAAATGACCGGTTCGGGAGATCGAGGACAGCTCGGGATTCAATACGACCACGACCATTTCGGAAGCCTTTGCCACGACCTGCATCTGCTCCGGGGGAAATGAGCGGGGAAGATCGATGATGGTATGCGTATAGGTTTGCGCGGCCACCTTGAGAAGTTTGGCCAGCGTATCAACGCTGGGCAGCTTTTGCCGGCCCCACTCCTTCGGGGCAGGGAGCACGGAAAACCCGTCGGCCGGGCTCATGCAGCTTTCCAGCAGCAGGGAATCAAGGCGCGATCCGGCTGCAAAAACATCTTCGATCTTGTGCTGGGACGCCAGGTTCAGATAGATGGCAGCATCTCCAACGGGACTGTCGAGGTCCATGAGAGCTACCCGTGTTTCCGGCAACGTCGCAAATGCGCTGGCGATATTGATGGCGATCGAGGTTACGCCGCTGCCCTCCTTGCCGGCGGTAAAGCAATAGATCTTCCCTTGCTTTTTGGACTCCAGGATCCGTTTTTTGTCGGCGATGTGACGATCGACGGCCTGGGACAGGCCGGCGGGCTGAATGGGCTTGGCAAGAAATTCGCGAGCTCCGGCTCGGACGGCCTGGATGATGAGCTTAGGATCGGCCTTTTTCGAAATGGCAAGCAACCGGGTCTCGGGGAGGGCCGAGTGCAGAGTCTCGAGAGACGTAATGCCCGCTTGAGCATCGTCGATGTCAACCAGGATGATCTCCGGCTTGGCATGGATGAGCTGCAGGGCGGACTGTTCGTTGGGTCTTGTGCAGTGCTGGTCCGCCTCGATCTCGATGGAGAGCAATCCTGTTGCTTCCGCAAGGTTGCGGACATGCGCACGGCTTTCAGGTGCCGGGATCAGGAGTCCTGCGCTAATTTTATCCGAGCTCATCATTTATATCCTGTGGAACCAGGCAAATTATGGGATAAAAAGTCTTTTCCTTGCCCCATGATTTCTTTCCCGCCATGGAGCCCGGATGGATGGCAGCATACAATGGTCTCCCTCTGCCGCTCGATATTTTCTCGGGCATAGTCATGGCTCTGAAAAGCCTTATCGTCAGGAATAGCGAACCGCTTCTAGATTTTATTCAAGGTATTCTGTGGAAGAACTGTCTATCCGGGATCCGCTGCCCGGATCCTGGATAATTGAGGTTTTCGGCCGCAATCGGGCAAGCGCTTGTCACTCCCCGTAAACGCCTGCATAGTCTCTGTTGTTTGCTTCGTAATTCGCTTTGAGATCGCCCCAGTAACCGAGAGGCCGTTCTCCCGATGTCACCGTGTTATTTGCCAGTTTTACCGTGACGAATTTGTGCCACTCGGGCGGGTCCTGTTGCGGATAATCTATCCGGTGAAAATCCAGAAACCGGCTGCTGGCTTTGCGCGCCAGGGAGGCGTGCAGGATGATTTTGGCATGGGTTAACAGGCTCCAGTCCTCCAGGGCCCGGGTCAGCTTGTGCGGATCCAGGGCATGAAGTGCGGGCACCCATCTCTCCTCAATGTCCTGTAGCGTATCCAGTCCCAACCGTAGCAAAGGCTCCGACTTATATTCGCTGCAGAAGAACTGCATCGCCCGGGCTATTCCCGCATGGAGTTCTTTCCAGTCCATCCCCTCGCTTCTGCCGACCGGGGCATAAATCCTGGCCTTCTCAAGGGAGACCTGCTCTTTGGATACCACGGGCCCGGCTGCATCCCGGGCGAAGGCTGCCGCTTTTCTTCCTGCATACCTTCCGGTAGCGGCGGCAAAGCTGTGGTCCCCCGGCGAAAACAGTTGTGTCCCGGCGGCGTATAGCCCCTCGAGCGTGGTCCTCAAATCCCAATCGATCACCAGGCCGCCGCCGCTTGCATCCCGCCATTGAGGCAGGCTGTTGCCTTCCAGCAGCGCATAATTCTGCAGCATGTCCTTGCGCGGATCGAATCCGGCTTCCGTGAAAGTGTCGACTATGATTTTTCCGGTGCATTCCTCTTCGAGCAACAAGTTCCAGGTGGCCCTGCGCTCGATCTCCGGCATGGATGGGAAATCTCCGTAGAACGGCAGCGAATATTCGCCTTGAAGCACCTTCTCGCGGATGGCCGCCCAGCCGAAACCCATGCGATCAACCTGCCTCATCCCCCAGCCGGGTTCCGTAACTATTGGGAGCTCTTTCCCTCCCGCGTCGACCAGCTTGACGTTCTCATAGCTTGCATCTCCGGCGCCGGTATACCATTTGTGTTTGTAGCCGGGCGCGATCCCCATGACTCCCGATTTTTCCATGAGAGTGAATTCAGCCCCTGCCTTCCAGGCCATGGCGATGCCGTCGCCGGAAATGGCGCGGGAAGTCATAGTGCTGTAGCCGGCCAGTTCGGTGTTTATGAGCCATACCGATCCGCCTCCGGAGGAACAGAGTATTGTGGCCCGGGCTTTGAAAATCATGAATTCGCCGGTCCGGCTGTTCAGCCCCGTGGCTCCGACGACCCTTGCACCCTGAATTCCCTTTTCCGTGAGCAGGCTGGTGGCCATGATCCGGTCGTAGATTTGCACACCGAGGCGGTCGCATTCTTTCTTCAGCGCGGGTTTGAATGTCGTTCCCCAGACGCGGATCACAACGTTGGTGTCGTGATCGGGATTCATCCGGGGCGAAATCATGAATTTGGTTTTTTCGTCCCGGCCTTCCGCGCCCTTGAATCGGTCGTCAGCGTCCCGTATTTTGCCTCCCATCTTCTCGAGCTCCAGCAGGGTGTCGTAATTCTCGCGGCATTGTATTTCGCGTCCTATGCCGCAGCCGTATCCGCCGAAGCCGTTGGTGAGCTTCTGGGCCCACTGGTCGGGATCGACTTTTGACAGCGGATTCGCGGCGGTATCGCACCAATGATCGCACCCGGGTCCTCCGGCGCCACTTCGTATGGTAGCCGACTTTTCCACCAGAGCGACCTTCGCTCCTTTTCGTGCTGCGCTTATGGCTGCCCAGCAGCCGGCAATGCCGCCTCCGATGACCAGGACATCAGTCTCAACCTCCTGCTCCCGTTCGTAGTGAATGGGATAGGGCCATTCAGGCGCACGGCCTTTATCCCCGACAAATTCATGGAATGTAGTCATTTCATTGCCTCCGCATGCGGGTTCAGCTGAATGCATGTTTTCCAAAGTCACCGGAAAAGAGTATTGCGCCTGCAAGGCTATAGGCTCCGGATTGCAGATTATGGAGCCAAGTGCCCGAACCTGAAACCTGGAGCCATTTCCCTCAGACGCGGAAAATCCGGCCGTTCTCCTTGCGTTTCCAATATCCCCTCTGTTCCAGCGGCCAGTTGAATTTGACGGCTCCGGGCCGCGGGCAATCGTTGACGCAGGTGCCGCAATACCAGCATTCGTCCGGATGAAGGATGATGGGGCAGCCACCGGCTTCCGGGTTGGGGATGAAAACATCGACCGGGCAGCGTTCCAGGCAGGTATTGCAGCCGTCACAAATCTCGGGATTGAAGAGAACCGGCCTTCCAGGCGTGGCGATATTGGGAACCGCATATACCTTCATAGCATTACCTCTGATTGAGAAATGAAGAGCTCCGGCCTTGCGCATGGCCAGCCAATGCCGCGCTGCGACGTTACAGATGCTCCAGTTCGGGCTCCACGGACGCCGCCTCCGCTTTCCCCAGGAGTTCGAGGTGCTTCCGGATCAATTCTCCATCCGGAGCCTTCTTGTCCAGTTCCAGATACCTGGTCATGTGCGCCCTGGCGCCCTCGAGATCCCCCTTGGCTTCCAGGATACGGCCCAAAATGTACTCCACGCGCGGGTTTTGATGGTACTGATCCAAACGCAAAGCCTCCTGCGCGCTTGCGGCCGCCTCGTCCAGGCGCTTCAACCCGTAAAGCGCTACTGCCTGATGAATGTATGCATCGCGGTATTCGCGCTTTTTATCCAGTTTGATCAGTGTCTCCGCGCTTGCGGCCGCACTTTCCCAATCCTTGCTCTTGATGCTGAGTCGCAGCAGAGTCATGTGGGCGGGAAGCAGCTTTGGATCGTACTGAAGGGCTTTGTTATAGGCTTCGCGTGCCAGTTGCGGGTTGTTTTGAGTTTCAGCAAGAACTCCCAGCGCATGCCATCCAAGCGGGAATTTATCTTCTGCCTCAACGGCTGCCTGGAAACAACGCAAAGCCTCCGGGTAATTTCCCTGATCCATGGCTTTCATCGCAGCTTTGAATTTGGACTGGGCGCGCCCCGGCACTTTGGCCTCGGCGATGATGATGGCGTATGGATCGGCGGTGCGGGAGGAGATCACGATCGGCTCAAGATTGACGTTGGTGTCCATGTATCCATGGAGGGCGGAGATGTCGATGGAGGTGGAATCGTACCCGGCGTGCGTCGCCCGGATCACGCACGACCGGGTACGCATCGGATCCACGTCCATGCGCCATATGTATTCGCCTTTTTTATCGGTCAGAGGCCCGGGTCTGGAGCCGCTATAGTCGCTACAGACTCTCTCCAGGCCTACGATAATGGGAGGCGGTGATCCGTCCGGCATGGTAACCTTGCCGCGCAGGATTACGGGGTAATTTTCGCTCATCGCCGGTTCAGCGATGGAAACAAGACTGGCGACAACCCAAAGGCTTAGCAAAGTGCGCAAATTCACGATTCCTCCTCAGTGACAGGTTTATGGCACGGCAGAAATCCGGCTCAGGTTTGTGCGAGAGCTTCCTCCGCTTCTTTGCGGACGACGAATGCACGATCCCACTCGTGATCCTCATCCAGGCCCAGGATATGGTGACAGGCTGCTTTGAGCTGCCCGCGCTCCGTATCTGTCAGATGACCGTATTTGGCCATTTTGCCCAGGCTGCGCATGGCCTTGGCGCGAACACACCCATTAGCATCCGACAGGTTTGCATACAGGCAGTCCAGGAATTGCTGCTTCAGCTGCCGGGACATCTGAGCCGGCGGGATGGATTCCACCAGCTTGCCCAATGTGCGGGTTGCCGTATCGCGCAACTCCAGGTCCGGCGAATGCGCAGCCTCGAGAGCCAGCGGGGCCGCCTGAAGGACTTTGGGAGATTTGATTTTTCCCAGCGCATAAAGGAGAAAGGCGCGAAGCAATGGGTCGGACGACCACGCATATTTTGTCAGAATGGGATCGATCGAATCAGCGCCGATACGGCCCAGCACATGCGCGATCGCCCACTGAGCCTTGAAATCCCCGGCATCCAGGTTGTCCACCAGCACAGGGATGACCCATGCGCCGAAGCCGACCGCCAGGCTAATGGCTTGATTCAGGATGGGAACCAGCTCCGGTTGGTCCAGAGTATCGATATAGAAGAGTGTCGAAAGAATTTCGAACAGCGGTTTCGAATCCCTCGATCCGGTTTTGGCGATTTCCTTTTCGATCAAATTCAGCCCTTCACGCAACTCTTCCGGACGGGTGCCGGCCAACAGCGACTTTATTGCTCGATAAGAATCATCGGCCATGGCAAATTCTCCTTTGGGCAGGACTTCTTGGCAACAATTATACCGCAGAAACCGCTTTCATGTTTTGATTACATTGGTAAACCCCCGGCTCTGCCGGTGGACTCAAGGAGTTTGACAGCTCCGTATTTTGAAACGCTGAAAAAGCGCTGACCGATTTGTTCGGCGAGGGTCGGCGAGCAAAAGCCGATGAGGCGCTTCCGATGGAGTTTTCTGCGGCGG